>Ga0209541_10011675_pt1 | contig 13707 bp, 15 predicted proteins | sample RifCSPlowO2_01_FD_184027 | JGI IMG/M metagenome (GOLD analysis project Ga0209541, IMG submission 184027) | Groundwater microbial communities from Rifle, Colorado - Rifle CSP2_plank lowO2_0.1 (SPAdes) (version 2) | ecosystem: Environmental > Aquatic > Deep subsurface > Groundwater | place...
CCAGTTGGCGGAGCTGGAAAACCGGCTGCGTACGTGGGAAGGAAGAAGCATGGAGCTGGCAAGTGCACCGGAACCGGCTGCGCTGCCCGCACAGGTAGGAGGCTGCTAGATGCCTACCGGCGAGCGATGCATCGGCATGCTGGGCAGTGGCAGCGGGAGCCTTTCTTTCCTGGGCTCGTATAATATCTGCCACAGCATCTGCATGGGCACACTCGCCCTTTTTTCCATGGCCGGCATCACGCTGGGCAACCTGCCCTTCCTGTTTTTGCAGGATTTTGCCCCCTATTTCTGGGGCGCGGCGCTGCTCGCACTGGCCGGCACGCTGGTGTTGTACCATGCCACGCGGCACTCCGTGTTGAAGAAGTGGATATGGATCAATGCCGGTTTCCTGCTGGCCGGCCTGCCTTTTCGCGGGGTACAGGAGCAGTTGTTGTGGTACCAGTTGACAGGTGGAATTTTGGTAGTATACGGATTGTATGTATGGAAAAAGGAACGGAGGAAATGACATGGAAAACGTATGGATGGTTGGATTGCTGGTTGCAGCGCTGGCGGTAGCCCTTTGGGTGGGATATTCTGCCTTGCAATTTTCTTCAGAGCCGTTGCCTTCAGGAAATGGCGCAACCGCCCTTGCACGACCTTCGATTCCGGAAGAATGCGGGAATTTGAACGATCCGCAGAACATCCAGCACTTGAGCCACCATCCCGATCGCTACCGGCAATGCTACCAATATATCGATCCGCAGAAATTCCGGGAGGCCGTGGGAAGCAATATCAGCGAATTTATGGGGTGAAAATATGATAAAAATGACATACGTGTGGAGAGGTGTTGTTATCTTCCTGCTACTTTTCCTGGCAGGCTGCACGACAAGTTCAGAGGAAACGCCTTCCGCTGAGCTGCAGGCTACTATCTACAAATCACCGACCTGTGGTTGCTGCGTTTCTTATACGGCATACCTGGAGAATGAAGGATGGAACATAGAAACCATTACCACAAACAATATGGCCTCCATTAAGCAGCAATATAGTATTCCCAGGAATATGGAAAGCTGCCACACCATGATGGTGGAGGGATATTTTGTGGAGGGACATGTGCCTATGGAAGCGATTGATAAATTGCTAACCGAACGGCCGGATATCGACGGCATCGCCTTACCGGCTATGCCCGCGGGATCGCCAGGGATGCCCGGTGTTCAAACTGACCCGTGGGTAATATACGCGCTGAAAGACGGGCAGGTATCGGAATTCATGATTATGGAGGGGTGATAGTGTGGAATGGGAGAAGGTCAATGTTTTGCTCGGACTGTTGCTGGTAGGAATGGTGGGATTTTCTTTTTTTACCGTGGCACCATCTTTTTCCGAGAAGCCGCTAGAGGAACAGCGCATGGAATTCATTTCAGAGAGGGACGGCATTACCGGAAGTCTTATGCCACACGGTGACTATCGTTGTTGCCTGGAAAAACCTTGCACTTACTGCATCGAGAAAACACCGGGCCACGGGGAAGGTGCGACGTGCGATTGCCTGGAGGATGTGGTGTTGGGAAGGCACCCGTGCGGGGAATGTATAGGGGAAATCCTGGAGGGGCATGGGAATCCGTATCTTTCAAGGTATTTTGCCAGGGCCATTGCCGAGGAGGTGGGAGAACAACACATTAATACTCTCCGACAGATCGTATATGAAAAATACGGCACTCCGATAGACGAGCAGTATTGAGGTAACACACTCTCCACAAGGATGTGCAGATGGCGTATAACGTGCTGCCGCTGGACGTAGGTCTCTTGGTGGTGGGAACCGCAGCTACCGCGATTATTGGCGGTGCCATAGGCGCGCTGTTTGCATGGTTGGGGAATTCCATAAAGTGATCCGCACCGCGTTTTTTCTTAAGTGCACTATATAAATATATTCCGTCTGTTTTCAATGTATAGGGTGGATGTATGACCCGGGATCCTGTTTGCGGGATGGAAGTTAATCCCAAAAAAACGAAATTCAAAAAAACGAAGGATGACAAGACATACTATTTCTGCTCGAAAAATTGCCTGGATAAATGGGCCCGGGGTAGCAGCGGCAGGGCAGAGGAGAACATTGCTTCTAGCTTCCAGCCTCCAGATTCTAGCAAAAATACTGAAAGATTAACATTGAAAATTTCCGGTATGCACTGCGCCGGGTGCGCGTTGACCATAGAGAAGAACATCAAGAAGCTCGATGGCGTAACAGAAAGCAGTGCAAATTTTGCAACGGAATCCGCATATGTGGCATACGATCCGTCAAAAACCACGGTGGAGCGGATAGAAGCCGTAATTAAAAAAGCAGGATACGGCATTGAAAAGTTCGAAGGAAGGGCAGAGATGAATGGAGAGGGGCGTATATCGCTGCACGTGCTCGGAATGGGCTCCCAGCATTGCACGAACATTGTAGAGAATGCCCTGAAAAAGCTGCCGGGGATCAAAAAAACCGACCTGAATTTTTCCATTGAGAAGGCGGATATCCAGTACGATCCAAGGGCCACCAGCCTGGAAAAAATCAGGAAAGCGATAGTGGATGCGGGATATGACAGCGAAGGCTGGCAGGAAGGTACGGACCGGGAAAAACTGGCCAGGGAGAAGGAGATCGACGGATACAGGAACAGGTTTTTGATTTCGCTGATCCTGACATTGCCGGTGCTTGCGCTGGCATTTCGGGAGATGCTGGCCGGTGTCATGTCCATGGAGTATCCGGAATTCGTCATGCAGAACATGGCCCTGCTGCAGTTTATTTTCACCACGCCCGTGATAGCGGTCAATTATTCCTTCTTCACCCGCGGCTTCCGCGCATTATTCAACCGCTCGCCCAACATGGATTCGCTTGTTGCGGTTGGCGTAGGCGCAGCTTATGTTTATAGTATTGTTGTCGGGTTTTTTGGATTTGGCGGGTACCTATATTACGAAACGGCCGCGCTGTTGCTTACCTTTATCGTTCTTGGAAAATACCTTGAAGCGAAGGCAAAGGGCCAGACCAGCGAGGCGATCAAAAAACTCATAGGCCTGCAGCCGAAAACCGCGCGGGTCATCCGCAACGGAAAAGAGATGGAGATACCGATAGGCGAAGTGCGCGTGGGGGAAATGATTATCGTAAAACCCGGGGGGAAGATGCCGGTGGACGGCGTGGTTATCGAGGGGGAATCCAGCGTGGATGAATCCATGCTGACAGGCGAAAGCATCCCGGTGCACAAGAAGCCGGGGGACACCGTGATAGGTGCAACCATGAACAAGACAGGCAGCTTCACGTTCCGCGCAACGAAGATAGGCAGGGACACCATGCTGGCCCAGATCATAAAACTGGTGGAGGACGCGCAGGCAAGCAAGGCACCGATTCAAAGGCTTGCGGATAGGGTCGCGGGAAGGTTTACGGAAGCGGTCATTCTGCTGGCGCTGCTGGCCTTTACCTACTGGTATGTTCTTGCGGCGCAGCCCTTCCCGTTTGCGCTTACGGTATTGATCACCACGCTGGTGATCGCATGCCCATGTGCCATGGGGCTGGCAACGCCGACAGCGATCATGCTGGCCAGCGGCAAAGGCGCAGAGAACGGGATTCTGATAAAGAATGCAGAAGCGCTGGAAACGCTGCACAAGGTGAAGAGGATCGTATTTGACAAGACGGGCACACTAACAAAGGGGGAACCGGTAGTCACCGACATTGTCGCATATACGATGGATGATAAGGATGCGTTGCTGTTTGCGGCGGTTGCGGAAAAGAATTCCGAGCATCCTTTGGCGCGGGCAATCGTGGAAAAGGCACAAAAGGAAAAACTAAAAATCACCAAACCGACTTCGTTTGCAGCCATTCCGGGGCATGGGGTCAAGGCCAGATACGGGAAGAGCACGGTTTGGGTAGGGACGGTAAAGCTCATGGGAAGCGAAAAAATAACCATTCCGGGGGAAGTGGAAACGGATAAGGTGCGGTTGGAGGAGGAGGGCAAAACCGTCGTAGTCCTATCCGTAGGCAGGAAAGTGGCTGCGCTCATCGCCATTGCGGACACGCTAAAGGAAAATTCCATAGAAGCGATCGCGAAGTTGCAGGCCAGCGGCATAGAAACGATCATGATCACGGGGGATAATGAACGGACGGCAAAAGCGATAGCAAAGCAGCTCGGCATGGAGAAGGTTCTGGCCCGCGTTCTGCCGGAGGATAAGGAAAAGGAGGTCAAGAAATTGCAGGAGCGCGGTCCCGTTGCGTTTGTAGGCGACGGGATTAACGATGCGCCCGCGCTGGCTGCGGCGAATGTGGGCATTGCGCTTGGCTCCGGCACGGATGTTGCCATAGAAACAGGAGGAATAATCCTGGTGAAGGATGATCTGCGCGATGTGGTCAAGGCAATGGATCTCAGCAGGTACACCCTTAAAAAGATAAAGCAAAACCTCTTCTGGGCATTCGGCTATAATATCCTCGGGATACCGATTGCGATGGGGCTCTTATATCCCATTAACGGGTTTTTGCTCAATCCGGTCATCGCGGGTGCGGCCATGGCATTCAGTTCGGTTTCCGTCGTCAGCAATTCCCTGCTGATGAAGCGCTATTCGCTTCACTAATTCCTTCCGCATCCCGCGCAGGTTTCCCTTTGCAGGACAGGCGCCCGCATGCGGAGGCCTTTTTTCTGCATTACTTTGCAGCTTTTGCGGAAGGAGCATCCCTTGCAGACAAAGTTTTCGAGGAGATAGAAGAGCGGGGCCACGATCTCTTCATTAACGCAGTAAATCCGTTCTTTGCCGGCCTGCTGGAATGAAACAAGGTTTACATTCAGCAGCTGTGCCAGATTATGCGATACCAATGTACGTTCTTCTCCGATATCTTCCACCAACTGGGAAACATTCTTTTCCTTTTCCAGCAGGCTTTGCAAAATCGCTATGCGCAGCGGGTTGGCAAGGGCAGAGAAAAAATCCATGCAGAAGCGGTCGTTTTTCATAGGTGAGATTATATTACCGGTCGCCTGCTCAACAATGGCAAAAGGCTTAGTTGCTCGAAGGGTTTGCCGGAATTTTCTTTTTCAATGAGTGCAGTAAGTTCATCGGGTTTCATTTCCTTCTTTTCCCCTTTTGCCCGTATGGTTACGGCCAGCCTGCCGGATTGGATTTCCTTTTCCCCTACTACCGCAATGAAAGGGATCCATTCCTTTTCCGCCTCGCGGATTTTCTTGCCCAGGGTTTCATCCCGGTCATCCAGATCTACACGGATAGAATGAGAATGAAGTTGCTGGAGCAGTTTCTCACAGTGTTCCTTTTGTCCCTGGCTTACGGGAATTAGCCGCAGCTGCGTAGGAGAAAGCCACACCGGCATCATCGCCTTCTCCCCTTTTTGCATACGCATGGCTTCTCTTTCCAGCAATGCGTAGAGTACCCGTTCGATCGCCCCTGGGACGGATGTATGTAATATCGGACCGTGTTGCTTTTGGCCTTTCTCATCCACGTACTGCAGCCCGAACCGCTCGGAATTTTCCACATCGATTTGGACGGTGCTTAACGCGGTCGCTTTATCGGCTGCGTCAATGAAATTCATCTCGAATTTTGTGATGAAATAGGCATACCGTTCATCGTATAATTCCAGCAGCATGGGACGTCCGCGCTTTTTCAGCATTTGCTCATACCATTGCTTGTTTTCCTTGAAAAAATCGGTTTGCGCGCGGAACGCCACTTCATAATCGATAGCTAAATCCTGATTCCAGTTTCTGCACAGGTCGTACTGCTTTTCGAATTCCGCTTTGGCCTGCTCCGTATCTTTGCAGAGCGTGTGCATATCCGGCATGCTGAAGGCACGGAGGCGTTTTAGGCCCGTCAGCTCGCCGCTCTGCTCTCTTCGGAAGGAATAGTGGGTGAGCTCGTAGATTTTGAACGGTAAATTACGATAGGTAATCACCATGTCCTTGGCAGCTAGGAATTGCCCGAAGCAAGCTGAAAATTTTAAGAAAAACTTCCTCTCATCGCTGTGTAGTGTATATTGCCTCGCCGGAAACCGATTGAGATAGCTTTTGAGAGCCGGATGCTCAAAATCGTACATGATGGGTGTTTCCACCTGCATGGCCCCATAGGCAACGGAAAGTTGCGTGATGTACCGTTCCAATAGGCGTTTGATCAGCTCGCCTTTCGGTAACCACCTGAAATTCCCTGCATCGCTGGCCGGCTCATATCGTACCAGCGCATGGTCCTTCATCAATTGGATGTGCGGCGGCTCCTTGTCATACGTCCGCTGTTTTTTCATTTCATATTCCGCAAATTTCTTCAGATTCTCGTGGCCTTTGAAATTAAATTTATCTATTTCATGCAGTTTTCCGGATTCATCCAGGATATAGAATTTGCTTTTGAGTTGGGCTTCACTGCGTAAGCTTTCGGAAACGGCTTCACCTTCTTCTTTTATCTTTCCTTTGTCCCCTTCGGCTTTTAGTTCGCGGGATAATTCGCTGAGCGGATGGCCTTTGCAGCGGAGGGTATACGCCTTGTACCAGCCAAACGGGGAATGAGTGCAGCGGTAGCCTTTTTTCTGGATGGCTTTTTCTGCGGTTTGCAATACTTTCAGTGCTACGCGGGGCGCCGCCGGTTTAGAGGTGAGGTGTACCAGTGGATAGAGGAGGATGTTTTTGGTTTTTACCTGATCGGCGACCGCGATGGATTCCTGGGCAAGCTGTTCCGCTGCCCGGGCCACATCTTCGTCCCCTTTTTCCACGGAGGTGAATACGACTAAAACCTCTTCCTCCCGCTGCTTTTCCTCTTTTAGCTCTTCGGCATCCTGTAGGGCCTTCTTTTTGGGCTCTACTTCGATATAATCTGCGTGAACGGTTAGGATTCGCATTTATATTTCACCTTTTTTGATCTCGCCTACAATGAAGGTATAAACCTTTTCGCATATATCCATTGCTTTTTTTGCTTCGGCCCTGCTCATGAGTTTTTCCCCATATTCGGATGGAGTCTTTAGATTTATTAATTCCATCACACCGTTTTTTAAGTTGCTTTTCCTATTTTCATCGTGGGTTTTAATATCATTAAGCAACAAAACAGCTTGAAGGTGATTTTGAGAACTGCTCCTCTTTCCAAGTTGCTGAACAGCAATGGCATCTAGGATGGAGATGACCGTATGGACGGCACTGCTTACGCAGACGTCCCAATGCTGTTTTTGAAAGGCAGTTTCCATCGTATCATAAAATTCTTCAGCCTTTTTAACATAATTGGAATAGAACTGCCTGCGAACATCTTTTATTTTGGTCATGGGTATACCTTTATACCTTTTTTTATCGAATCCTTTACCCAATGAAGCTCAGGCTTTTTTTCAATTTCATCATTTGTAAATATCTGGATAGATAACTGATTCCCTGTTTCTTCGCCAAAATCAACCATCAACTCAGTTAGTAACTTGGGGTTATCGGTTAATAAAAATTTTTTTACTTCCGAGTTAGTTATCAACAAAATATCTATATCGCTATCTGGTTCGGCAGTTTCTTGAGCTACTGAACCGATCACATGAGCTTCGATTGCTCTTTTTCGAAGATCTATTTTTTCAGGTGCTTTGCGCTTAGCAGCTATTTTAGACTCTAGCTCAAGTATTCTGATCCTATGCTTGAGGCTATTTATAAACAGATCCAGACTGCTTTTTGTTTGCAAGGCCAAATATCGCTGTAGCAGCCTATACGAAATACTTTTTTCGTTTATCTGCCAGACCAAAGAACTTCCAACACTAGTAGCTTTTACCAAGTTGTAGTCCAGAAGCTCCTTCATTACCTTATTAACGGCGGTATGGCTAACCCCTAGTATTTTGGCCATTTGTCTCTCGCTGACCGGTGCATTGTTTGAAGTAAGATATTCCAGTATACGATTCTTAAGTTTTGAACTCAAAAGCTCACTTAAGAGTTTCTTCCTGTTGATTCGCATAAACAGTTAACAACTGTAAACTTTTTAAAGTTAACGTTTGTTAACTAAAAGTTTACATACCCCGGGCACCGGTAGTGCCCTCTTTGGGTTATTCCTTTTTTCAGATAATTTTAAGTTCCTTTCCTATTTTTTCGATAACACCGATCGCAAAGTCCAGGTCTTCCCGTGAGAGATCGGCACGGATCATCGTCCGGATGCGGGCTTTGTCCTTGGCCACCATCGGGAACACGATCGGCAGGGCGTATACCCCTTCCTCAAATAAGCGCGCACTCATCTGGCTTGCGCGTTTCGCATCGTATGTCATGATCGGAACGATGGCCGTTTCGGAAAACCCGCAATCAAAGCCCAGCGATTCCAGCTGTTTCTTGTAATAGTTCCGGTTTTCCCATAGTTTTTTCACCAATGCATCGCTCTCTTCCAGAAGATTAAGTGCCGCAATGCTTGCGGCCACCACCGGTGCAGAATGGGATCCCGTAAGCAGCCAGGTACGGGATTTGTTGAGCAGGAATTTTTTGAGCACGTGCGTGCCCGCAATATAGCCTCCCATGGTTCCAAACCCTTTGGAGAAAGTACCCATATCCATATCCACTTTCCCTTCCAACTGGAAATGATTGGTAATACCTTTGCCTTTTTCCCCCAGCACCCCGTCCCCGTGCGCATCGTCGACATATGCCACTGCACCGTATTGTTCGGCCAGCGAAACGATCTTATCCAGGGGGGCAATGTCACCATCCATGGAGAACACGCCATCCGTAATAATCAAAATGCGTTTGGCGTTTGCATCGTTGGCCTCTTTAAGCCGTGCTTCCAGCTCCCCCATATCCTTGTGCTTGTAGATGGAGCGTGCCGCCTTGCTCAGCCGTACGCCGTCGATGATGCTGCCGTGGTTCAGTTCATCGGAAATGACGGCATCGCCCTCCCGCAGCAGGGCCGGAATCGCGCCGCTGTTCGCCGTGAAGCCGGTATTGTAGTATAGCGCAGCTTCCGTGCCTTTGAACCGCGCAAGGGTTTTTTCCAGTTCCAGATGGAGGTCGAATGTTCCGGCAATCGGGCGGACCGACCCGGAACCCACGCCGTATTTTTTTAGTGCTTTTCGGGCAGCTTTCATGAGTAGGGGATGGTTGGTGAGGCCTAGATAGTTGTTCGAGCACAACATAAGGACTTTTTTTCCGTCTACGTTGCTGCGGGAAACCGATGGCCCTTCCAGTGTTTTTGGATTCCAGAGCAGGCTGGCTTCTTCCAGTGCCTTCAGTTCTTCCCTCATATCGTTTTGCAGTTGTTCGTTCATCGTTACCACCTACGGTTCCAATACCACTTTGACAGCTTCACCTCGGTTGACCGCAGCAAACCCTTTTTCTATGTCTTTCAGTTTAAACCGGTGCGTCACCAGCTTTTTCAGCGGCACCATTCCGCTCCGCAGGAAAGAAGCGGCCTTGTACCATGTATCAAACATCTTCCTTCCGTTGATTCCGCTTACCTTGAAGCCGCCAAACACGACCCGGTTGATATCCATCGTGACATTTCCCTTGAATACGCCTAGAATGCTAGCGCGGCCTCCGGGACGAAGCAACGCCAATCCGTCGTTTAACGCCTCTTCGCTCCCGCTCATTTCCAAAAATACGTCCGCTCCTTTTTCGTAAATTTCTTTCACGCGTTTTTGGATATTTTCGTTTTTCGAGTTAAGAGTATGGTCTGCCCCGAACTCCCTAGCCATTTTTAGTCGCAGATTGTTGTGGCCCGCCATAACCACACTCTCCGCGCCGGCGGCCTTGCACAATGCAACGGCACAAATGCCGATCGGCCCATCGCCGGTAATAAGCACGTTTTTTGCAGCGACTTCTCCATCGAATACCGTGTGAACGGCATTGCCCAGCGGTTCCTGGGCAGTGGCCACCCAGTGAGGGATTTGCTTATCGTTCTTCCATGCATTGCGATAAGGCAATGCCACGTATTCGGCAAATGTACCGTTCGTATCCACGCCCAAAATCCGCACATTCTCGCAAATATGCTCGTTGCCAGTTTTGCATTGGAAACAGTAGCTGCAGGAAATATGCGTTTCGGCCGAAACATGGTCGCCTATGGCCAGCCCTTTTACCACCTTGCCTATTTCCACGATTTCCCCAGCCATCTCATGACCGAATATGTAGGGGATGTTTTTACCAATCCGTCCTTGTGCCCAGGCATCCCAGTTGTAGATGTGCCGGTCCGTGCCACAGATGGAAGTGGCTTTGACTTTCACCAGTACTTCATCGTCACGAATCGTAGGCACGTCTGCCTCCTTGAGCTCCAGCCCTGTTTCCGGCTTTGTTTTCCACACGGCGCGCATATCTACCCTTTTAGCCATCCTATAAAAAGAATAAAAAGTAATCGTATGGAGGAAAGGAAGAAAAGAAAGTAGCTACTGATTTTTCCTTCGTTTTTTGCCGATTAGGGCAAAGGCCCGGTGGTCGGTGTGGATTTTCACGTAGTTCTTGATGAATGCCAGAAAGGCCTTCGGACGTTCAACCACGAGCTTGTCCTCCCTCCGCTTGGCACCGAAACCAAGACGGATGAACAGCATTTCATCGGGCGTATTCATGCGCATGAGATATACGATCCCCTTCTCATCGATGCCGCCAGCAGAATCGAACATGCCGGCCAGATAGCTGGCCGCGTAATCGTTCATGTATTTGTACCGTTCCAGCTGCTCCTTTTCAATTTCCTGGAAAAATTTCCGGTAGGCACTATGGTAGAAATAAACCTGGTTTCCTTCGTGCAGGAATTTATCGGATGTGGTCAGTTTCTGCTCCAGGATCTGCTGGGAGAATACCTCGAGGTATTTATCCTCCCCTTGTATGCCGATGCCTTCCTTGGTGCGGCGCTTGCGCCAGAAACCGATGATATAGGAAAGTTCAGGGGTGAGACGGATTTTCATTTTTTCACCGAGAAGGTGATTTTAGGCTCTGGCCTTTTTTTGTTTCTTTTTTTCAATATCCATGGTAACGGTTTTTTTGGCAGGAACGGTCATCATGCGTCTGCCACTGATAAATTCATCGATTTCCGTCAGTAAAAATTCATCCGTCTGCGTGGCAAACCAGTGAGCCGTTTTCGGAGAGATGTAGGAACGGACAAACAACTCTTCCAGTTGCTTTTTTTCGCCGGTGGTGAACGGCTCTTTTTCATCGGTAATGCGCTGGTTGGCCTTTTCCAGCAACTGGGCCAGTGCCTGCACGTCTGCATGCGAGGCGCCGCCGGCATCCAGCGCGGAGAGCAGCCCCTTGGCCAGCACCAGGTTGCGCCTGCCGGTGAGTGTTAACAGCCGCTGGAGCTTTTGTTGGTCAGAAAAAGGCAACCGCCCCTGCTTCGCTGCATCCAGCACTCTCTGTGCAAATCGGAAAAACGAACCGATCAATCGCATAGGCTAAACATGAAGAATAAGCTTTATTAAAGCCTAGCCCAGCCAGGGGAAGAAATACTCGCATCTTTTTAATACGTTATCGGAATTAGTTACCAGTGTATTTATGAGAAGATTGCATGCGCGAGCTGCAGGAACACCGGCCAAAGGCCGGTTCGGTCCGATGCAGGAGCCCGATCAGGCAAAAAGGAATAGAGAGGGGTATACTTGGACTACGGCCAGCCGCAGGTACCTTATCGGAATGGTGATCCAGCACCCGAACTGGACGGATGCGGAATATGCGAAAGAGCTGAACAGGGAGTTTGGCGGAGAGGCGGATGCGCAGACGGTGGGAACCAAGCTTTATTATGATATTTACATAAGGCTGCCGGAGTTGAAGAGGAATCATGAGGGGAGGTATGAATGGACACCGGAGAGGAGGACGTATCTGATTGCATTGCGGGAAGAGCATCTGGAGTGGACGAATCAACAAATTGCGGATGCGTTGAATGAGAAGTTTGGAGGGGAGGCGGATGCGCAGATGGTGGGAACCAAGCTTTATTATGATATTTACATAAGGCTGCCGGAGTTGAAAAGGAAATCAGATTTTCCGAAGAACCTCCCTCGCTGATGCGCGGGACCATGCGCAATCCAGCTGCTTCCGGCAACTGTCTCTCCAAATGCTGCGCATTTGAAGATCGCATGATATCAGGTTCATTTGAAAAATACTCACAAAATCGTCGGCAATTTTCAGCTTTGCTGAAAAGATAGAGAATGAAGCGTCGTCCTCTGAATTCATGGATCAGCAAAGCAGACAGTACTCTTGCCGACTTTGTGATAGCGAAGCGTTTTTTAATTTGGGGCATCTAATGCGTAACATGCACCCGGAAATCCTCCTGAAAGAGAAGTTCAGCGAGCAGCAGATCGAGGAGATGGCGGAAGAGAAGATCAAGGCATTTTATGGCCTGCTCACCCGGGAAGTCGCGCTCAAGCTCATCGCACAGGAGCAGGGACTACTGAAAGAGGAAGCGAAACGGTATGCCATCAAGGACATTCCGAAAGGCGGGAGAAGATTAAGGGTAATCGGAAAAATCACCCGCATCCATCCGCTGAAGGAATACGCCTCGGGCAAACGATCGCGCACGCTGGTATTGACGGATAACGGCGATAGTATACGCTTTGCCCTATGGAACGAGGATACGGACCTGCTGATGCGGCTGAAGACCGGCGATTTGGTGGAAGTGGAGGAGGCCTATGAAAAGAACGGCGAGCTGCACCTCTCCTACCGCGGCAAGCTGCAGATGGTGGAGGCGGCAGAATTTCTGCCTTTGGAGAAGGTGGCAAAGAGCGAAGGCCCGGTCACCGTGCGGAGCGTGGTGCAGGAGATAGAGGGGGAGAAAACATATATGCGGGATGGCGGCGAGCGCAGTTTTTTTTCATTTTTTATAGGCGATCCGAAAATCCGGTGTATGGTATGGGACGGGATGGATCGTGCACGTTCATTGGAGAAGGGGGATGAGATCATCCTGGAGAACGCCCGGCCCAGAAACGGGGAACTGCACGTGAACGCGGCGAGCCGCATCCTCATCAAGAAACAGAATGGTGGCATACTTAAGGAAATGGAATGCGAGGACGAAACGGTGCGTGTGCGGGTAGGGGAACGGCAGCTAACGCTGGACAGGGAGAAGGGATTGCGATTGCTGGGGGTGGAGGCCGCCCCGGATGTTGCGCTGGCCACCATTGTAAGACTTAAAAAACATGCCCTGCTAGATAGATATATAGTTATTCCCTCGATCTAAAGGATAGATAGATATGACATTACACCTTAAAGTGGCCGAGGCATTCCAGAACGATATCGGCAGGGGCATTGCCCGGATTGATTCCAAGGCCAAGAGCACGTTGAAGGTTTCCACCGGCGACATCGTCAAGATGACCGGAAAGAAAAGCGCGCTGGCCATCGTCTGGCAGGCGCACCCGGACGACGAAGGCCTGGATATTGTAAGAATGGACGGCATCCTCCGCCAGAACGCCGGCGTAGGCCTGGGCGACAAGGTAAACGTCGAGATAGCGGAAGTGAAGGAAGCCAAAAAAATAGTACTGGCCCCCAAGGAGGCCATCCGGTATTCCGCGGGCTTTGACCAGTACGTGAAGAAGCGGCTCATCGGAAAGCCCATCCTGAAGGGCAATCTTCTGCCCGTAGGCATATTCGGAACGTCGATCCCGCTGGTGGTGGCGCAGGTGTACCCGCAGGGATCGGTCATCATCACCGAAGAGACGGAGCTGCGGATCAAAACCGAGCCGGTCAAGGACCTGGGCGTCATTCCCAGCATCACCTATGACGATGTAGGCGGATTGAGAAGCACCATCCAGAAGATGCGGGAGATGATCGAGCTGCCCCTGAGGCATCCGGAAATTTTTGAACGTTTGGGCATCGATGCGCCGAAAGG
>Ga0209541_10011680_pt1 | contig 13703 bp, 17 predicted proteins | sample RifCSPlowO2_01_FD_184027 | JGI IMG/M metagenome (GOLD analysis project Ga0209541, IMG submission 184027) | Groundwater microbial communities from Rifle, Colorado - Rifle CSP2_plank lowO2_0.1 (SPAdes) (version 2) | ecosystem: Environmental > Aquatic > Deep subsurface > Groundwater | place...
CAAGATGAATTCAAATACACTCGAGAAGAGAAAAAAGATGAAGAAAATGATTCTAAGGATAAGCTCCTAGTAGACGACGATCTTCCATTCTAAATAATCTAGAATCTAGTTAACAATCTTTATCAATTCACAAGCGACAGCGAGTGTTTACGTTTTGATGTAACATTTTATCAATAACAAAACGTGGACGCGAGTAGAGTGCTATTTTCTAAATCAAATATTTTATAAACCATCATTCTCTAATTTTTTAATGGATAACATAAATTCAAAACCATCATTTTCAATAAGAACAAAATCTTTTTTAATGCAATGCAAAAGAGTTTGGTATATACTTAGAAAACCGACGAGGAAAGAATTCGAGACAGTAGCAAAAGTTTCAGCCCTAGGAATATTAGTTATTGGTTTAATCGGATTTATTATGTCAGTTATTATGGGTATACTAATAAGGTAAAATTTATAAATGCAGTTTTTTCTATTATGATACTACTTCTTAAGTATTAAGAGGTAGTGGAACAAACATAAGATGATATTTATTATAAAAGTCACAACAAACAAAGAAGAAAGAGCACTAGATTTAATATCTGAAAGAGCGATAAAAAAAGAACTTAATGTTTATACAGTTTCACGTCCTCATGGATTAAGAGGATATATTTTATTAGAAGCTGAGGACAGAGAATCTGCAGAAGAAGCCGCATTTAATCTTCCATATGTTAAGGGAATTATTGGAAAAACAATTTCTTACGAAGAAGTTAAAGGAATGTTAGAACCTTCAGTTGAAACAATAAACATTAATGAAGGAGACATAGTGGAAATAATTTCTGAACCATTCAAAAAAGAAAAAGCAAAAGTTTTAAGAATAGACAAACAGAAGGAAGAAGTAACTGTTTCACTTTTAGGTGCAGTTGTTCCTCTACCCGTTACAATTAAACTTGACAACGTCAGAGTTATTAGAAGAGAAGGAGAGGACGAAGATATAATATCAAACAAATAAAATGATAATTAAAATATTAGCAGAAGGCGGAAATATGAGTCCTGGCCCAGCCCTTAGTCAAAAATTAGGTCCAGCTGGAATTAACATGGGAAAAGTTATTCAACAAGTAAATGATGCAACAAAAGATTTCAGGGGTTTAAGAGTTCCTGTTGAATTAGATGTTAACACTTCTTCAAAAAATTTCAAAGTAAAGGTTTTCTCGCCTCCTGTTTCAGAATTATTAAAAAAAGAACTTGGTATTCCAAAAGGTTCTGGATTACAAGATAAGGAAAAAGTTGCAAATGCCTCTATTGAACAAATTATATCAGTTTCAAAACAAAAAATGCCTGATTTATTATGTAAGGATCTTAAATCTGCAGTAAAAACTGTTGTTGGAACTTGTGTAAGTTTAGGAGTTTTAATAGATAATAAATTACCTAAACAAGTTGAAAATGAAATTAACAATGGAGTTTATGATAAAGAAATATCTCAAGTTAAAACTCAAACTTCTCCAGAAAAAAAGAAAGAGTTAGAATCATTTTTTTCAGATATAAAGTCTAAACAAGAACAATTGAAGAAGGAAGCTGAAAAGGCTGCAGAGGAAGCAGAAAAAGCTAAGACTGCATCCCCCGAGGCTGAAAAGGCTGCAACTCCAGGTAAAGTTGAATCTACGCCAACTAAAAAGTAATAATTTATAAACGTTTCAAACCCTTTTTTATTCAAGGGGAAGTAGTATAGCCTGGTTAGTATTTCAGGTTTGGGACCTGACGACCCCGGTTCAAATCCGGGCTTCCCCATTCAGTTATTAAAAAAATGCCATCAAAAACAAAAAAAACAAAGTCTTCAGGAAGATTCGGAGCTAGATATGGAAAGAGAACCAGAGATAGACTAGTTAACGTTGAAATTAAACAAAGAATAAAACAAAAATGTCCTTTTTGCAATAAACTTGGTGCTAAAAGATTATCAAAAGGAATTTGGAACTGTTCAAAATGCGGAAAGAAATTTGCACATAATACCTTTTATTTAGATTAAATTTAAAAACTCATAATTACAATAATAAAAATGGCTGTTTACAAATGTTTCAAATGCGGAAAGAAGATCCAAAGTAATCAACTTGATAAGAGATTCGTATGTCCTCACTGTGTTGGAAAAATATTCTACAAACCTAGAATACAGCCAAGAAAATTGAAGGCAATATAATTTATATGGCTGAAAATAAAACTAATCCTAATACTGAAAATAAAATTCAAGAAATGCAAATTTTAGAACAGAATTTACAAAATATCCTTGTTCAAAAACAAACATTTCAAATTGAATTAAGTGAAACACAATCTGCACTCAAAGAATTAGAAAAATCAAAGGATGAAGTCTATAAAATTATTGGACAATTAATGTTAAAAACAGAGAAAAATAGAATTAAAGAGGAGTTAACAAACAAGGAAAAATTTATTGAAATGCGACTAAAGTCCATTGAAAAACAAGAGGAAAAATTTTCAGATAAATTAGAAGAAATAAGAGAAGATATTATAAAATTAATTAAGTAATTTACTAAGAAAAATATATAATAAATAGTTACGAAATCTTTATAAATCCGGTACCCTAAAATTAATCATGGTTTTCGACAAAATAAGAGAGAGTTTATCCCGAGCTATGGGAGGAGATGAAAATTATTCTGATGAATATATTGAAATTGATTTAGATAAAGAGGAGAAAAGCAACAAAGTTCTAATAAAATTATTTTTCTTAAAAAATTACGATGATGTTAATGAGATTCTTAACTCATTAAGAGAAGGCTATACAATTGCTATCGTTGACATTAAGATATTAAGACAAAAAGATTCTATTGAGCTTAAGAGAGCCGTTTCTAAGATAAAAAAGACAATTGACGCTTTAGAAGGAAGTATTGCAGGTTTTGGAGAAAACATCCTTATAGCGACCCCATCTTTTGCAAAGATTCACAAGGATATTGCAAAACCGCCCGAAGAAAAGAAGCATAAATTTGATATGTAAGATGGATGAAATAGATAAAGCAATGCGAGATGTTTACAATTCTCTTTCTAAACTTCCGGGAGAGCATCACACTATCCAAATAAAATATCATCATCAAGATGTCGAAGAAGCTGATCCCGAATTAAAAGAAAGACGTGAAAATGAAGGTTTAAGTTATTTTTCTCCGTCAATAATTCATGGACAAACTTCTAGAGAAGATTGCTTTTATTGTGAAGTTCCATTGATTGAAGAAACAAATTTTGCAAGAGAAAAATCAACTGGAGATGTTTGGAGGACATTTTATTCTTGTCCTAAATGTGGAGTACATTATGACATACCTATTTCCCAAGATGAACAGATAAAAATGGATGAAAGAATGAGGGGAAATAGAATTTTAGAAATGGCTTTAGACTAACTCTATATAATAGCACAATCCAAAATTATTAAACCATCCTCTCTTATTAAGAATTTTTGTATATCACTATTTCTCCTAAAATTTCTCCATGACAGTTGTCTGGGAAAATTCAATTAATTTTGCGTCAGCAAGTATTTCTAAACCTTAGCAATACTAAAAACTGTTTTCAACGCAACAATTATCGTCGCTGGAACAAATAATGCCAATAATGCTGCAAATACTGACGTCACAACACTTCCAACTCCAATACCTATAACTGTACCTTGTACAGCATCAATTCCAAATCTACTTACAATTACTAATACGGCTCCTGCCAAAAGAAATGTTTGTGAATCCTTACCAGTAACATTCATATATCCAACGAAAATTCCCAATAAAACTAAAACTCCATAAATTGCAGAACTAAAAACTTTATTATCATTTATTTCCTTAATTGGAAACAAACCAGAAGTTGATAGTCCTATAATAATTGCCAAAATGACTCCTATTAAAAAAGCCCATGCGCCTAAAGTATTTTCCTGGGATCTTATTGGCATTTTATGAAATAACCAATCTTATAAAATATATAAATGTTATTAAAATAACTTAAATAGAAAAATTATTAATATCCTTTAGAATAGAAATATTTATAAATGGTAGTAACTGAAAAATGATTACAGATGAAAAACAAGATATATCCTATTTTAACTCTAAATTTGATATTAACAGTTCTATTTATAGGTTTAGCGAGTGCAGTAGTCACTTTTTCAAATGTTCCAACATTATCTCAAAGTGGAAATTCGGCCCAAATTACTGCTACAAGTAATATTAATGAAACAGTACAATTTACTATTGACGATATTTCATATAGGGGAAAGACGATTACTTTCAATCCCATAAGTAATGTGAATATGATTTCTTCTCAACCCCAAACTATCCCAATTACATATACCATTCCTTCAAATTTCGATTTTAAATTTGGAGAATCTTTCTCAACAACTTTAACCTCTCAAGGATTAACATCAAATGATATTAAAACTCAAACAATTACCTTTGTAGCTTCAGATTTTTGTTCTTTTGGTAATGAAGGTAATTTAGATGTATCAATTAGAAATATTAATGTTAACGGATTTAGCTCTAATGATAATGAATGGTATCCTTTTGATGAAGTCGAAATAGAAGTAAAAGTAGAAAATAATGGTAATGATGATATTAATAATGTAGGAGTTGCTTGGTGTTTATACGATAATGAAAATGATAATTGTGTAACTGATAATACTGAAAGTGATTTTAATTTGAACGATGGAAAGGATAAAACCATTACAATAAAATTCACCTTGGATCCAAATGATTTAGAACCAGGTGTTACTGATTATACATTTCATGTTAGTGCTACAGGTGAAATAAGTAGCAAAGATAATAATTTAGACGGAAAAGATTCTTGTGAAACTGATAGTGAAAATATTGACTTGATTATACCTAATGATTTTGTAATATTGAGTGACATTGCTGTTAATCCTAATCCTGTTCAATGTAATTCAGATGTTCAAATAAACGCTAAAGTTTGGAACATTGGAGATGATGATCAAAATGATATTAAAGTTAGAGTATCTATTGACGATTTATCTTTAAACAAGGAAGTAGAAATTGGAGATATAGATTCTTTTGATAATGACAAATTGAGTTTAACATTAAATATACCTAAAGATGCGAAAGAACAAAATTACGCATTAAGTTTTTTAGTTCTTAATGAAGATGACGATGTTTATGAAAGTGATGATAATGAAGATTCTCTATTTGAAGTTCCTTTACAAGTTGAGGGTGGATGTTCTACTTCTCCAACTCCATCTGGTAGAACTCCTGCAGTAGTTGCAGCTACATTATCTCAAGGTTCAGTTCCTAAGGCAGGAAAAGAATTCATGGTTGAGGTTTCAATTACTAACGTTGGTACAGAACCAATGACTTTCTCAATTGATGCTAATGATTTTGAGGACTGGTCAACAGTTGAAATAGATCAATCTTCAATCCTTGTTAACTCAGCCCAAGTTGGTAAAGTAACTCTTAGAGTTAATGTTAACGATGACGCTTTCGGAGAAAAAATATTCAACATAGAAGTTAAATCAGGAAATAACGAACCGGTTATTCAACCTCTTTCAGTTACAATAGAACCATCGTCATCTGGCGGTTTCAAATTTCCAGGAATATCTGGCGGTGTAATTGGTATTAATGGAAACAACTGGTATTTATGGGGAATTGGATTACTTAATGTTGTATTAGTAATAATAATTATAATCATAGCAATAAGAGTTGCTAAGAGTTAAATTTTAATTTTAATAAAATGGATTACAAAACAATAAGAAATATTGCAATCGCTGGAGCAATTGGATTAGCTTCAATTGTGGGATATAATTCTATTAAATCTGAAAATTCTAATACTGCTTATGCATTTTTTGGTAGAGATTCTCCAAACAAATATTCATTTAATAATTTTGGCAAATCTATTAATAGTGGTTCGGGTGGACTTGCTGATTTTGAAGCTGCAGACTTTGATGGTGATGGAGATATAGATATAGCAGTTAACTATGGAGGGACAATTTGTATTTATGAAAACGAAATTCCTCAAAAGAATAAATTAGAATAAATTTTCTTTCCTCAAATCTTTTAAACACTATTTTCTTATCTAAATTATGGAAAATACCAAAAAGAGGTTTATAGATATTATATTTAGATATTTATTATTATTAATTGTTGGCTTGCCAAACTTATTTATTTTTTACTTTATCTTCACCCCTCTAACCATTTACCCTATATTTTATATTTTAAATATATTCTTTGATGCTAATTTAATTGGAAATAATATTTACATAGGGAATTATCTAATAGAAATAGTAAAGGCATGTGTTGCAGGCTCTGCATACTATCTTCTATTAATCTTAAACTTATCAACCCCGAACATAAGTATAATAAAAAGAACAAAAATGGTCTTAATGTCCTTCTTAATATTTTTGGCAATAAATTTATTTAGAATAATCGTTCTTAGCTTTATGTATTTGAATAATTCAATTTACTTTGACATCGTCCATAGTGTTTTTTGGATTTTGATGAGCACGATTTTCGTCGTCGGAATTTGGTTTTATCAAGTAAAGTATTACAATATAAATTCTACACCTTTTTACACAGATTTAAAATTGCTCCATAAAAAATCTATTTTTACTTCGGAAATGCCTTGGAATTTTTTAAGCCTAAAACTTAAAAAGAGATAAAATCATTAAATTAAATGATTTCAGAATTATTTCAATCTTTCATTACAACAACCCTGGAGATTGTTAATCCACTTGGATATATTGGTATTCTCTTTGCAATGGCTATTGAAAGCTCATTTATCCCATTTCCCATGCGAGGGTAATTTTAATTCCCGCAGGCACCATTATAACTCCAGGAAAGAGTTCTTTCTTTATTGTGTTTATCACTGCGATTCTAGAAATCTACTTGGAGATTACATAAATTATTTTTTCGCTTATTTTCTTGGAAGAAGAACAATAAACAAACTTACCAATAGTTATGAGAAGTTTGTTTAATCGATAATGATAAATTAAATAAATCTGATGATTATTTTAAGAAACACAGAGCTATTACAACCTTTGTTGGAAGACTAATCCCGGGAATAAGGCAGCTTGTTTCAATTCCTGCCAGATTTTCAAGAATGAATCTATTTAAATTTTTATTATATACATCTCTCGGTGCGGGAGTATAGAGTTTAATCCTCATTTTAATGGGATATTTCTTAGGAAGTAATATTTAAATTAAAATTAAGTTTATCATTAATTCTTATATTCATTTCACTCATAATTATTCTAATCTATATAATAAAAAGAAAAAATTATTTAAAATTATCAATTCCTTCTAATGTAAATCTTTCAGTTACTTTAAGTATATCACAATTATTTATGTTTAAGTTATAACACGACGGTCCAAATTGTTCTATTTTATTACTATTTCCTTCTTGCAATCTTACAAACATATATCTTCCCTGTTCATCACATGTTGCATTCACATCTTTTATAGATTCAGTTCCCAATGCCCTATATATTTGTGCCATGTTAGCAACAGCAATTATCCCATCACCATCACAATTAAACTCTTGAGTAAAATTCAACACCATCACTTCTTTTTGATTAAATTCTCCTTCAAATGGAACTAATCTCAATAATCTAGGATCATTTCTAAGAAACACATTATAATCTGTTTTCTTATTATCTTCATAAATAACAAAGGAAGTATGAAAAAATTTAACATCACCTTCTTTCAATATATCAAAATCTAATTTATTATAATTAAAATTCTTCAAAGAGTTATTAATTAACATAACCCCCATCATTGCAATAAAAAATAATATTATAGAAACAATAATAACACCCAAAATTTTATTTTCTTTCTCCTTCACTCCCTTCATTTCTTCATTACTTTCATCTTTTTCTGGAGTAGATTCCAATTCTTCTTTTTCCTCTACTTCCTCACTAGTATCAGAATCCCACTCATTTGCATTCAATTCTTCATCATTCCCTTTTGATTCCATATAATTCCTTAATTATATTACTTATAAGGTTTATTCTTCTATACCAAACAATTTAAATAAATACTTATCTGTAAATAAAATTAAATCTTCTTTCTTCCCTTGAATAAATACACAATTATCTTTCTTAAATATCCTTGAATTTTCAGATTCTTCAATTACAATTAAATTATCCTCACATGTTTTTATAGGAACACCCACACCACAATTCTTTCCATCATAACAAGCACCAGAAATATCTTTGACAAAAAGATTTATATTTGTTATTATTTCAGATTTAGCCAAATCATCGTCGGAATATACATACAACTCTTTATCTTTATAAAATTCAATTTTATCTAAACTATCTATTTCAATACCAAAAATGTTTTTAACATCATCAGGACTATTCCTACATATCAAACTATTTCCATTTTTATTTGTTATAAAGAATCCATTCAAATCCCTAAATTCAAAACCATTAAAATCATATGTTTGTATTGTATCATTTATATCACCAATATCCTCATTATTAGAAATAAAGTAAGAATATCCATACCCTATCGTGCTAAAAAACATTACTAACATTAAAACAACTCCAATAAGAATTTGGTTTCTTTTCCTTTTCTTATCCTCTTGTTCTTTAGTTACTATTCTTCTCATAAAAAGACTTAAATTTGTCTATTTAAAATCTTTTTGTTTTTGAAGAAAACAATATTTAGAGTCCAGACACAAGAATAAAAAAAGAAAGAAAAAAAGAAAAAATAATTTAAGATTTATTAGTCTTAGACAACTTGTACTTCATCTCCAGATTCGCCGATAGCCCACACATATTTCTTACCTGCTGTAGTATCCACAGTTTCTGGTTTCTTAGTTACTCTGTTTGCCGCAGCTGTTGTATCATCTGCATTGAATCCTGCAACCACCAAAGCTATTTTACCAGCCATTGGTTGATCTTCAACTGATTCAATTAGATATTTACCTGCACCTACTCCAGTAGCAGTAACCCAGTCAGCACCACAAGTTCCTTCTGCAACACCTAAAGCCATTGCAGCAGCAGTATTAATACATGTACCTCCAACAACGATTATGTTCTTAGTTTCCCAAGAAGTCTTTTCATTATCTTTGAATACCATATTACCTGCAGAAGATGTAGCTGAACTTTCCGAAAGGAAAACATTTGCAGATACTTCATCTCCATGATAGATTATCTTAACACTCTTTTGACCACTACTTGGTTTAGTCCATAAGACTTCTGAAGCAAGTTCAGAGTATACGAAATTTCTAAACACATCTGTAGATTGTATTTCAGTTGAAGCTCCTTTTGTAGAAAGACCTACAAGATAAAGAACATCTGTAACTTCTACTTCTCTTGTTGAAGCAGTGTTCCAACCTAACTCTAAAGTTATGTTATGTCCTCCATATTTGTTTCCATCTTTATCTTCTTCTGAAATAGTCAAATTCATCTTTCCTCCTCCTGAAACTTGTGTTGTCAAATTTAAACAATTAAACTGACCTGCTGTTCCCATAGGACAAGAACCACCCCCAAATGTCTCATTATAAGGCAAAAAGACTGTTGCTCCTTCTTTTGAATAAAGCCTATCAAATTTCACATTTGAACCTGCAGTAAAATTAACTATTTTGTTTGTCTTATCAATATTTCCAACTGTTAAGACAGTATTACCTACTGAAACTTCATCTCCTTCTTTAACACTTGATCCAGCATCAGTCCAACCTGTTGATGAACTATCATCTTTGTATTGAACACTTATCTTTGTTGTACCACTATCATTTATCCAGTTTGAAACTTTCATGTAATACGATTCTCCATCTTTTCCATCACTCCATGAAACAATGAAATAATCAAAAGCATCTCCATCAATCCTCAATCTAGAATCATTAGTAGTTCCCAACATACCGCTTGCTTTTTGTCCAATTCCTGTGAAGTTTTTATTATCTCCATATATAATAGGTATACTTACTGTAGCGTCTCTTAATGGGAAATCAACTAACTGTATATAACTATCACTTCCGGCCTTAACTTGGATTACTTCTTCAGCAGGATATTCTAATCCTGTTGTAGATAATTTTAAAGCTCCAAATCCAGGCATAGAAATTGAATTAGTTTCTGTTACAAATTGGTCATCGTCTGCATCCCATCTTATTTGAATTTTATTAAGCTTAGTTCCAGTACTACTACCAGAATAGTTTATTGTTACAGGTAGGTTGCTTATTGACGCATCATTTAATTCAACATCTGAACCACTTGTTAATTTTAACTTTCCTGCTCCAACACTAAACTCAACTGTCTTTATACCACCTTGGTAATCTTGTGTGTTAATTTCTTTAACACCAATATAACTACCATCTTTCAATTTATATGTTCCTGCAGCACTCAATGTATTTGTTATTTCTCCATTTACATCCAATTTAACAGTACTACTTCCTATGAAGTTTATAGAAATATCATAAGATTTTCCTCCTGCTTCAATTGTCTTAGTTTCTGAACCACCATCAGTCCAACTTAAAGTTGTTGTAGTTGCAGAATCAAGCAAAGTTATTGATGTTGCGTTAGTATAGGTTAGAACAAAATAATTCTTTCCCATAATCTCAATATCAGTAGATTGCAAATCACTCCATAAGGGTAAATCTGTAAAATCTAGTGTGTAGTTAAGGATATGAGCACCATTTAGTACTTGAATACCGGTAGTAGGTTCATCTGACGCATAGTCACTATTCTCCCACATTGTGTAAGAAATATTTCCCATATCTACTTTTTGTGTATAGTCAAATTCATCATTGTCATCATCAACATATACGCCCTCTTTTAATATTGTAGGTAATCCTGGTGAGGGGCTATCATCTGTAATTGATGTAGTTACTACATCCTCTGCACCTTCTCCTAAGTTCCATACAGTTGAAGCCCTTTTGAATTCTATACTTTCCCCTGTAGGAGATCCTACACCAACAGAAACTCCATTATCTGCTAAGTAAGTAGATATACTGTTTGCAGCAACACTGTCACTGCTTGCAGCACTAGCTCCATATACTATAGCTGGAGTTGGCGATGTAAAACCTGATGGAAAAGATGCTGCTGCAGCAATTCCAACTGATGATCCAATCATAACTGCACTCGTTAATACCGCGGATATTTTTCTAAAGTTTAACACCATATTTTTATTTATAACCTCCTTTCACCTTTATAGACTATTTGTCATATTGACAAAGCCTGTCTCTTAACTTCCGATCATAGGGACAAATCGTAAGTTAAGCGTATTCTAATTCCCTATTAGAATACCTGTTTCCAGGTAATACACTAAAATTCATTTTCCTTTTTAAATGAAACATTACAAATGACCTTCTTTACAAGAAATACGGCTATTTTTGAATATTTATATATAAATCTTATGTAACTATTATAGAATTAATATATATTTATCCTATACCCTAATCGATAGGTTTATTAACATAGGGTATTTAATTATACTATATATAAACTGAATATATATAACTATATGATATATAATGTAAATATCTATACAAGAATACCATATATAAAAACCAAAAGAAAATGGCATCAAAAACAAGGGAAATTACAATAACGGAATCCAAGGGAACTTTCTCATTTTTTAGGAAACACGATACAACAAAAGAAGAATATGATTTTTCAGGTATTTTGGCATTAAGACAGATTCTAAGTAATGAAAAAGCTAGAATACTCCATGTAATAAAAAATCAAAAACCATCTTCAATATACCAATTAGCTAAGATTTTAGGTAGAAATTTTAAGTCAGTTAATGATGACATTAAATTATTAGAAAGGTTTGGATTTATAGAATTAGTTGAAGAAAAGGTTAAGAATAGAAAAAGACACAAACCTGTAATTGTAGTGGATAATATTACAATTAATATAAAAATTTAACCACTACTTATATATCTTTAAATTAATCTCCAAATTCCCCCCAAAACTCCTTTTTATAGTACTACTTGGAGAAATATATCTCTTAGTTGTATTCCCCTCTTTTATTACGGGAATAAGCTCTACATCATCAGATAAAATGGATAACTCATATCCCTTAAAGAAACTACCCTCTCTAACATCCCAACTTTCTTTCATTATATCCTTTAAATCTTCCTCAAGTATATCACACGAATCCCTACCATCAATGCATTTTTTCCCCACATCACAATCATTAATTAACTCCCTCAAAACCCTATAATTACTGGAATAACCTTGCTCACAACTCGTCGTATATTGTTTAACTGACTCCAAAAAACTATTAGCCTCTCCATTCCCAAAAACATCTTCTTTAGGAGTTCTTCTTATAGATATACTCAAAAAAACTACCATTATTATAATTACTACTACAATAATCAAAGCAAATCCAACCATTTCCTCTTGACCTTTCTTTATCTTTTTTAATTCCATTATTCAGTCTTATCCTCATTTGTTATGAATATCCTTCCAAGTTCACATTTATCATATATTTCTTCACTTATAATCTCCTTTCTACATAAAGCTACGAAATTAGAATATTGAGCTCCCTTCTTTAGATTTGAACTATACAGATCAATTTCTCCACAATTAGGATAATTAGTTTGAGTACATAAAATACTTTCATAATCTTTAGGATAAACTTTTTCTATAGTTATTTTGGCAACTCCCCAAAACCCTCTATAATTATCAATATTATTGTAAAGTGCCATCACCTTATCTAAATCTACACAATCTATTTCCCCCTCAAAAGAATCTCCACAATAAAATTCAGGCGAACTAGCAATTTTGTCAATAAGCAATCTAACATTCTTTTCTTCTAACTTAGTCGCACTATTTTTTAATCCCTCCAATTGAAGTGTTAACAAGAACAATCCTATCAAAACGAAAAACAAAGTCACTGCTATCAACATAAACGCCATCTGCTGAATTTTCAATTGTCCTTTTTTCAATCTCATTTTACCATAATTTACAATCTGTATTGTCTCCATTTTTTTCATTTATATCATAAACATAACTAAACTGATCTAATTGCAATGAATTTGTCAAACCCTTTGTATCGCTCTCTAATCTTAATAAATCCCCTTCAATGTTTGTATTACATACTCTTGCAGAAATTATCGTCGACTTATCTCTATAAATCTTTGACAAAACGTTAACCCTTTTCATTAATCTTTTTACTTGACATTCATAAACAATATTATCTGAAAAAATTGCCCCATATATTAAATTTCCATAAAATCCTAATTGTTTATTTCCTTTCCTTACAACACCTTCCCCATCACTATAATCTACATTCGCATAACATCCACTATTACCATTAAAACAAATCTTTTTACTATCTGGAAGACAATTTCCATCTAATCTCAATCCGTCAATATTTAATCCTCTTATATCTCGAGCAACTTCAGAAGGAGCATCAACAAAACAATAAGAATCATCAACGGCCAATAATATAATTATATCTGCTGTCTTAAATGGAAAATCAAATGGAACAATAAAAAAATAAAATTTCTTACCTTCAACTTCATGTCCTGAGAAAACATATCTATTTTCTATAGGGATATTTACTCCTCCTGAAGTCCATTTTCCAAAATTAAATTGAGAAGTATTAAGAAACTGAGTCCCAAAATTACCTCTATCATCATCACAGGTGTTTCCTATTCTAGTTTTTGTAATTAAAGTCATAGGAGTCGAACTTCCCGACTCAAATGTTGTTTCTAATTCGTTAAGAATAACTCCGATTGTCTTCGCTGTTTGAGTATCAGATTGGATTTCTCCAGTTCCTATAAATCTCGTCGCG
>Ga0209541_10011681_pt1 | contig 13703 bp, 16 predicted proteins | sample RifCSPlowO2_01_FD_184027 | JGI IMG/M metagenome (GOLD analysis project Ga0209541, IMG submission 184027) | Groundwater microbial communities from Rifle, Colorado - Rifle CSP2_plank lowO2_0.1 (SPAdes) (version 2) | ecosystem: Environmental > Aquatic > Deep subsurface > Groundwater | place...
AACAATGTTCAGCGCAGATTTTTTTGCCGTATTCCTGCCACTCTTCGGAAGATTTACAAACGAGCAAATCTTTGTTCAATTGTTTTTCTTCGTAACCGTCGTAGCATTGCCAATAAGCGCCGCGAAAAGTTGCCCCATCGTTGCCGCATTGATTGAAAACTTGAAAAGTATTTACGCCGCACTTTCGCATATTTGATGTTGGCGCGGTATTTGTTGAAGCTACCGGTACGGCAATTGGTTTTGGCTGCGTAAATGAACTTGTCGGATTCAAATTGGTATTAGCGGATTCCGCCTTAGCAAAAACGCTAATATTGCCCAAAACAAGGCCTATTGCCAATACCGACGCAGTCAGTGAGATTTTTTTCATATATTTTTACTATACACTAATTATAAACGATTATCAAAGATGTTTTGTGACAATTATGATGCAAAGGAGCCGCCTCACGGATTCGGGCCGTGGGCCTACTGTTTATCCCGCCCATGGAAAGCCACTGAGCCGGCGGTCAGGATTGAACTGACGACCTACTGTTTACAAAACAGTTGCTCTACCGCTGAGCTACGCCGGCTTCTTAGAGTTACTTTACCATTTTTTCGAGCGTTTGAGAACGCTTTTGAGCCAATAAATCGCTATTTGGATTGAGTTCAACGGCCGCTTCATAAGACGCTTTGGCGTCGTCAAAATCTCCTAATTGGAAATATAAATCGCCCAGCGATTCATACAGGCGGTAGTCTTTCGGGTTTTTGGCGATTTCCATTATTAACTTCTGCTCTTCGGCCTTCAACGCGTTTGCGTCAATCTTTTTTTTAATTTTTCTTTTTATTTTTTTGTTTTCCGCCGGCTCTTTTGGCCACGACACAACATCCGGCCGCACCGCAACGGTTTCAGGCGCGGATGGCTGAACGCTCTCTCTATTGTCGGCCGATTCCCGGACAGTAAGCTCCCCGCTTCTCCTGATTTTCTTGATAAGCGCGTCCGAGAGCCTGTCCATTTTCAAAGAAAAAACCCGCAATCGCCTTAGGATTTTTTCCAATTCAAACAACCAGGCGGTTTTATATTCTTCAATTTTAATCCGCTTGAACCAAGAGGAAATTTCAGGAAAAAAATCATTCCACAAACCGGCCAGCCGTTTCCACAATTTAGGGTCAGGACTGTTTGGACTTCGCGGCGGTCCACTGTCCATTGAGACCGCCGCTTCTTTGATAAGAGACCACTTTCGGTAAACAATAAAAAAAACGGCTGCCGAAGAAAATAAAATTAAAATAAAAGGAATCGCAATAAACATGCCCGTTCTTCAAAAATTAGAGTTCAAGAATTTGATATTGGCCGATTTGAATATTTTCTCCCAGCTTGGAGATATGCTGATTGAGCAGCTCCTGAACTGAAATATCCTGGTCTTTGATAAAGGGCTGTTTGAGGAGTTCATCCGCATCTGTCGGTTTCATGGCGGCAATATGCATGGCAATGTCATGGGCTAATTTCTGGAATTCCGCGTTTCTGGCGACAAAATCGGTTTCGCAAAGAACTTCAACGATAACGCCGAGTTTTTTTGTCGCGTGCACATAGGCCTCGACAATGCCTTCCTTAACTTGGCGGGACGCTTTTTTGGCCGCTATGGCCGCTCCGTGAATCTTCAAAATTTCGGCCGCTCGGTCTTCATCCCCTTCCGCTTCAGCCAAGGCTTTTTTAATTTCCTCCAAAGAAAGACCGGTGCGAGTTCGCAGATTTTTGATTTTTTTTATTTCAGTGCGCATGAAATGAGTAGCGGCAGTAGACTAAACAATTAATAATCGGCGATTAGCTTTTCGCCGTTAGCTCCTTTTTAATCGTTTCCAAAATTAGGTCCACTGATTTTTTAGACCTGTCATTGGCGGGAATTATAAAATCGGCATCAAGCGGGTCGGCATCGGTATTAGCGATACTGATAATTTTAACATTCATCTGTTTGGCTTCTCGAACCGGCAAGGCCCCTTCTTTTAATGAAGCGACAAAAATCGCATCGGGCAGGCGGGATAACTTTTTCAACCCCTCGAATCTTTTTGTCATTTTTTCGAGTTCTTTGGCAAACATGGTGCGCTCTTTTTTGGTGTATTTATCCAACTCACCGGAACCCTGGCGTTTTTCCATTTCTTCAAGCAGTTTGACCCGACCGCCGATTATTTTAAAATTGGTAAGGGTTCCGCCAAGCCATCTTTCCGCCACGAAAGGCATACCAAGCGCCGTCGCCAAATCTTTTACGGCATCAACCGACTGCTTGGTAAGCGCCACAAATAAAACCAAGCCGTTCTTTTCAACGATGGTTTTGAGAAAATCAATCGCTTCCCCCAACTGGCTCTGGGTTTTGAGCAGGTCAATGATGCAAATCCCGTCCCGTACCGTAAAAACGAACTTTTCCATGGCAGGATTAAATACGGTTTTTTTCCTGCCGAAATGCATGCCCGCCTTGAGCATGTCTTCGTACGTCATCTGTAATGTGGTTTCTGGCATACCGAGCATGCTATCATAATTTTTATTTTCCATCAAGGGTGTCTAAAAATCTTTCCGTCAAAAATTAAAGATAACGGTCTTTGACTTTTTTTGTCTTTTGTACTAAAGTGTCCGTATATTATGCGAAAAGACATTCATCCTACATACTACCCCGATGCTAAAGTCCGCTGCGCCTGCGGCAACGAATGGACAACCGGCTCAACCATGCCGGAGATTAGCGCCGTCATCTGTTCCAAGTGTCATCCTTTCTATACCGGCCAGGAGAAAATAGTGGACACCCAAGGCCGGGTTGAAAAATTCAAAAAACGCTTGGAAAAAACAACTCAAAAAGCGTCCCCCAAAAAGAAGATGTAATCGCCAATTGTTATCTTGTTGATTGCTGTCTTGTTTTAAATTAAATTATAACAATTAACAATCAGCAATTATAACAATGTCTCCTTGTCTTATCAATTTCAAAAACCTCACAATCCAAACAATGAGGCCATCGTAGAATTACGGGCCGGCGTAGGCGGCGATGAGGCCGCTCTTTTTGCCGGCGAACTTTACATGATGTACAAGAAATACGCCGCCAACAAAGGCTGGTCTTTTGAGTTGATTGACTCCAATAAAACCAGTATCGGCGGGTTTAAGTCGGCGGTTTTTGAATTAAGGGGCGAAAATGTTTTTCCCAAGCTTAAAAACGAATCCGGAGTCCACCGGGTCCAAAGAGTGCCCAAAACAGAAAAAGGCGGCCGGGTTCATACTTCAACGGCAACAATAGCGGTTTTACCAAAAGCGTCCGAAAGCGAACTTACCATCAGGCCGGATGAGATAGAAGTGACATTTTCCCGGGCCGGCGGGCCGGGCGGCCAAAATGTGAACAAAGTAGAGACGGCTGTCCGTATCCTTCACAAACCAAGCGGAATTGTTGTTTCTTCCAGGACGGAACGAAGCCAGCAGAACAACCGAGAAAAAGGAATGGAACTGTTGCGTTCCAAACTATTGGAAATAAAAAGGACCGAGGCAACCGGAAACATCACCGAAGAACGCAGAAAACAAATCGGCACCGGCGACCGGTCGGAAAAAATCCGAACCTATAATTTTCCCCAGGACAGAATTACCGACCACAGGATAAAGAAAAGCTGGAGCAATATTGAGAAAATAATCAACGGCAATCTTGACCCGATAATTGAAGCCGTAAGCCAAGGATAAAATTATGGAACCCACTCTATCGCCCGAACAACAGATAAATATCAAAAGCCCGGTTTTCAAACCAGAGCCGGGTTGGAGCGGACAAATTAAAAAGTGGCTGAAAAATAATTTCTCGCGCTATATTTTCCCGATAATTTCAATTTTAGTTTTGATGTACGGCATTTACCGCATAATCAGATAATCAAATAGTTCTCTAAACATAAAGCACGCCCTTGCAGCTGCAAGGGCGTGCTAATTTGTAGTTTGAGTTTATTCTTTCTTTTCTTCGGGTTCTTTCGGCGTTTCTGCTTCCTCGGCAGACACTTCTTCCTCTTTTTCTTTCTTGATTACCTCAACATCTTCAACCGAACCGGCCGGCTGCTCAAGGGCCTTTTGCAGTTCTTCTTCAGAAATCGGCTCCTTAACGACGGCGACAATCTCATCTCCGGCGGCCGTCAATCGAATGTCATTTTCTAAAACAATATCCTTCACCAGCACTTGGGCGCCGATATCCTTAAGCGCCGCGATATCAATTGTTATTTGGTGGGGCAAATTTTGGGGTAGCCCCTCCGCCTCAAGCTCATTAATATTCCTCACCAATATGCCTCCCGAATCCTTAACCGCCGGCGATTCGCCCTCAAATATTACCGGAATCATGGCTTTTATTTTTTCATCAAGACGGACTTTGTAAAAATCGGCGTGGATAATTTCGTCGCTTACCGGGTCCTGCGCCACATCGTGGATAATGGTCGGATAAGATTGACTGCCGACATTAACATAAATAAGGGTGGATTCTCCGGCTAATTTAAAAATCTTTTTGAAATCCGCAGCCATAACTTGCAAAGGCAAAGATTCCTGGCCCTTGCCGTACAAAACCGCCGGCAAATAGCCGTCTCTACGCAGTTTCTTAACCGCCGAACCCGACACTTCCCTTTTCTCGGCGCTTAACTCAATTTTTTGTTTGTTTACAGACATGGTTTAAAGTTCTTTACATTGTATAAGAAAACACCAAAAAAATCAAATATCTCGTTATGGTTCAATAGCTTGGAAACACCCTTTGTGTAAAATGAAAGGCATGTCATACACAAAAAATCAAAAATTTTTTAATAGAAATCTGCGGACTCACAGACAACACCTACTGTTTGGAAGTTGAACTTCTAAACAGATATGTTAACTTATTGTAAATTATGAAAAAACCAAAATTTACCAACGGGGGAATATATCATATCTACAATAGAGGCGTTGAAAAACGGGATATATTTTTAATCGTTCAGGATTATTTTCGTTTTATAAATAACCTTATAGAATTTAACGACACAAAATCAGTGTTACCATCTAATGTAAGATATCTAATAAGAAATCCTAAAACCATCACGCCCCATTGTTTGGAAGTTCAACTTCTAAACAATAAATCAAAAAAGGGGAAAGAGCCACTTATAGAAATACTCGCCTTTTGTCTAATGCCCAACCATTATCATTTATTAGTTAGACAATTGGTTGATAACGGAATCGTGAAATTTATGCAAAAAATAGGAACTGGATATACAAATTATTTTAATCAAAAGAACGTGAGAGTCGGACCGTTATTCCAAGGTCGTTTCAAGGCGGTTGTAATTGATAAAGAAGAGTATTTTAAATATTTACCCCTTTATATTCACCTCAATCCTTTTGACTTGATAGCTCCAGAGTGGCGTGAATATAAATTAAATAATCCAAAGAGGATGCTATCTTTTTTGGAAAAGTATCGTTGGTCTAGTTATTTAGATTACATTGGCAAGAGCAATTTCCCCTTGGTAACGCGGAGGGAATTCCTTTTAGAAGTATCCGGGGGTTTAAAAAATTTTAAAAAAAATACTGCCGATTTTATAACTGCTCTGAATTTGAAGGAAATACAAAACTTAACCCTTGAGTAGCCATAAGCCATGTTTGGAAGTTCAACTTCTAAACATGGCTTATGAACAACTTGATTTTTTGAGAAACGACTTTTTTGACGTCTTCAATCGCTGGGGCGAGATACTTGTACGGCGCCGCTTCGTCGGGCTTGGCATGAATGGCTTTTTCAATCCCTTCGCGGTAAGCCACTCTCAATTCGGTATTAAAGTGAACATTCACAATGCCGGCTTTGATGGAGGCGACAACATCTTCGTCTTTCAAACCCGAAGCCCCGTGTAAAACCAAATAAACTGTTCTATTGCGCCAAAAATGGAAAATTGACCTTGCGCTGTTAACCGCCAAAACAATCCTTTTCAAATGTTCGATATCAAGTTTTTCTGTTTGTTCGGTAACAATACCATGGATATTCCCAAAAACTACCGCCAATCTATCAACCTTAGTATGCGATAAAAAATTAAAAGCTAAGTTGGGTTGAGTATAATCAGCGGGGCTTATCTCTATCTTTCTCTGGACTTCCGACGTACCCCGCAAATATCCCAGTTCGCCTTCCACCGAAATGTCAGGATTTACGCTCTGCGCATAATCAACGACCTTTTTCGTAACGGCAATGTTTTCGTGATAAGGCAAACGCGAAGCGTCAATTATCACCGAATCATAACCGGCGCCAATCGCCTCTTTACACTTTTCAAAATTTTTAAAATGGTCGGCGTTTAAAAAAACCGGAAAATCATACTCCTCCCTCAACGCGGCAACCAACACTACGGCTTCTTTCATTCCGATAAAACCCGCCTCGCCCTCGGAAGTTCCCACCATCACCGCCGAAGCTCCTGCCTCTTTGGCTGCTTCAATTATCCCCCGCAGTACATCAGCCGTGGCAAAATTAAAATGCCCGATGGCATAATGCCCATTTTTTGCTTTTTTTAAGTAATCGTTTAGGTTAAGCATGTTTTTAAAATTTAGAGATTGGCTGGCAGGTAAACTTTTCGGGCACGGCGTAAATTTTTGCTAAAATTTCGCCTCTTACTCCTTCCGTCGAAGTCCGTAAGTCCCGAAAGAGCTTACCTGCCAGCCAATCTTACCCAAAAATTTTATAATTCTACATATCCATTGATAATATTTTCTTCCAATAAGTTTTCCATTTTTCCCCGCCCCATATATTCAATAAAAATTTTGTTCCAAAGCGCTTCTTGCTGGTGGTAAAGATATTTGATTTCCCCTTTTTTGACTAATGACATTATCAAATCAATGAGGTCGAAACTCACCAGTTGTACTTGCCCCGAGTTTGCCGAAGGGAAAAAACCACCCGTGAAATCCAATCCTGACCAAAAATCCAAACCCGTGCGGCCGTGGTCTATGTCCGCCATTTTGGACAGTCTGGCCAGGTCCTCACCCGCCTTAAGCCAATGGTCCGCTTCCGGACTTATGTGGGGCATGAAAAGCCGCGGGTCGTTCGGATTATCCTTGGCCAAATATTTTTGAATCACCAACCAGGTATTGCCTTCTTTTTTGAATTTTTCACTTGCCGTTTCAGAACTTAAAACATCGCCCCTTAACAGCGATTTGAATTTTTCATTAAAATTTGGTCCGACGATAAATTTTCTAAAGAGGGCGGAATAAAACGGCACCTCGTGCAGATAATGAAGCAGGAGAGAGAACATTCGAGTTGTTTCACCCGGCGTATCTATCACCAACGGAATAACAAAAATCACCCCGAATTCTTTCAGATGGCTTACGTTGTGATATTTTTTTTCAAGAAAACGGCCAGCTACCTCAAGCCATTTTGGCGCCAGTATCTTTATTTCCACTTCCCTTTCTTCAAAATCGTCCGGTGATAAACGGCCATAAGCAGAATCAAAAAAATTATGCATCCACTCTTCGCTCTGGGTAAACCTCAATGCACTTACCACCGAAGCAAAACCCTCTTTTTCAATAAGTTCCTTGGCGGTAGTACAATTAAAACAATCGAGCAGATTGTCCGGTCGGTGTTTTTCCAGCAATTCGGCGACTTTTTCTTTTTTAATGAACAATCCTTTCGGCGGTTTGTAAATTTTGAAAATAATCTCGCACATCTTCCCGCAATTTTCCGACATCTCAAGAAGATTCGGCTTCCCCAATAATTCGTTTAGTCCGACGTCAAGGCGGGTGAGCCGTTCAATCAGAACCGAGTACACATCCTCCGCCCGCGAAGAGCGGGATAAATTTAATTCGGCCAAGATGCGGCTGACAAGAATTTCGTTTTCACCGGCAATGGCTTCCAGTACGCCTCTTTTTCCGGCAAGCCGGCTCATTTTTTCGTCTACCGCCTCAAGAACCCCCGCCGAGGTTCTTAGCAGTCCGGCTAGTTTTTCGTAAGAATTCTGCATTTAAAAACTTTTAAACTTTAAACCTGTTAAAGTTGCGTCTTCTCAACTTTTACCAACGGCCAGGGTCCCCAGTCGTCTTTTTTCAAAATGCCGGCCTTGGAACCGAATTGCGCCACAACCGATGAAGCATTGGCTGTGGCAAATTGCACCGCTCGACTTATGTCGTTGGAACGGATATATTCAGTGATAAATCCGGAACTGAAAGCGTCTCCCGCTCCCGTTCTTTCAATTATCGGCGAATCCGGCACACCAGCTGAATAAATATTCTTGCCGTCAGAAACTATTGCGCCCTCCGGCCCCTTAGTCATTACAAAAATTCCCCCGATAAGCTCGTCCATCGCTTTGAAAATTTCTTCTTCCTTTTCGTAGCTTAAACCGAGCAAATCTGCCGCTTCCTCGCGATTCATTGATACAATGGAAAAATGCTTCAAAAGAGGTTTCAGTTTATCAAGTCCGTGGGCCAATTCTCTCCAGCCGGGATTGGTCGTTAATTTTATATTATTTTCCACTGCCCAATTTACCGCTTTTTCCAAAAGCTCATAATGCCCGCCTAAGCTGTTCAAAAATAACCACTTGGTTTGCAGTTGCTCAAACGGTATTTGATTAACATTAAAATGCTGGCCCTCGCCCTTGTAAGATAAAATCGTCCTTTCGCCGCTTTCGTCAACCAAAATCAAGGAATAAGCCGTATGGTTGTCAGAATGTTTTTGAAAATATTTTACCTCAACGCCTTCGCCGGCTAATTCGCGCAGGATGTCTGCTCCGTTAAAATCGTCGCCGACCACCCCGATACAAACTGTTTTCAAACCTTGCCTCGCAAAAGTTACCGCGGCATTGGTGCCTCCGCCACCGGAAGCGAAAACCAGCTTCTTAATCTCCAATTTGGAACCCAAACCGAAACACAATGCTTTTTCGGTATTAAAATCATCCGTTTTGACGGTTTTAAAACCCTCGGCTGAAACGAACACGTCTCTTGTCGCCGAACCGATTGAAATGATGTCAAACATATTTTCTTTATTAAGCGGTTGGCATGTAAACTTTTCGAGCACGGCGTAAATTCCTGCTGGAATTTCGCCTCTCGCTCGCTCCGTCGAGCTCCGCAAGTCCCGAAAAGCTTACATGCCAACCGCTTCCTGCAAATTTTTTATCGCTTCGCCGATATCCGCGCTCTTGAAAATATAACTTCCGGAAATCAGCATACTCGCTCCGGCTTTGACTAATTTGGGCGCGGTGTCCGGCGTCACGCCGCCGTCAATCGAAATTAAAACATTCGGATACAGTTTGTGAAATTCCGCTATTTTAGCAAGCACGCTATCCACAAATTTGCTGCCGTAAAATCCCGGCTCCACCGCCATAAAATGCGCAAAATCAATTTGATTTAAATACGGCGCAACTGTTTCTATCGGCGTTTTGGGATTTAACGCAATTCCTATTTTCTTTTTATTCTCTTTAATAATTTTTATCAATTCACTTGCTTTATCCGTCGCCTCTACATGAAAAACATATCCGGCTGCCGAAGTTTCAAGCCAGTTGTGTATCTGCTCTTCCGGATTTTTAATCATTAAATGCGCAGTAATCTCCGGCCCGCCTTCAACCGTTCTTAATTCTTCTATCCCGCCGATGGTCTTGTTGGGAACAAAAATGCCGTCAGCGATATCAAGATGAATGTGCCGCGACAATCGTTGAACCTTTTCCAACATCTCAAAAAATTCGCCGGAATCATTTGTTAAAATAGCGGGGATAATTTCAATCATTTTATCAAATTCGGCGGTGTTCTGCCTTCCAACGCTTCTATTATATTTAACGCAGCAAGTTCGGCCATTTTATTTCTTGTTTCTTCCGTCGCGGAAGCGATATGGGGAGTTATTATTACGTTTTCCAGCTGTTTTAATTCGGGTGCAATAGCCGGTTCAAATTCAAAAACATCAATTGCGGCACCCTTAATCACTCCTCCGGCCAATGCTTCAGCTAAGGCCTTCTCGTCTATAACCGCTCCGCGGGAAGTATTTATCAAATACGCCGTCGGCTTCATCATTTTCAACCGCTCTTCGTTAAAAAGATGGCGCGTTGAATCAAGCAAGGGCACATGAATCGAAACAAAATCGCATTGAGGCAAAAGTTCTTCAAGCTTTTCCACAAAAACCGCGCCGTATTCTTTCTCAAATTCCGGCGATGGTTTTACGTCTGTATACAAAACCTTCATGCCAAAACCCCTAACGGCGTGTTCGGCCACTTTTGAGCCGATTCTGCCCAGTCCCACTATGCCCAAAACTTTCCCCGAAACGTCGGTTCCAAGAAGCAATTGCGGCCCCCACGCTTTATACAATCCGGCCCGGCTGAATCTGTCGCCTTCGCTGATTCGGTGGGCTATCGCCAGCATTAAAGCAAAGGTGTGTTCGGCAACGGTATTAGTGAGTACGCCCGGAGTATTTGAAACCAAAATATTTCTTTGCTTGGCCGCCTCAAGGTCAACATTGTCAAAACCAACGGCAAAATTTGCAATAATTTTTAAAGTCGGCAGACCGGCATCCATTATTTCCGCATCGATTTTGTCGGTCAGTGTCGACAGCAAAGCATCGGCGACATTCACACCGCCCAACATTTCTTCTTTGGCCGCCGGCCGGTCCAAAGCGGCTTCATTAACAAAAATATCATAGTTCTTATCATGAAGCATTTTTATGCCGGCCTCCGGTATCGGTCGTGTCACAAAAATTTTAGCCATTGTTAAATCTTTAAACTTTTAAACTTTTCGATTCTCCTTTTGTGCCTCTCCTCTCCCGAAAACGGCGTTTCCAGCCAAAGTCTTACCGCTTTTTCCGTCGTTTTATCGTCAACAAAAGATACTCCAAGCGAAAGTATATTGGCATTATTATGCTCGCGGGATAGTTTTATGATTTCTTCGTTTCCTCCGTAATACACCGCCGCCCGCACATTCGGATATCTGTTGGCAACCATCGCCTCGCCCTGGCCGGAACCGCCCAAAACAATTCCTTTTGAATTATCCGCGTCTTCCGAAACTTTTTCGGCGACTTTTGAAATAAAATCCGGATAATCATCGTCTTTGTCGTACTCAAAAGCGCCCATATCTTCATGTTCATAACCCCACTCCGAAAGCCAGCCTTTAATTTTTTCCTTTAAATTGTATCCCCGATGGTCGGCGCCAAGAAAAATCAAGTTAGCTTGTTAGCTTATTAGCTTGTTAGCTTGTTGAAATTAAAACAACAAGATAGCAATTAACAAGATAGCAATTATTTATACTTATTAAGATATTGTACCGCGCTCAATGCCGCTATGCAGCCCTGACCGACGGCTACCACTATCTGCTTGAACGGCGTATCGGTAACATCGCCGGCGGCGTAAAGCCCGGGGACATTGGTGGCGCAATTTTTATCCGTGATAATTTCTCCGAATTTATTTTTTTGAACTTCCGGCGGAACAATCGCTGAATTCGGCATCATGCCGATATGGACAAAGATGCCTTCAGCTAAAATTTCCCGCGTCTGTTCGTCTTTATCTTTATATTTTAACCCTTCTGCAAATTTTTTGCCAAAAATTTCCGTCGTCATCGCTTCATAAATTATTTCGACATTCGGTTTGGTTTTCAATTTGTCCGTCAAAATCTCATCGCCGGCAAAAACAGGATTTTTGTTTACCACGAAAACTTTGGAAGAAATGTCCGCCAGCATCAGTGCCGCTTCCAGGGCCGAATTGCCTCCGCCTATCACAGCTACGGTTTTACTCTTGAACAGCGGCCCGTCGCAAACCGTGCAATAACTTACGCCCTTATTGCGAAATTCTTTTTCGCCTGGAATATTAAGTTCCCGCGGATACACACCGGTAGCTAAAATGACTGATTTTGCAACATAATCGCAAGCGCCTCCTCCCTTAATTTTAATGCAAAAAGTTCCGTCCTCTTGTTTTGAAATGCCTTCAACCTCCAAACCTTCTTCGGGTATTACGTTATAAAATTTAAGATGCTCTTTAAATTGATTGGCCAAAGTTATGCCGTCGGTCTGATTGACACCTGGCCAATTGCCTATTTCGCCTGAAGTGGCGACTTCTCCGCCAAAATCTTTGGTGACAATTTTAAAATTAAGCTCCCGCCGGGCCGCATAAATACCGGCCGAGGTGGCAGCGGCTGAACCGCCGATGATAATTAAATCGTACATCGTTTTTTATTTATTTTGCGATTAATTTAGTATATCATACTAAAGATGGGAACCAAATGGATAATTTTTATTATTTTGGCGATGAGTTTGGCCACTCGTTTTGTGTTTTTCGGCCAGCCGAATCAGGTTGTTTTTGACGAAGTTCATTTCGGCAAATTCGTTTCCGGATATTACACCGGCGAATATTTCTTTGATATCCACCCTCCCTTGGGCAAATTGCTCATTGCCGGCTTCGCCAAATTTTTTGATTTCAGGCCGGAATTTAGTTTCAATCAAATCGGCGACAATTTCCCCGACAACAAATATATGGCTCTGCGATTCCTGCCGTCTCTTGCCGGAACGCTCTTGCCGATAGTCATATTCTTGCTGCTGTTGGAATTCGGTTTAAGCCCTCTTGCCGCTTTTGCGGGGGGAATATTTGTTGTTTTTGAAAACGCAATTTTGGTTCAATCACGATTTATTCTTATGGACGCGTTCTTATTGCTTTTTGGGTTTTTGTCTCTTCTTTTTTATTTGAAAAACCGAAACTGCGCCGCAAGTGGCGTTTCATCCTCTCTCAAAAATTTGATACTGATGGGAATCTTCGGCGGATTATCAGTTTCAATCAAATGGACCGGCGCGGCATTTTTGGCATTGCCGGCAATCATTGAAACAATCGTAATTTTAAGAACAAGAAAAATAAGAGACATTGTTAACCTGGCGGTCTTTTTTGCAATAGTTCCCCTTGCGATATATTTTTCCGTTTTTGCTCTTCATTTTTCATTGCTTACAAAATCCGGCACGGGAGACGCCTTTATGACGCCGGCTTTTCAAAAAACCTTGGTTGGAAGCATTTATGCTGAAAATTCGAATATTAAACGACTAAATTTGTTTGAAAAATTCACGGAATTGAACGTTCAGATGTACGAGTCCAACCAGCGGCTCACATCCAGCCATCCTTACGGCAGTCAGTGGTATTCTTGGCCGTTTATGACCCGGCCTATTTATTATTGGGTAAAAGAAAACGCGAGAATTTATTTTCTGGGTAATCCTGTTGTCTGGTGGGCATCTGCGATAGCGGTCTTGCTGTTAATTTTCAATTTAACAATTTACAATTTACAAAAATTAAAAAATTATTTGAAAATTAAGTCATTGAAAATTGATTGGAAATTGGAAATTGGAAATTGGAAATTAAATTTTTTGTTGGGCGGTTTTTTTCTGAACATGCTTCCCTTCATCGGCATAAAAAGAGTGATGTTCCTTTACCACTATCTCGCCGGCCTTATTTTTGCGATAATAATTCTTGTTTATCTTATTGACCAATCCAAACAAAAAAAGAAAATATTTTTCGCTTTAATCGCGCTTTCGGCCGTCAGTTTCGTTTATTTCTCCCCTCTTTCTTACGGCCTTAATTTAAGTCCCGAACAATACCGCCAGCGATTGTGGCTTAAAACTTGGGAATAAAAAAACCGCCGTCTATCGGTTTTTTTATTTGACATTCAACATGTTTTTATCTACAACATAGACACAAAGTCCTTTGACAAAAAGAGGTAGAAGAATGAAAAAATGGCTCTATTTGTATCTTGTACTTCCGCTATTTTTGGTAAATTGCGACGGTTGCAGCGAGCGAACACTGCCGACCGT
>Ga0209541_10011683_pt1 | contig 13701 bp, 13 predicted proteins | sample RifCSPlowO2_01_FD_184027 | JGI IMG/M metagenome (GOLD analysis project Ga0209541, IMG submission 184027) | Groundwater microbial communities from Rifle, Colorado - Rifle CSP2_plank lowO2_0.1 (SPAdes) (version 2) | ecosystem: Environmental > Aquatic > Deep subsurface > Groundwater | place...
GATCAAGGAAGCGGGCGGCCAGAAGATTCAAGTCATCAAGGTGCTCCGCGAGGTGCTTGCGTTGGGACTCAAGGAAGCGAAAGACATGACCGAGGGAACGCCGAAAGTTGCCAAAGCTGGAATGAAGAAGGAGGAAGCCGAAGAATTGAAGAAAAAACTTGAAGGCGCGGGAGCAACTGTGGAAATCAAATAAAATCGTCCGCACCCGCCTGCCTACCGGCAGGCAGGCACTAGCCATTAGTAAAATCGAAAACGACTCCTTGAAAAAGGAGTCATTTTCGTTGTAGGGTTGATGATGGTACCGCGCGCATAGCTCAATGGTAGAGCGCTGTCCTCACACGACAGAGGCTCCTGGTTCGATCCCAGGTGCGCGCACTAAAAGCGTTAGTAATCGCCATCGTGACAAAAAAATTCCAGCGAACGAAAGAAAATTTCACGTGTGAGAAGTGCGGTTTTTTTGTGCAGGGAAGCGGTTACACCAACCACTGTCCGCAGTGTCTCTGGAGCAAACACGTTGATGTGAATCCCGGTGACCGCGAAGCGACCTGCCGGGAGCTTATGAAACCAATCGGGGTGGAATCGAAAGCAGGGAAATACATTATTCTTCACCGCTGTACTCGCTGCGGTTTTGAGAAAAGAAATAAAATGGTAAAGGAGGATAATTTTGATGCCATTCTTTAGATCATTTGACAGCGGTTCATTCATTCGATAATCTATTTTTACTGTTCGTTTTTCGACAACCAACAACCGGGGAGTTCGTCTCGTATGCCGTTGACACCAGATTTTTATCTGCAGAGGAAGTTTTGCCCAAACTGCCAAGCGTACGTGCTTTATCTCCAAAGCGATGAGAAGAGTTTCTGTGTGCAGTGCGGAGAGGAAGTTCGGTTTTTCTCGCCGCCCGACCGGCAAGCATTCAACGCTTCGCTCGTCGAGAAGAAACGAGGCAGTTACCAGATAAGGAAACAGAAAGTAGAGGAATCCTCGAATCTCGATTGAGGGACAGTGATCGTGACCTGCGTGTGGAGTACATGCGCGGGTCATTTTTTCGCAAATGTGCATAGCTTGTGGATAATTTTTCGATTTTATTGGGAATAGGCTGATTTTGTTGGTGTTTTTCTTCATCGGTAACGCAATCGTGAGGTTGACGTTAGATTTGTTGTGGCTTACAATTGAATAAAAGTGGTGAAAAGTGGATAACTATGGGGATAACTGCCAAATCTGGGGATAGCCACTTACTTCACTCGTAGATACATTTTTTATGTTTATCGGAGAATATACACACAGCTTAGATTCAAAGGGGCGCGTCGCGCTCCCTGCGAAATTCCGAAAGGATCTTTTAGGAGGCGCTATCGTGACGCGCGGTCTTGACCGTTGCCTTTTTGTTTTCACGAAAAACGAATGGGATGTGCTTGCGAAAAAATTAATGGCGCTTCCGCTCGCGCAGGCAAACTCGCGCGCGTTCGTGCGGCTCATGCTCGCGGGCGCCTCCGACGCGGACATTGATCAGCAGGGACGTGTGCTTCTTCCCGACTATCTCCGGAAATATGCGGGGCTTGGCAAAGAGGTGGTAATCGCCGGCCTTATGAACCGGATGGAAATCTGGGACGCTGAAGCATGGGGCGAATACAAAATGAAAACCGAATCCGCATCCGACGAAATCGCGGAGAAGATGGGAGAGTTGGGTATTTAGTAATTGGAAATTGGTAATTAGTAAATGGCCACAAGAGAAAAAATCTTACATCCCAATTACTAGTTTCTAATTGCCAATTACCAATTGCCAATGCCGCACATTCCTGTTCTTTTACATGAAGTAGTGGAAGCGTTAGATCCGAAGCCGGGCGAGTTCATTATTGACGGGACGGTTGACGGTGGCGGTTATGCGCGAGCAATCCTTGACCGGATGCAGGGAAAAGGACGGCTGCTCGGTGTTGATTGGGATAGTGCGATGGCAGAGAAGGCAGAAGCCGTTCTCGATTCATATCGGAATCAAGCGATGGGCATTCAGATTGTTTGCGGCAACTTCGGCGAACTTCCCGAGATACTTGCGCGCGAGAAACTTGGACGCGCCGATGGGCTCGTTCTCGATCTCGGATTTTCTTCCGAGCAACTCGAGGCCGCCGGTTGGCGGACGGGAAGGGGATTCAGTTTCGAAAACGATGAGCCGCTGCTTATGACATATAGCGATGAGATGCCTCCGGTTCGGGAACTTCTAAAAAAGTTGAACGAGCGGGAGATCGAAGAGATTATTCGTACCTTCGGCGAGGAACGGTTCGCGCGCCGGATCGCTCGGGCGATTAAGGAACGATTGCGCAAGGGAACGATCGCGACAAGCCGTGAGTTTTCGGAGACGATCCGTCGGGCGGTGCCGGCGGGCTACGAGCGGGGCCGCATTCATCCCTCAACAAGGACCTTTATGGCATTTCGGATCTATGCGAATCACGAACTCGAAAATCTTCAAGAAACCATCGGCGCGCTTCCGTCGGTCGTACGGTTCGGTGCGCGGGTCGTCGTCGTGTCATTCCATTCCCTTGAGGACAGAATAGTGAAGCGAGGATTCAGCGAATGCGCGAAAAAAGGAGAAGCACTATTGCTCACCAAAAAGCCAATAATCCCCACGCGGGACGAGATTCGGGAGAATCCGAGATCACGTTCCGCAAAGCTTCGCGCCATACTTCTAAACCTTAAACCATAAACTCTAGACTTTAGATTATTTCGTATTATGACTTTTCTTCAGCCAAATCAATATAAAACAAAACGAGGAATCATTATGATAGCCGTGCTTTTTGCACTCGTTATAGCCGGAGGGACGGTCGCCGGGATATCGCTTTATAATACGACGGTGAATTTGCGCCACGAAGCGGCTTCCCTTGAACAAGACCTTACGGGTCTCAAAGTGAAAAATGCAGAGCTCAAAAAAGATCTTTACTCCCGGCTCGATGAGGCGAATTTGCTGGGATTCGCGCGCGCATCAGGCCTTATTCTCGACGAGAACCCGAAATACCTTGAAGCGACGGGAGATATTCTTGCGAAGAAATTATAGATGCACTGCATCATGATGTTTCGACTGCAATCTTCATATTCCGGCTACGAGTAAATCTTATGAAATTCCGTTTCATCATGCTTGTCCTCGGGTCAACACTTGGCTTCGGGGTACTCGTTTTTAACCTTTATCATCTGCAAATCGCCGAGGGAGGGCTGTATGCAGCGAAAGCGGAATCGCAGTACCGCCTCGCCGGCTTTTTTGAACCCGAGCGCGGATCTATCTATTTTACCGATAAAAACGGGAATCGGATCCCGGCGGTTTTAAACAAAGATTACCCCGTCATTTTCGCGGTACCCAAACAAATCAGCGATCCGAAAGCGACAGCTCAAGCGATCGCCGGGATGCTCCGCCTTGATGAAGAAACGGTTCGCCGCAAGCTCGCAAAGCCAGGGGATGCCTATGAGCTTCTTGCGACAAAAGTAAGCGATGCGGTCGTCGAGCAAATGAACAGCATGGATTTGGAAGGCGTTTATGTAGAGAGAGAGCAGTTTCGTTTTTATCCGTTTGGGAAGCTTGCGTCGCATGTCCTCGGGTTCGTTGGTCCGAGCGATCGCGATGAGGAGATCAAGGGACGGTACGGCATTGAACGCGCTTACGATGGATATCTTCGTGGGAAAATTATAGAAGGAAGCGATGGACGATTCTCGGACCGAGAAAACGGAGAAGATTTTGTGCTTACGATTGACCGGAATATCCAGGCGCAAGCCGAAGAGCTTATTGAGAAACTAGCGGTGGATCACCGCGCAGCCGGCGGGAGCGTTATTGTTGAGGAGCCGGCGACCGGGAAGATTCTTGCGCTCGCCAATTATCCTACGTTTGACCCGAATGCGTATGGCGAGTCTCCGGTATCGAGTTTCTTGAACCCGGCGGTCGAGTCGATCTACGAACCCGGATCGGTTTTCAAAGTGTTCACGATGGCAGCGGGCATTGATTCTGGGAGTATTACGCCAGAGACTACGTTTACCGACACAGGGTCGCTTACGATGAATGGCAGAACGATTCGGAATGCAAGCGATAAAGTGTATGGGACGGTGACTATGATGCAAGTCATTGAAAATTCCATTAACACCGGCGCCGCGTTTGCCGCGCGGACAACCGGCCGCGAAACCTTCTATCGTTATCTTGAACTATTTGGCTTTGACGAGAAGACCGGCCTCGAGCTTCCGGGAGAGATTCGGGGACAGCTCGCGAATCTGGGAGAACACGCCCGCGAGATCAATCTTGCGACCGCGTCCTTCGGTCAAGGTGTGGCGGTTACTCCTCTTCAGCTCATTGCGGCTGTCTCCGCGCTCGCGAATCACGGGGTGCTCATGAAACCGTATCTTGTAGAAGGCGATGGACCGACCGTTGTGCGGGCGGTCGTAAGCCGCGAGACCGCATCCAAAGTTACGAGAATGATGATTTCCGCCGTACGGAAGGCGAATGTCGCGGATATTCCGAACTACACGGTCGCGGGGAAGACCGGTACAGCACAGGTTCCTGATTTTAAACGTGGCGGATACACGGACGCTTATATTCATAACTACGTCGGTTTTGTGCCGGCGAGTGAACCCCGCTTCGTTATTTTGATTAAACTTGATGAGCCGGTAGGCCCGCCGCTTGCCGCGCTCACCGTGGTTCCGGCGTTCCGTGAGCTCGCACAATTCATCTTGAACTATTTGAATATTCCTCCCGACGATCTTACCGCGCCTGCGCATGATACCAGTACGGGCGTTCCTACACCATGAAACGAATGCTGAAATATGGGCTCGCCCGTTTTCTTTTCCTCCTTGCCGTATTTACAATTCGGAAATACGAGCCGGGAATTATCGGAGTCACTGGGAGTGTCGGAAAGACTTCGGCAAAAGAGGCGATCGGCGCTGTCTTGAAAAACATCCGGCGTGTCCGCGTCTCGCAAGAAAGCCATAACAATGAGTTTGGCTTTCCTCTTGCAATTATCGGTGAATGGCGGGCACGCGATCTTGAATTGGTAAGCACGGAGACCGTTCCCGGCATAAAAAAGATTCGGAAGGCGGTTTTTTGGATGAAGGTGGCGTGGAAGGCGCTTTACCAACTCGTATTCGTTCCCCGTACCGTCTATCCAGAACTTCTTATCCTCGAGTATGGAGCTGACCGGCCCGGTAATTTGAAATACCTTATCGAAATGGCAAAGCCGCAAATCGCGGTCGTGACGGCCGTAGGAGAAATTCCAGTCCATGTTGAATTTTATGAAGGCAGGGAGGCAGTAGCGAGGGAAAAGAGCCGGCTCGTCGAAGGGTTGCCGTCGAACGGGTTTGCGGTGTTGAATGCGGATGACAACGTAGTCGCCGCAATGCGGGAGAGGACACGCGCCCATGTGCTTACGTTCGGATTCAGCGATGCAGCAGAGGTGCGTGTTACGAATTTCGAGTCGAGGATACACGAAGGGAAGCCCATCGGCGTTTCGTTCAAGCTTGAATATGGCGGGAGTTTCGTGCCCGTCCGCATTGACGGCTGTTTTGGGAAGGCGGTTGCCTACGCCGCCGCCGCTTCCGCGTGCATCGGAATCGTCTTCGGCATGCATCTCGTCCGCATCGCGGAAGGTTTGGCGTATTTTGAAACGCCGCGGCATCGGATGAAGGTTCTCCCGGGACTTCGCGGCTCATGGCTTATTGATGATTCGTATAACGCCTCACCGCTCTCGGTTGCCTCTGCCATTGAAGCGGTGCGAAGTTTGCCGGCATCTCGGAAAGTAGCGATGTTGGGAGATATGCTTGAAATCGGGGAGTATACCGTCGAAGCGCACGAAGCAGTCGGGAAACGAGCGGTAAAAGTGTTCGATATGATCGTGACGGTCGGTCCGCGGGCGAAGTTTATCGCGGATGCGGCGCGCAATAACGGAATGCCGCGCCGGAATCTCATGAGTTTTGAAACCGTAGAAGAAGCGATCCCGGAGGCGCAAAACTTGATTCGGAGGGGCGACTTGGTTTTAATTAAGGCGTCGCGCGGGATCCGGTTGGATACGCTTGTCGAGGCGCTCCGGAAGGCGTAAGATCGTTTGGCGCGTTTTGCTCCTATCGTCCCTGCCTGCCGGTAGGCAGGTAGTCTGGCCTAGCCCGGTAATCAGGAAGAAATTAAAGGAAAAATTTAGGTCCTATCGTCTAGTCTGGTCTAGGACGTCAGGTTCTCATCCTGGAAACACGGGTTCGAATCCCGTTGGGACCACAAAATTATAATGACTACCTTCTCTTTTTTTAAAATTTCATTTCTCCGGAATGCGCTCGCAGCGAGTCTTGGATTTTTGATATTTATTGCCATATTTGCCTACCTGCAGTTGCGGGGCGTTGATCATTTTCTTGTTCTCTATACCTCCGGTGCCGGAAGCCCAAATTTCTTGGGAACCGTGGGAGATGTTTGGAGCATCATCGGAGCCGCTTTTGTCGCAGTGCTCGTAAATGGATTCCTTATACATATTTTGCATCCTCGCTCTCGATTCCTCGCCCAACTTTTTGCTCTTGGTACGTTGTTTTTCTCGATCTTGATTTTTATTGCGGTTGCGGGTATCATAGCGGTTAATTAGTAATTAGTAATTGGCGATATTCATCTTTCGTTATGGCAAAATTCGCGGTTATTCAAACAGGCGGAAAGCAATACAGGGTTGCGGAAGGCGATCGGATTAAGATTGAAAAGTTGGAGGGAGAAGCACCGGAAGGCGCTCCCGTTTCTTTTGGTAAAGTGTTGTTAGTCGCGGATGCCGACAAAGTGAACGTCGGAAAGCCGTACGTCGAAGGTGCGGCGGTAGAGGGCAAAGTGTTCCGGCAGGGGAGAGCGCGGAAGGTGATTGTTTTCAAGTATCATTCGAAGGCGCGGTACCGCAAGAAAAAAGGGCACCGGCAACACTTTACGGAAGTTGAGATTACGAGGATTCGATAGTTAATATTTTCTTTTTCCTCAACCGCTTCGTTCGTCCAGCGACTCACTCGCTTGTCCTCGCCGCTTGACCCCGCCAAGGCGGGGACCATGCCCTCGCGGCTGCGGGGTATCGGAGAAAAGAAAATTTTGACTATCTCGTGGGGTTTTGAATAAAAAAGAGACGTTGCGAACGCCTCTGTGTTTAGTCGCGAGCGTTAGTTCCGAGGAAGGGCGGCGTGCAGGAGCCGCGGATCAAAGAAACGGTATTCTCTGCGCTTGATGACGTCACCGGGTTTAATGACGTTCCAAAGCGTCGTAAGTCCTCGCCCGTGTCCCATGAGGACGACTATTTCCTTTGGGTAGCGCTCCTCAAGTTCTTGGACGAACAAGAGATGCCGTTCCAAAACTTCTTCCCGATTCTCTCCGCCGACGACATGGAAATCGTACGGACTTGCGTCATCCGGCAAGTCCGTGCCGAGACGCGATCTGACCTCCGACTTCAAAGTGCCTTCAAGCGTGCCGAACGAGCACTCACGAAGTCGTGTGTCGAGGTGGAATGGGATTCGAAGCACTGACACAAGGATTGCAGCGCTTTGCGTCGTACGGCGAAGATCGGAACTCACGATCCGGTCCGGCTTGAGCTTGATAAGCTCCTCGGCGAGCGTGAGTATTTCCTTTTCGCCATTCGCATTCAGTCCGGGACCGCTCTGACCGTGGATTCGTCCTTCGCGGTTCCATTCGGTTTCGCCGTGGCGTGCCAAAACAAGGTTCATGGGAGTTTCCGTGGTTAGGGGTTCTTCCGCGAGCGTACCTCTCTTATCGGCGGTTGTCCAGCGCTCCTCCTAAGGTGTCCTCGTCAGCAAATTCAATTTCTCCCCCCGTTGGCAATCCGCGGCCGAGGCGCGTGATTTTTTTTGCGATCGGTTTTAATTCCGCGACAAGGAGTCCGGCTTCAATATCGCCCAAGGTCGTAGGGCTTAGGGCAAGGATAATCTCTTCAGCTTGGCCAAGCCGTTTTCCAATGGAGTGTTTCAGGTGCGCGAGCCGGAGTTTTTGTTCTGTCTCAAGAACGCCGTCGCGCGAGACTTCCCCCAACACCAGGTAGCGGCCGGGAAATTTTTTGGTGGCTTCGATTGAGGAAAGATCAGTTTCTTTCTCCACGATCGCGATTACCTGTTGGTTTCGGGCAGGGGAGCCGCAGATGCGGCAAAGGTTTCCGCTTGTTTTTCCGGCGGGCGTGTAATGGGCGAAACATTCAGCGCAGGTTTCAAGATTCGCAAGACGCGCAAGAGCGTTCGCGAGCTCGGCGATTTCCGCTTTGCCGCGCGAAGCAAGATAAAAGGCGAGTCGCGTCGCCTGGCGCGGTCCTAGAGAGGGAAGCGCAGAGAAAAGATCAGCGAATTTTTTGATAGGGTCGGGAAGCATGATATCTTAACTAATAACTCATGACAGTCATCTGTTATCAGTTATTGGTTATCAGTTAGTTGTTAGTCATTCGCCACATGCATCTTATCAATACTTTGAAAGCTCGCTCTTTCTTGATCAAAGCGGAGCCGTACGGTTCCCAAAGGGCCGTTCCTGTGTTTCGAGATGATGATTTCCGCAATATTTTCTTCTTCCGGCGTCACGTTTGTCTTATCTCGATCTTTGCGATAGATGAAAAGAACAACATCAGAGTCTTGTTCGATGGAGCCTGATTCGCGGAGATCGGAGAGGCGCGGGATTTTTACTTCGCGTTGATCCACTGCTCGCGAGAGCTGGGAAACAGCAACCACGGGCACATTGAGTTCTCGCGCAAGCCCTTTCAATCCTCTCGAAATCTCTGTCACTTGCTGCACCATATTGTCGGAATTTGTCCGCGGCTGGATAAGCTGGAGGTAATCAATGACGATGAGGGAAAGGCCATGGTCTACCTGGAGGCGCCGCGCCATCGATCGCATCTGGAGGATATTCGGAGACGGTGTGTCGTCAATAAAGAGCGGTGCCCGTGAAAGGGTATCAAGCGCATGCTGAATGAGCTCGAAGTCGGTGTCGTCGGTTAAGCGTCCCGTGCGGAGCCGCCAGAGGGGGACTTGAGCTTCCGCGGAGATCAAGCGATCTACGACTTGTTCCCGTGACATCTCGAGCGAAAAGAGGCCGACTGGTTCTTTTGCTTTTACCGCCGCGTGGCGTGCGATATCCAATACGAGGGACGTTTTTCCAAGGGATGGCCTCGCGCCGACGACGATGAGATCTGATTTCTGGAGTCCGGAGAGAAGATTGTCGAGTTCGGGGAATCCAGTCGGAAGTCCCCGGAGATTTCCCTCGCCGCGGTGCAGTTTTTCGATGCGTTCATAGGCGGATTGGAGTTCTTCTTTCACCGGGATGAACCGTTGGGTTGAGGATCGTTGCGAGATCGCGAAGATCCTTTGTTCGATTTCATCGAGGATGGTTTCTACGTCGTCACCCGGCTTGAATGCCGATTCGGTGATTTCTGCGCCGGCGTTTACCAGATCACGGAGGATTTTTTTCTCGCGGACGATTTTCGCGTAATGGACAATGTGGGAAGCGGTTGGCACGGAACTTACGAGTTCAGTAAGGTATGCCGACCCCCCAACCTCCGTAAGCGCATTCGTTTCTTTGAGGCGGGTTGTGAGACTCAAGATATCGATTGGCTGGTGGCTTTCGTAGAGTTTCAGAATCGTCTCGTAGATCTTCGTATGGGCAGGCTTGTAGAAATCTTCAGGGGAAAGGTTATCGGCAACCTTAATGATGGCGTCTTTGTCGATGAGTAGTGCGCCGAGTACCGATTCCTCGGCTTCGAGGTTTTGTGGGGGAAGCTTTAATGGCGTTGCCATAAAATCAAAAATGAAAAATCAAATAGCAAAAATTCGGTAATTTATTTTGTATTTCATTTATGGTTTTGATTTTAGATTTTTGGTTTTTAATATTTGATCTTTGAGGATAAGCGGCCCTACCGGGGTGTCATCCACCTTGTATCCTAGCGCAGTTATTTCTTTTCTCAAGGTGTCGGCGTGAGTAAACTGTTGATGACTTCGGGATATCTCGCGTTTCTTCACTAATCGCCGCACGTTTTGAGGGATTTTTAGTAAGGCGAGCGAAATGCCGAAGGTGTCAAGCATATCAAGGAAGGTCTTTTTGATATGTTTCATTTGTGAGGCGCGGAGGTTCCAAAGCATCGGATTCGTCTCATTTATGAATTCAAAAATCACCCCGAGCGCCCGTGGAGTGTTCAGGTCGTCTTCCATTGCGTCAACAAATGAGCGTTCAAAGTTTTTCGTGAGCGGTTCAATATTTACAGTTTGTTCTGGATGATCTTTCCGTTGGGCGACAAGAGCGAGTTTCGCAAAGAATTCTTCGAGTGAAGCGAGTGAATGTTTTGCGGCTTCGACGCCCTCATCGCTTATATCGTTTGGCGAGCGGTAATGAGTAGAGAGTGAGATGAAGCGGAGTACGTTCGCGCCATGCGCTTTTAGGAAATCATCAATCGTGATGAAGTTCCTTAAACTCTTCGACATTTTCTTGCCGCTCATTGTGACGAGTCCCACATGCATCCATATTTTTACAAACGGCTTGAGTCCGGATGCAGATTCTTGCTGGGCAATCTCCGCCTCGTGGTGGGGGAAGATGAGGTCGCGGCCGCCGCCGTGAATGTCGTACTGCGGACCGAAAAACTTTTCCGAGATCGCTGTGTCCTCGATATGCCAGCCGGGCCGTCCCCATCCGAACGGCGCCCACCACGCCGGCTCGCCATCCACGAGGATCGATTGGTGCTTCTTTTTCGCATCATTCGCGTTCGGTTTCGTATCTTTCGCATCGGTCTTAGCGAGTTTCCAGAGACAAAAGTCGCCTCGGTTTCGTTTGCGCGGATTCTCATCAATTCTTGAAACCCCATCTTCCGCTTGCTCCACAGTGCGTTTCGCAAGTTTTCCGTAGTCGGGAAACGTCGAGAGGTCGAAATACCAGCCATCGCCTTCGATCTTATACGCATTTCCCTTTTCGATAAGACGGGTCACCTGCACAATAATTTCGGGAATATATTTTGTCGCGGGCGCGTAGGAGTCGACCGAATTCACGCGGAGTGCGCGCATATTCCGTTTGAAAATTGCCGTGTACTTCCGCGCGATCGCGCTCGCCGAAGTTTTTTCCTCGCGCGCCCGCGCGATGATTTTATCGTCAACGTCCGTGATGTTTTGAAGATAGAATACCTTTATTTTTTGCGAGCGTAGGAATCGCACAAACGTGTCAAAAACGATGTACATGCGGGCGTTCCCGATATGCGGTTCGTCGTAGACCGTCGGTCCGCAGACAAAAAGACGGAGCGGTTTTCCGCCGGTCGCAGGGAGCGGCTCTTTGGCGCCCGAGAGAGTGTTCGTAATCAGCATGAATGATCAGAACGTGTCGCGTTCGAGGAAAAGAAGGGGAATGATGATCGTGGTCGCGGCGATCCCCCCGAACCAGAACCAGAATTCCATGCTTCGGTTCGCCAAGCTGTAGACCGCGGTGAAGAGCGAGAGCGGAAAGGTGAAAAACGCGAGGATGGTGAAAATCTGCATGGAGCGGTTCATCTTTACGTTCAGGCGCTGGGCGTTCGTCTCTTCGAGCGATTTGACCGTCTCGAGGTAGTGTTCGATATGCTGTTGGACTTTGAGTTCGTCGCCGAGGAGATCGTCGGTGTAGATCTTCGACTGTGTGCCCCAGAAGTCAACGCCCACAGATGCGAGCGAGGCGAGCACGATTTTCTGCGGCCGGCTGATCAGGTGGTAGTCGAGGAGGTCGCGCTTCACGTAGGAAATTTTTTCAAGGAGTTTTCGCCCGTTGCCTTTGAAAATTTCAAGCGAGATGGTTCGAATGTTTTCTTCGATGTGGCGGAGCTGGCGGAGGGAGAATGCGATCGTTGTCTCGATGATATGGTAGACCGGGAGGAGGGTGCTTCCGCCCAATACCTTTTCCCGGAATTCGGAGCTTGCGTTCAGGTTCCCCATGAATGCATCCACGGCTTCGAGCTCTTCATACCGTACCGTGATGACGTGATCCTTAAAAATGAGAAAATCAATCTCCGCCTGCCGCGAAGTTTTCTGCGCCGGGTCATAGACCGGCAAGTGGTAGGTGAGGTAGAGATAGTGGTCGTAGGACTCCACCTTCGCCCGCGCCGAAGGGTTCAGAAGCTCGTCCAAGATGATGGGATGGATGCCGAATTTTTCCTTCAAAAACGCAATGTCCGCTTTTGTCGGCTTCACAATATCTATCCACGTGATTTTTTCTTTAATAGTGTGCATAGACTCCCCTTTGCATGGCGATACAACGATTATATAATAGCATAGTAAAGAATATGAAATTTTCCATTGCAGAACTCCCGAGGTATCTGCTGCGCTTTGAAATCATTGGCGTCGTGGTTGCCGTATTGCTCGTGGCTTCGCTTGTGTTCGGTTGGACGAGCCCGTCGCAGGTGCCGCCCGGCGGCTCAGGCGGGATTACGGTTGGCGCAACAGCGCAAAATGCCGGCAATGTCGGTATTGGTACGATATTCAGCGGTGGCGCCGTAGAGCCCACGGAAAAGCTCCAGATTTATGAAAACGTAAATGGCGATCGGTATATTTCGATTGGCGCCGATGCGACAGGCGCCGCCGGAGTTACCATCAGCAACCAGCAGGCGAGCGGAGGAATAGGCGGGGGCGTTGTGTTCGACTACAACGCAAGCCCGCAGACGCTCAAAATTTCAAGTTCCGAGGTGATTGCGATAGGCGCGGGCGGCGTGGAAGGGATTCGCGTTGCCAAAGACGGCGATGTGGGTATCGGCATCACCGCGCCGACCGCGCGGCTCCATGTAAACGGGGGCATTGCGATAGATGGCACTCCCCAGCAGGGGAGATGGAATAGCAGGTTCTCGGCTCCCAATAGTTCCGTCAGCATCATACAGCCCGGCGTGAGCGGGCAGTATACTTCAATCACGATCGGTTCTGACGGGCTCCCTATCATTTCTTACAGGGTTGCTGGGACATCGGTTGGGCTTTGGGTGCTCCATTGCGGAGATACGCAATGCCTTCAAGGCAATACGGATACTCGCGTGCATGAAGGTCCAGTAGTAGGAAATAGCTCGATTGCTATTGGAAGTGATGGATATCCCATTATTTCATATTATGATTCCGATTCCTTACAACAGGACTTGAGGGTAGTGAAATGCACCACGGTCGACTGTTCAACATCAAATGATTACTCGGTTGATACCACCGGCAATGTTGGCCAATACTCCTCGATTGCAATCTCTCCCCTTGATGGTTTCCCGGTGATTTCATACTACGATACGACGAACAATCGTCTTAAAGTGGTAAAGTGCAAAGATGCGATATGCGACCCGGGAGCAGCCAATTTTTCGATTACTCCTATCGTGTCGCCAGGCGGACAGTACAGCTCGATCGCCATCGGCATAGACGGCTTTCCGGTTATCGCTCATTACGATGGTTCGGGATTAGCATTTGTGAAGTGCGGAAACGATTCATGCAACAGCAATAATATGATATTGACGTTAGATCCCGGGAATGTTGGCACGTATACCTCAATTTCTATCGGGAACGACGGTTTTCCGATCATTTCATACTACGATGCAACGAACGGCGATCTTAAGGTCGCGAAATGCGGAGACACAACGTGCGACCCCGCACATCTCAATTTTAAGAAGAGCATCGTTGATTCGACAAATGCCGTCGGGCAGTACACCGCAATCGCGGTTCCGCCGGACGGCTTACCGATTATTTCCCACTTTGACGCGACGAGCGGAACCGGCGGCG
>Ga0209541_10011685_pt1 | contig 13699 bp, 13 predicted proteins | sample RifCSPlowO2_01_FD_184027 | JGI IMG/M metagenome (GOLD analysis project Ga0209541, IMG submission 184027) | Groundwater microbial communities from Rifle, Colorado - Rifle CSP2_plank lowO2_0.1 (SPAdes) (version 2) | ecosystem: Environmental > Aquatic > Deep subsurface > Groundwater | place...
GCTCCTGTTGTTGTGGGAATTATTGAAACAGCTGCGTGCCTTGCCCTCCTTAAATCAGAATGAGGAGCATCCACTAATCTCTGGTCTGCTGTGTAAGCATGCACTGTAGTCATAAATCCGTGCTCAACCTCAAAATTATCATTAAGAACTTTTACAATTGGAGCAAGGCAGTTTGTTGTGCAGGAAGCGTTTGAGATTATATTGTGCTTTTTCTTGTCATATAAGCTGTCATTCACCCCTTTCACTATTGTTATATCCGGATTTTTTGCGGGCGCGCTTATTATAACTTTTTTTGCCCCTGCCTGAATATGCCTCATTGCGTCTTCCCTGTCAGTAAATCTTCCGGTGCTTTCAACAACAACATCCACCTTCATGTCTTTCCATGGAAGCTTTTCAGGCTCAAGAGTCTTGAGAACCTTGATTTTTTTCCCGTCTATTATGAGAGAGTCATCTGTGTGGCTCACTTCTCCGTCAAATTTTCTGTGGACAGAATCGTATTTAAAGAGATGCGCAAGCGTCCTTGAATCTGTTATGTCATTAACTGCGACCCAGTTTATATCTTTGTCTTTTATGCCTGCCCTCATTACGAGCCTGCCTATCCTTCCGAATCCGTTTATTGCTGCATTTATCATAGAATCACCTTTATAGTTATTATAAATTGAAAATTACCGATGATAAGTTGGATTTACACTTATAGCCTGCATCTGCTCAGAGCTGCACTCCTCGCACCTGAATAAATTATATTTTGAATTGCCGCTTTGTATAATCCCTTTCTTTGCCATCTTAAGGTTGCAATCCTTGCAGATTATCTCTCCCATTTTATCATTAAGTTGAGAGGTATTATTTAATGTTTTTGTTTTTAAAATTAGTATAAATTTAGGATAGACGTCAATAAGTTTAGTATAATTTAGCTTTATTATGTTTGAAAGACAAAATATCAAAAAAATCTTGCTCTCCCTTCGGGCTCGGTCGAATTTTCTGTTCTCATTTTCAACCAGTGTATTTCACTGGTGGCTTATTGAAGAATAAGCAGCAAGTGGAAAATGAGATTTTAATTAATTATTATGATTTCCATTATAGAAAATTATTTAACCTACCACTAAAAAATTAAAATAATGAAATATATTCTGTCAAAAGAAATCCTTGAAAAATTTCCGACAACATCCTTAGCTGTAATTACTTTAAGAGATATAGACAATTCCGGAAATAACAATGAGGTTAGGACTCTCTTAAGAAGCGCTGAAGTTGAAATCAGGAAAAATATGTCAGGCATTCAGATATCAGAGCATCCCAGAATAAAGATGTGGAGGGAGGTTTACTCAGCTTTCGGGTCAAAACCTTCCAAATACAGTTGCTCCATTGAAGCAATGATAAAAAGGATTATGAAAAATGAGATTATTCCGGAAATAAATGATGTTGTAAACCTATACAACTTTATTTCGCTAAAGCATTTGATATCTGTCGGGGGAGATGATGCAGACAAAATTGACGGAGAGGTTGTCTTGTCCATTGCAAATGGGGATGAAAAATTCATTGAGATTGGAAAAACTGAGAGCAACCCTCCTGATAGAGGGGAAGTAGTATTCAAGGATGACAAAGATATTTTGGGAAGGAGGTGGAACTGGAGGCAAGGCGACAAGACAAAGATAACAAAAGAATCAAGGAATGTAAATTTGCAGATTGAAGGCGTCTATCTGGTTGCAAGAAAAGAAATAGAGGAAGCTGGAAGAGATTTGATAAGCAGTGTCAGAAAATTTTTTAAGGTTGAAACTGAATTTTATTTCCTGAATAATGAAGATAGATTTGTTGAGATTAAATAAAAATCAGCAAACAAAAGGTTTTTGAATCACTGGTTGTTTATAAAATCTTAGGCAGAATACCCACAAATTTATTTGTGGGATGAATGCCGTGCCTCACTTCGGTATTTGTGCAAGAGGCAGAAGTAGTAAAAACATTCAATAATTAGTTCTGTTAATTCTAGTTTGTTAGAGTAATTAAAAACAAGAATCAAAGGGGGACAATTTGTAGAGTTTAAACTATTATAATGAGAAAAATTACTTTTTGCTCTTAGCTTCAAATTTTTTTGTTTCGTCGTACTTTGCCAATTCTTTCAGAGAAGTTCTCACCGCTTCTTTTACAAATTCACTTTTTGACTTATAGCCTAAATTTGACTTTTCTATAGTCTTTCCAATCTCTATTATCATCTCTTCTGGCAAAGCAACGTTGATGTATTTTCCCATATATGGATTATATTACCCATAACATTTAATTATTTAATCGGGAACACATACACGTATCCATGAACGTATAAGTAACATTTATAAACTATTTTGGTTTAGTTGTATTAAAAGAGGTAAGAATGTCTAAAAAAAGAGGTTTGAAAGATAAACACAGTAGTAATAAGATTAAATATCATAGTAATAAGATTATTGACCGTAAGAATTCTAATAAGTTCAATCCTAGTCTAAATTCCCCTTTGCCCCCCCCCCGCGGCACTTCCCCCAATTTACCGTCAACTCCGGCTCCCAATCTTCTTATTAATTCTCCCACTGGAATTCAAGAGCTGGATGTTTTAATCGGTGGAGGGTTTCCTAAAGGCGCGGTGGTATTGCTGGCGGGTTCTTCGGGCAGTGGAAAAACTATTTTTTCCATGCAGTGGCTTTTTGAAGGCCTGAAGTATAATGATAATGGCGTTTATATTTCTATGACTGAGCCTTTGTTTAAATCATTGAAGAATCTGGAGACAATGGGATTTTATGACCGAAATGCAATAGAACAAGAAAAAATTAAAATAATAGATATACGAAGTATTCAAACCAGTGGAAAATTTAATCCGCAGAAAGTTCTTGATTATATTGAAGCACAAGTTAAATTAACCAATGCAAAAAGACTATGTATTGATTCTATAACTGCCATCGCTTACAATCTTGATGATAAGGCAGAGATCAGAAAGTTTATTTTTGAGCTGGGAAAAATCCTGGCCACGCTGGGATGCACCACTATATTAACCAGCGAGAAATCAGATCATAAATATTCAGTGTATGGAGTGGAAGAGTTTATTTCCGATGCTATTTTAAACTTAGACCAGATTAAAATTAGGGATGAACTGCAGAGAGTGCTGCAAATTATTAAAATTAGAGGCAGAGATTTTAAATCTGAAGATTTGGATTATAGAATAACTTCTCAAGGAATAATAATTTTTCCAAAACCAAGAGTGGCTTTAGATTATTCTTCAACTAATGAACGAATCTCCAGCGGAAATGCTTTGCTGGATAAAATGGTTATGGGGGGGCTTTTCAGAGGCTCCTCCAGCCTTATTGTTGGTTCGTCCGGAACAGGAAAATCATTATTGAGCATGCAGTTTGTTGCCGAAGGATTAAGGAAAGGCGAAACCTGCCTTTATGCCGGATTTGAAGAAAGCAGAGAGCAAATAATAAGAAACGCCCACAATATAGGCTATGATTTTGAGGATTATGAGAAAAAAGGCTTGCTGAGTATGCGCTGTGTTTATCCGGGAGAAAAATTCCTGGAAGAGCATTTAGTCGATATTAAAAACATCGTAGAAAACAAAAAAATTATGCGGGTGGCGGTGGATTCTCTGTCAGCGATTTCCAGTTCTTTCGAAAATGAAAAGTTCAGAAGATTCTCGAACACTCTGAATGGCTATCTTAAAAAACAAGTTGTTACTACCTTTTTTACTACAGCAGCAGAGTCATTTATGGGTGGCGCTGCGGGACTTACGGAAACTCATCTCTCCACAATGACTGATAATATTATTGTATTGAGATATACTGAAGTGGATGGTACATTAAAGCATATCCTCAATGTGGTTAAAGTAAGAGGAAGCGCGCACAGCAAAGGATTGAGAGAGTATAATATTACCAGTAAAGGCATCATTATAGGTCAATCTTTGTCAGGCTATGAAGGAGTCTTGACTGGAACCAGCAGAAAAGTGTCGGAAACAAATGAAGAAAAGTTGGAAGCAGAGTTCAAAAAGCACATTGGTCCGATTGGCTCTTCTGCATTTCATGAACTTAAAGAGAAAGGGATGGATGAGGAAAATATTTTTTCGTATATTGAAGAACTGCTTGAGGAAGGAATTCTCAAGAAAGAAAATGCGGAGCTCTTCAAAAGAGCCATTTCCACGATTTTAGGCGGAGGAACGGTGCATGAAGAAGGTGAAGAAGAGAAAATTAAGCCCCGCTCTTTTGCCGGATTGTTTAAGGTGGGTAAAAAATAAACTTGATAAAAAAAGCGACTGATTAAAAAAGAGGTGCATGAAAATGATTGAGATCCTGAATGTTATTGCCGTTATTTTGTCTGTTGCGACCAGCATTTATTTATTAGTTTTAGCATCTAAAGCCGCCGGAGAGCTGAAGACCAGTTTGTTCTTGATAGCTTTTGGCACCATCATTGCTTTGGCCGTTCATTCCCTTTTCGAGCTTCTGGAAACGTACCAATTGGTCAATATAAAACTGCTTACGACTATCATGCCGATTTTTGTTACTATCGGTTCCTTGCTGTTGTTAATCGGAACATATTTTCTCTACAAAATAGTAGTAACGGGGGGGGCGATTAGCTCTACAAACAAATGAAAACCATTAATACCTCTCCAGCTGCGCCTAAATCATTTAGTTCGTTGCTTGTCATCATCGCCATTGCCTTAGCCCTTAGCGTCGGCATCTGGTATCTTCTAGAGCAGACCAAATCACCTTCGAAGTATGCCGGAGCAACTGATACCATCGTTTTTGGCGTGGAAACGAGTTTGCTTACTGCTCCAATCTGGATAGCCGAAAATAAAGGATATTTTCAGGAACAGGGAATTAATGTGGAAATAAAAGAGTTTGATTCTGGCAGGGCAGCACTAACTGCCATGCTTAAGGAAGGCAATCCTGATAATCTGGATATGGTTACTGCTGCTCAAACACCGGTGATGTTTAACAGCTTTGAGAGGGACGATTATGCTATTATTAGTACAATGGTTACTTCGACTAATGAACAGAGAATAATTGCTCGGAAGAATAGCGGAATACTAAGCCCGGCAGACTTGAAAGGCAAAAAAGTGGGCGTTACTAAAAGCTCCACAGGACATTATTTCCTGCATCTCTTTCTGAATTATCATAAACTCACCGATAAAGATGTTGAAATGATAGATCTAAAAGCGGGAGAACTGTCCAAGGCTATTGCTGACGGCAGAGTAGATGCCATCAGCACTTGGGAGCCACACTTATTGAATGGCAAGAACCAATTGGGCGAAAATGGTCTGCTCATGCAGGTTAACTATCTCTTTAGGGAAGATTTTTATTTTATACCAAACAAAGATTTTATTGCCAGCAATCCAGAAGTTCTGGAAAAATTTCTGAGAGCAATTGAGCAGGCAGAACAATTTATCGAGGATAACCGGGTCGAAGCAGTAACCATTGTTTCCGAGCGGCTCAAATTAGATAAAGCGCAGGTGGATGCTCTTTGGGATGATTATGACTATCAGTTAACCTTGGATCAATCCGTCTTAAAAGTGCTGGAACAGGAAGCCCAATGGGCTATGGAAAATAATCTCACTACGGCAACGAAGGCTCCGGACTATCGCAATTATATCTATGTTGATACGCTGAAAAAAGTAAAGCCTGAGGCAGTGAAGATAACTATATCTGTGTGGAATCCTATCTAAAATGAAAATGTGTGTTGAAAATCAATTGGTGAAACGATGAAAATCAGTTATAAGTTAATATTAAGTTTTTTGATAATTGTTTTGTTGTCTGTGGGGTCTGTTGGATTTTTGAGTTTTAATGTTGCTAAGAATAATATGGAAAAAGAAGCACTAAATAAATTAGAAGCGGTTGGGGTTTTGAAAAAAGATGTAATTATTTCTTATTTTACTCTTTTAAAAGAAGAAATAGAATCAACGAGCGTATTTTTTAATATCAAACTGAATCTTCCTATTATGAATGAATATCTTAATGACCAATTAAACCCGAAATGGATACAGTCACGGCAAATGCTAGATGTCCAACTGACGGTGATGACTGAAAAGAAAAAAGCAATTGATGATATCATGCTAACCAATAAAGACGGTATTATTGTATACGCGTCAAGTCCACTTCATTTTAATATAGATGTTGGAAAACGACTAGTCAATGAAGAAGCGTATGTGAATGGAAAAGAAAAAGTTTATCTCACAGATATTTTTTATAACTCTGTTACAAAAGAGAATAGTCAGCTTATTGCCGGACCAATATTAGATGAACAAGGTAATTTAATGGGGCTTGTTGTTTTTGAGTTGAACGTTGAAACTATAAACCAATTATTTGAAGAAAGGGCGGGGTTAGGAGAGACAGGAGAGACTTATATTGTTGCTAATGATTTATTGATGCGGTCACAGTCGCGGTTTATAAAAGAATCAACAATTCTCAAACAAAAAGTGGATACAGATAGTGTCAAGTTTGGCTTGGAAGGCAAATCTGGTACGCATACTATCTTGGATTATCGAAGAATCCCTGTTTTAAGCTATTATTCTCAAGGGGGATTAAAAGAACTATTTGGTTTAAACTATGAATGGGTCATAATCTCAGAAATAGATGTAGAAGAAGCCTTTTCGTCAATATATCACTTAAGAAATCAGATCTTATTAATTGGATTAATAATTGCTCTCATGAGTATTATGTTTGGCCTGTATCTCTCCAGATTCATCTCAAAACCAATTCAACAGCTCACCAAAACAATAGAAGACATCAGCATGGGAAAGCTGGATACGGAAATCAAAGGAAAAGAGAGGAAAGATGAAATCGGTGATTTAGCCAGAGCTTTTGAACGGACGATAGTCAGTTTAAAATTGGCCATGAAGAAAACTGGGAAAGTAACACCTTTTGAGGAACCGAAGAAAAAACCAGAAGAAAAAATAAAATCAGCGTTTAAAATATAGAGGGTTTTGATTAACCTATAATCAAGACATCAAAACCCTCTAAGAGGACTTTGAATCTCTATCAAAACGGGGGTTATTCAAAGTCCTCTATAGAAACATTCAAAAGATAGAAAATAAATGAAAAATAAAAAAATGGAGCGTGATTAAAAATGCCATTACATATATTTGATCAGATAACTGCGGGAATAATAACCTCGGCAGTAAGGATTGCAATTGCCTTGTTCATCTTTGGGATATATTACAAAAACCGCAATAAAGTTGCTCTCTATTTCGGCTTGTTCTTTGTCTTGTTTGCCGTCCATGGCATTTTCAGGACTTTGAGCGCAACTACGGGAGAGCCGTTCTGGTTTTTCATTCACAAAGTTGCTTTGGTGGGAGGAAGTGTCTTTATCCTGCAGGGGTTGGGCGAGATGGGAATTGACTGGATAAAAAAATATTTTGTCGTTCCCATACTGGCGGTGATTACAGTCCTGTTAGCATACTATAATGCCTACCTCGTCGGAGGAATTGCTGGTGAAGCAGCAAACATCTGGCTCAGCCTGCCCAGTTTTGCCTTGAGTGGAATCGGCTTGATTCTCGCCGGCTATTATTTTTATGCCTTGGGAAAAGATCTTCCCGTATTGGGGAAAAATGTCATGGTGGCGGGATTTATCTTGGAAGGGCTGTTGAACTTTGCGGTTCTCTGGCTCATTCCCGCAGGCTTGACTGGATTAGCCTTTTACATGGGGCTGCTTTTTACGGTCATGATCGGCCTGGGATGGCTGCTGAGTTTATCGTCGGGGGGGGGCGATTAGTCCTCAAAAAAAAATAAGATGAAATTAAAACAAAAGATTGAAAATATTCGAAGTGAAACTAAATGTTTATAGTGTTAAAAGATATTATGGGATGAAGAAAAATGAAAATAAGCTCAAAAATATTTGGTATTGTTCTTTTGACCGTTATGATAGTTTCGGCGATAAATTACGCTTTTTTTGTTTTCGGCATCAATCCAGCGGCAAAAACTGAAACTATCCGCATACAGGAAGAACTGGTAAAATCAGAGCGCTTATTTCAGGAGATTCTGATGGAGAATACCCGCGCCCTTACCACTGCTTTGACTGTTTTCACTTACGACGAGAGTTTTAAGAGCGTATACTTTAATGGCAGCCGGGAAAAACTGCAGGAAAAAAGCCTTCCCCTGTTTGATGAGCTTAAGGCAAAGTATAATCTTACTCATTTTTATTTTATTCAGCCGAATAGCACTGCTTTTCTAAGAGTTCATAAACCAGAAAAGTATGGAGATACTATTGACCGCCTCACTTTTAAGCAAGCTCAAGAAAAAAAAGCTTTAAGCTCCGGAATAGAATTTGGCCCGTTGATGTTTTTCACGCTCAGAGTGGTGGCTCCTTATTATCAGAACGGTGAGATAATCGGCTATGTTGAATTTGGAAAAGAGATGGATGATATTCTGGCAAATTTCAAGAAAACCGAAGGAGATGACATCATCTTATTAGTGGACAAACAGTATATTGACCAGCAAAAATGGTCTGAGACCAGGGCGGAACGCGGAGTCAGAGATAGTTGGAATGACATTGCTGATTATGTTATCGTCGCTTCCACCATGACCAGAGAAAGAGGCTCTGAAGAACTCAGTGGAGAGCATATTAAAACTCATGCCAAAACCTGTTTCTCATCGGAACTGTTAAATGAGGTCAAAGAAGGGGTGGTAGTATTAGGGCAATTTGAAGAAGACGCAGGAGGCACATTTATCTGTGGCGGAACACCTTTGCGTGATGCGGAAAATAAGATTATTGGTGTGACCGTAACCCACCATGATATTAGCGCTATTGCCTTGGTTTCCAAGCAAACCAACAACGTGTTATTCTTAACCACCATGATTCTTGGTTTGATCGTTGTCATGATTACATTTATCATTATTTCCATACTTGTTTCCAAACCCCTGACTCAACTTACTAGGACTATTGAGCAGTTGAGCAGGGGAAACATTAATGCGGAAATCAATCCTAAATTAAAAGAATCAAAAGACGAAATCGGCGAACTTGCCAGGGCGTTTGAAAGGACGATGGTAAGTTTGAAGCTGGCGATGAAAAAATCAGGAATAAAAACGCAAGTTCCTGAAGAAAAAGAAGTAACTGTAGAGGATTTGTCCAAATCAGGATTTATAAAAAAATAATGGAAAAAATAAAACTCAGAGGTGAATAAAATGTTGTGGTTAAATCTTTCGGCATTTGTTGTGACAGCGATAGCCACGGGATATTTGTTTTTCATAGTGAGCAAAACAGCAAAAGAATTAAAGAAAGGATTTTTATTTCTTGCATTAGGAATCCTCATAAGCGTAAGCATTCATTCTTTTGGAGAATTTTTAGAATCTTTTGGAATAATTAATACTGAGTCTCTTTTACTATTAATGCCTCTGATGGTTTTAATAGGTTCTATTTTGATACTAATTGGAAGCGTTGTAATTTTCAACGTTATCACGCAAATTCAGGGTGGTGGGGGGCGTTCTTTAAAAAATGAAAAAAAATGATGAAAACGAAGTATAGTAAAAGACATAAATAATTATACAAATAGTTATGTCTTTTAGATATAGCAACTGCCAATTATGTCTAAAAATTAATGTCAGTTGCTATAATACGTAATTGGTAATGAGTAAAAAGGAACAAAAAAAATGGAGTGAAGAAGAAAGTCAATTTAAGTTGTAAAATGAAAATAAAAAACAAGCTAGGGAAAATATTGAAAAACTATAAAGAAGGAAGAGTTATTATGATGGAGCTTCCTGCTGAGACTTACTTTGAAGCTGCCTCAGACTCTGTAAAAGCATTAGTTGGCCAGGGCTTCGAAGGAGTTTACATTAGTTTTCAAAGGCCTTTTGCCAACGTGCAATCTTTGTTCAAACAGCAAGGAATTGATACCAATAAGTTTTTTATTGTTGATGTGGCCACTGCTTTTGCGCAGGAAGAGCATAAAAAACATGAACGATGCGTTCATATTTCTCCGGCAATTGATATAGACGAACTGGTAAGGGCAATATATACTTCCATGGACAAAATTAAAAGCAAAAAGAAGTTTATTTTTATAGATTCACTGACCACAGTTTCGCTGTACAAACCGTTGTCGGAAGTGTTGAGGTTTTGCGAATTTTTAACCAGAATTGTAAGAAATCATAAACTTGAAGGAGTTACGTTAATATTCAACGTCGCCAAAGATCTTGCGCAAAAACGGTTCATTAAAGACATTGCTTTAAATGTCGACGAGGTGGTCTCTCGGTAACATGGCAAAAAACGAATCATCTATTGACACAAAAAAGCTCGCCAAAGAATTTAATAATCTTGGAGAAGGAGCAATTGTTTTAATAGAAACATCTGCTGAGAAAATTTTGGAAGTGCATCTTACTGCAGTGAAGTGGCTTAGTGATAAAAAGTACACCCAAATTGTCTTATCAACCTCCAGACCATGCAAAAACCTGCTTGATTTGTACAAGAAGAATAATATTGATACAAGCAAAATAATAATATTATGCACTGTTTGCCAAGAAAAAGAGAAAAATAAGCAGGAAAACAGTAAGGTCATTCATATCAGTTCTTGCGCTTCATTAACTGAGATATCACTTTCATTAAGCAAAGGTATGGAAAGTATAAAAGATAAAAAATTTATTTTCATTGATTCAATTAATACCATGCTGATTCACAACGAACCAAAAATGCTGGCAAGGTTTATTCATTCTATTTTAACAAAAATGCGGACAAACAATGTTTCGGGACTATTAATTTCATTAGAAGTAGACACAGATAAAGAAGTACGAGCAGAAATCGCCCAGTTGTGCGATAAAATAATTAAAGTTTAACTCTGGATAAATTTTGCCATGAAAAAAAAATTATCAAAAAAGAGGAGGGGAACCACTCCGAAAGTTGCCCACGACAAAAAAGATTTGCCATTAAAACAAAAATTTCCCCGAAACTAAAAAAGCAGAGGCAGCCTTTCCAAAAAAGAGCATCTAAAGATACAAAAAAGGCGCAACAGGCAGAAGAGTTTGTTAAAACCGGTATTCTGGGCTTTGACGCTCTCCTCGACCAAGGCATCCCAAAATCAACTTCGGTTCTGGTAGCCGGGGGAACGGGGACGGGAAAAACTATTTTCTGCCTGCAGGCCTTATTCAATGCTGCCCAACGAGGAGAAAAATGCCTCTATTTAAGTTTTGAAGAGTCGGAACAGCGGCTTAAGAAGCATCTGGATGATTTTAAATTGGATTGGAGAGGCTTGGAAAAAAAAGGATTGCTTGAAATTGTTCGTAAAGAACCGTTCTCCATGACCACCAGTATTGAAGCCATGCTGGCCAAAGCTAAAGGAGAACTGCTCATTGACATTAATGAGGTTTTGGAAATAATCCCAAAAGGATTTCAACCAGACCTCATTGCTGTAGATTCAATAACCGCTATTGCCTCAGCCTTTGGCAAAAAAGAGGACGGGTATAGAATTTTCATCGAGCAGCTCTTTAGATATTTTGAAACTTTAACCATAACTTCTTTCTTTATTTCTGAAACCGAACAGATGCCCACTATCTATTCCAGTAGCGGCATTGAAGAGTTTCTTGCTGATGGAGTTATTGTATTCTATGCTATTAAACAAGGGAACGTCAGAGAAAATGCTCTGGAAGTGCTTAAGCTCAGGGGAGCTAAACATCAGAAGAAAATTGTAGCGATGCAAATCACCGATAGGGGTATTGAAGTTTATCCAGAACAAGAAGTATTTGGTAAGATAGGAGAATGAAAATGAGAAAAAAGGTACCAGTAAAACTGTTATTTTTATCTTTAATAGTGGTAATGCTCATCGGAGGAATTTTTCTCATTAAACTGGAATCTCCTACTGGAATGGCCCATAAGCCTGGTCATGACCCTGGTCCTCCGGGAGGAAGCCCGCCTGGCGGAGGCGGAGGTGGCGGTGGTGATACAGGCACTGAAACAACGGCAACCACCACAGAATCTGGTGGGGGAGGTGGAATTCAAAAAGTCGTTGGCGTCATAGCAAGAGATCCTGAAAACTTAGAGACATTAAAAAGGGGAACTCATCTATTCTTAACCCAGGTTTATTATGCTGGCAGCCCCAGCAATGATGCAAAAGTTACTGCTGAATCTAGCTTATTTGGCAAGTTAGATTTTCCATTGATAATGCCCTTAGCAAGATATTCTGAATTCGACGATGGATTTTATGGCTTAAATATAACCATCGGTAAAAATGTAACTAAAGGCAGATATAAAATACTCTACAAAGCAGAACAAGGTGCCCAATACGATGAATTCGCTCTCTTAATAGGTATAGACCCGGAATTGAGGATTAATGCTTCTTTGAATGAAGAATATTTCAAAGGCCAAAACTTAGAAATTAACGGGTTTATTTACGATTTTAATGGAACTCCTCCAAAAGATTTGAATGCAACAATTTCTGCTTCTCATGAAGAAGGATTGATTTTTAAAAATGATGTATCTATTGAAAAAAATGGTTTTTTCCAGTATATTTTCCCTATAAGCTTTGGCGAGCCTGATGGTATTTGGGATATTAAAATAGAAGCGAAGGATAAAGACGGCAATGAAGGTAATTTAAACCTGAAAACAAATGTTTTAACGCCAAAAGGAGTAGCTTTTTACAGCGTTACTTTCCTCAGCCCGCTTGAAAATGGGGAGTTTAAAAGAGGAAGCATAGTTCCCCTCACTGTTGAGATTAAAAAAGGAGGAAAACCTATTGAAAATGCTAGTGTTGATTTTAGGACTCCTAAAGCAGAAATTACCAGCTTGCAGGAAGTTGCTCCGGGAACGTACACTGCGGAATATAAAATAAAACAGGATGATTCTCTGGGAAAATGGTATATTGCGGTGCAGGCAGTAAAAACCATAAATAACATTACTAAAGCCGGAGGAACAAAAATACCAGTAACAATCTGGCCAGCGACCCTAAATTTAGCGTTGGTAGAACCAACGAAAACAGATTTTTTCACCGGGTTACAAACAGAGATTAAGGGAGAGTTGAGTTATTCAGATGGGACAAAAATAGAGAAAGCGGATGTTTTTGCCACTATTGGTAATGAAACCATCAAGCTGATAGAAACAAGTTTGGGAGAATATTCTGCGTTCTATTTATTCACCGAAAAAGATGTCAAAGCTGCTTCTTTACAACTAAGTGCTTCTGATGTCTATGGAAACAGCGTTGCTCTTACTCCTAAAGCTATTGATGTAGAACAAATTGGTAAATATGAGTTAAAACTGAGGCTATTCTATTATAATATACTTGCCCGCTATTGGTATTTATTTATTTTAGGCGTTATTCTGGTTATCTTGATAACTGGGCCGCTGTGGCATCGTGCTTATTTGAAAAGAAGTTTAAAAAGAGCAATTGAAAATGAAGAAAGAGTTATAGAGATGGAAAAAGATATCCAAAGAAAATATTTCAAGCACCATTCCATCACCAGAGAAGATTATGATAAATTAATGTTAAAGTATCGGGAGCGCGCTTCTGATTTAAAAGAAAAGAGATTACTGTTAAGCAAAAAACTTGGCAGGAAGGAAAAGTAAAAAACTGTTTTTATTTTTAGTAGTCGTCACGGAACTCCCCTATCGTTAAAGTTTTTCAGAAGTTTAGAACTCCCCCATTACGTTAGCGAAAATTTGGGAGAACGAAGTGAACCGCTAAATCAACGTTAGGTTTAGTTGCAAAGCAATTGAATCTCGTTTTGTCGTCGTTGCCGATTTAGCGAAGGTGCCAATGCGTAAGATTTACGGAAGCGACAGC
>Ga0209541_10011686_pt1 | contig 13695 bp, 13 predicted proteins | sample RifCSPlowO2_01_FD_184027 | JGI IMG/M metagenome (GOLD analysis project Ga0209541, IMG submission 184027) | Groundwater microbial communities from Rifle, Colorado - Rifle CSP2_plank lowO2_0.1 (SPAdes) (version 2) | ecosystem: Environmental > Aquatic > Deep subsurface > Groundwater | place...
AAAATCGCAGCACGAGCCGTGAACGAATAGTTCTGAAAAGGCGAGTGCTAAGATTAGGCTGGTCAAAGTGCTAAATGTAAACCGATCCCTCTTAATCTTGGCAAACAAAAAGAGTCCCTTTCTGGGACTCTACAGGTGTCCCAAACAAAGAATTGTAAGAAAAGGGTTGGTTTACATTTTCAAACCCATTATAGGGGCGACGAGCGGTGAATGTCAAGTGGTAAGAAGTAAACTTGCAGTCTAGTTTCTGATCCGCTAAAATCAAAAAATGATAAATTGGAAAGAATTTGCCAATCTTAATTTTTGGTTTGAACCTAGGCCCACCTTCACTTTAAAGTTTTTTATAATAAGTACGTCTTTTGTAATATTCCTACTTTTGCTTTTTGGATTCTTTTTTTGGTGGAATAGAGTTAAGATAGGAAAGTATCCGCCAAAAAATAAATTTTTTCAAGGGGTTTTTTGGTGGCTTCTTGGTTTGCAAACCTTTGGTTTCTTTTTAATTGTCTCTCGTGGTTTGGGATTGACTTTCTTGGCGGCAAGGTTTCTCTGGATTATTTTTTTAATTGTCAGTGTTTTTATACTTATTTTTAATCTTTATATTTACTTCAAAAAACTCCCAAAAAAAATTAAAGCCTACGAAGCTTATATGCTTAAGCGCAAGTACTTACCTAAATAATAAGTCGCGGTTAAAAAGTAACAAGTAAGAAGTAAGGAGTTTTAAGTTATGAATAACTTTTTACTTATTATGAGGAAGCGGTCGGCGCTGCTTGTGTTTTAGCAATCTTAAAAGTTTTTGCAGATTTACAACTGATCTATAATTTTCTTACCTTGATAAGCCCTTTTTGGTAATTGAACTCCACGCTAAAATGGTCAAAAAAGCCTACTTGTCCCAAAACCCCGTAACCGAATTTTGCTATATCGTAAGAAAAAGCAGTCTCACAACTATATTTAACATCACCAACTTCTAAATACACTTTATGAAAATAACCAACCGATGGCGGTGCTCCTTTTATCCCACCAAATTTAGTTGGTCTACCTTTCTCAATATTTAAGCCTAAGTATCTACCTACTTCGGCGTGGAAAATATTATAATCGGCACCTGAATCTATTAAAGCCTTATAGCCAAGTAGGTTTCCTTTACTGTGGAGAAAAACTGGTATTACAGGTCGGATGAGAATTAGGAGTAATTTTTTCGTATTGGAACTTCATTAGAAGCCGCCAATGTAGGGGATGATTTTGGTTGGGACTTTAAGTAGAACGGGCTTTTTCACACCTTTTGCCCTAGCTTCAGAAACTACAGTGTCAACACTACTTCCTGCCGCCATTACCTTTTCTTCACCAGAAGTTAGGACTACCCACTTGCCTTTATATTTTTTGTAAACTTCGGTCAAATCTTTAGCCATACATTGACATAATAATTCTATACGGAGAAAAAAGCAATACCAAACCAAAAATTCTTAACTCAAGTACTTTTTACTTAATAACTATCTAGGGGGCGATTTCGGTCCAAACGAATTTGGAGATACCAGCAACTTGTCTAAGAAGGGCCAAATAGCGAGGTTCCCAAATAATAATTTCCGAGGGACTGGTTTCATTTATAATGTTGCCTCTGTTTCTATTCAGACAAACTCCTCCTTTTCCATTACAATTGAAAAAACCAGCACCCGGTCCGTTGCCAATTAATCCACCTCGAACGGTTAATAGATCGCCGCTAGCACCAACCCAGATGAATTCATCAGTTACCAAATAAGCGTTAATTTGACCAACATAGCCGATGCTAATATAATCTTTGGTGATAAAAATTATTGGGTGCGTACCGGAAGCATTAAGATTTGAATTGATAGTTAATGTACCGTTAATAAAAATAACCGTTGGTGCGTTGGGGGAATTAGGAGAAGTTGCACTATCGTAGGTAAAATTGCCATTATAAAAGAAGCGGCAGGGGGCAACAGTACACGCGGGTATACTATTACTAGTGAATTCTGTGGCTGTAGTTTTTAAAGAGTTCCACAAATTATCATAAACCCCCGGTCTTGTACCCATGTTGCCTCCCTCATCAACAAACCACTCCTTGCCACCGCTACTTATTGGCGTCGCACTAAAACTACCCTTCGGGGAGTTATAAATAATTAAATCAGCCGGGGTAACGCCGCCGCCGGGAATTGCATTGTATCTACCGTCAACGCCTGTATCTGGTACCGAAAATCCGCCAACACTACCAACATCACCCCCTTGAGTTTGGAACCAGGGAGCCCACCTAACAAAAACCGTACCAAGCGCGTAATGCCCGGTTTCGTACCTACTGAGATTAATGGCTTCTCCCCAGGGAGTTACGTGGTAAGTGTCAAACGGGGCGTTGTTAGTCTCAATAGTAAGGATTACAGTTTTCGTTTCTCCACTAGCAAGTGAAATAGGACTAGCTGTATCAAGAGCTACGGTAAACGAGCCAGGACAAGGAGTAGGAGAAAAATTTCCCGGAATTATTGGGGGATCGGTTTTTGAACAGCCTATTCCTAAAGTTATTAACCCGTCAACGAAGCTGTCGTAACCATTAAGACTAGTTATTCTCACATTAACTGTTTCAGAACCAACTGGGTTCATCGCCCGAAAAAATGGGACATTTTCGAAGGGGGCACTAACCGAAAAATCTTTTTTGACTATCCCAAGATAAATTGTGCCTGAACCACCAGGAGCTAACCTAAAAAACTCGGTAACTTTAAATGTTCCGTTCGTACTGTAATTTTGCCAGGAAGGGGGACTATCCCCGGTAAAATCCCACTTTGTATCTCGCCAGTGATAAGATTCGTTAAAATCTGTAGATATGTAGCTATCAATATTTGGGCCGATTAACACGGTGGCTATCCCGTTTGTTCCAAAATTTGCGGTAATTTGCCTAAGTCCGGGGTTATTAAGATTAATTATAGTAGCAACATTAACAAAATCCGTTGTAAAATCTTCGCTTCCGTCGGCTGCTCTCTGACCATTATTGTCTTTATCGTTAAAGTATTGAACTTTTAGCTCTGCCATTTGTCTTATTCCAAGATAAACCGTTAAAGAGCCTCCGACTGGAACTGTAACCGAACCCGTACGCCACCAACCGCTACTACCAGCGGTATAAGCTGCGGACGAACTGGGACAGGGACAATCATCCCATCTAGTTCTGTCCCAAAAATTTGGGGCTACTGTATTTAGCGGTTTTATAAAAATGGTATGGGACCCCGAACTTACTGATGTGGAAGCGTCGCCGCTAAGGTTAGGGGAAATTACTGTACCTGTTTCTGAATCTAACCGGACTTCAGCTTGATTTGTAAAGTCAGTAAAGGTCTCCCCAGAATTCAAAGCCCCATTATAATTTATATCGTGGAATATCTTGGTAATCAAAGTCCCTGGGGGTGGGGGTTGACGAACTCCTAAACAAACCGTAACTATTCCGCCGGCAACTACGGAAAAGGAGCCGGTATTGTACCAAGGCGAAGAAAATGTATAACTACTACCGCCAGAGGCGGGACAGCTGGCACTACTACTTTGGCTCCACGCTGTTGCCACCCAAGTCGGATCGTTTGGATCAAGTCCCAGATTATGAGCGGCTGGTGAAGCACTAGTCAAAGCCGTGTAATTACCACCGGTAGTGGGTGTAATAATATTTCCGTTTAAAGCGACTGCTCCTACTCCCGAACCAAAAGTGGTGAAGTCTTCACCAGCGTCGCGTATCCCGTCTCCATCCAAATCATTAAAAATCTTTACGTTTAAAATTCCTCTTGGTATCCCTTCCAATACTTTAAATCCCCCTACTGGTAAGGTTAAGTCTAGCGGATTATTGCCGGGGTAGCCAGTAGCCCAAATAGACCAAGAGCTGCCATTGTAGTTATAGATTATTTTGTTTGCGTCTAAAACATAATAGCCGGCTTCTGGATCCATTGAAAAAGTACCCGGATAGCCGGTAGCATAGGTCGTCCAACCACCGGCGACACTGTATCTATAGATAGTACCATCACGATCTACAACATCATATGCGGCCCAAGTTAACAACTCTACTGCCCAGGTACCGGGGTAGCCAGTAGCGAAGGTAGACCAAGAGCTGCCATTGTAGTTATAAATAGTACCATTACCCTCTAAGACTTTATATCCAAGTTCAACCTTAAAGTCAACCGGATTACTTCCAGGGTATCCACTTGCAGAGGTTGCCCAGACACCAGCGTTATAATTGTATATTACACCACTACCATCCAAAACCTTGTATCCTGTAACGTATGTAGAGCTATATAATAAATCTATAGGATTAGAACCGGGGTAGCCAGTAGCGAAGGTAGACCAAGAGCTACCATTGTAGTTATAGATCGTCCCATCGCCGTTTAAAACTTTATATCCGGAGCTCTCAAAAAAAGCTACTGGATCATTGCCGGGGTAGCCAGTAGCAAAGATGGTCCAAGAACCAAACCAGTCATAAATGTCACCTACCGCGGCTTGGACGTTGGCTGGTTTGGAGAGAAAAAATGCTGTTAATAATACAATAGAAGAAGCAAAGAAGAATAGTTTTTTAGGAAAAAGCGATTTAACTGAGCTTAGGCAGATTTTCGACATTCTATATCTTTGTCAATATGTTAGTACGTAAATGTATGTACTCCTAAAGTCGGTAATTTATCTTCGGTAACAGCGAGCAATTCAACGCTATAGCGATTACCTTTTATTAACTGTAAAGCTTGGTTAGGATTTTCGACAAAAAATCCCGAAGGCACTTTTCCGACTTCGTACGGTGGGATCAATAAAGGGTTCTTAGTAGTTTCCGAAGTAGTTGGTTTTTTTGGATCGTAGTTTGTTATCTGCCAGATTTTTTTATGATCGCCTAGATCATAGAGTTTGCCTAAATCAAAAACGGTCACTACGCTTGCTTTTACTTTCGGATCCCAATTTAGAATTACTTTATCAACGTTTCTTTGCAAATCTACAGTAAGGACGGCGTTACTACCGTCCCGAAAATCAGGACCAGTAAGACCTTGCGCATTTTGCCCACTAGGATAATATTTAAAGGCGGCTACGCCTTGGGGGTTGACAATTACCGGTTCGCTGCTAGTTTCTTTTGGCGTCTTAGCTTTAAAAGGAGATTTGCCTATTATCCCAAAGATAACCGCGATAACTAGGAGAATAAAAATACCAAAAATTAGAATCGTGGTTCGGTTCTCAATTTTTATAAAGGGTTTTTTAGATTTAAAAGTAACTTCACTTTGCGTTTGTGGTTTGATTTCAGGCATTAGTTAAATGATAGCTAACTGATGTTCGGTTGTCAACTAGCGTCGAAAGGCGATTAAAAGAGAAGCGATCGCCACGAAAATTTGAGTAGCGATTCCGGGTAGGAATCTTATTTGCTTATCCCAGTGAAATTTTTTATGCGCCTTTGTGTAACGAGAAAGTTTTTCCGGTCCAAACAAGACACGGATAATATGATGGATATCGGGAACCCAAGCGCAAAAAGCCCCCAGAGCGATTAGTTCCCACTTTGGAGAACCGAAACTCACCAAAGATACTAGGATTATCGCCGCTAAAACATCCGCAAAAACAATTAAAAAATCCTTTTTCTCAAGTTCTTCCACTTCAATAAACCCCTGCAGATGGGGAATCGAATCAAGAACAAAATGGGATGCGACTGAAAGCGGGGCCACTAAATAAACTTTATCAAAGCTGGAACCAATGGCTGCTCCTAACAAAACATGAGGTGTCACTAACATAATCAAATTAGCCTAAATACTTTAAAAATTAGTAAGAAAACTATTGTTGATAGTAGCACACCGCCAATAGCCTCCGCAACTGTATGTCTACGGAGTGTTATTCTTGCCCAACCAACTAAAAATACCAAGAAAAAGGTCAATATAAAAAAACTGGAATAAATAAAAATCAAAACCAAGGCTAATATTGCCGCCGCCGCAGTATGAACGCTAATTTTCCAAAAAAAAGTGATTGCGTAAATAGCGGCGTTCAATATAAAACCAGTCAATGTAAAACTTACGATTAGTTTGTCAGTATTGAAAATAAAAGCGGCTAAAAAAACCGCTAAAGATGAGAAAGTAGATAAAAGTAAAAGAACATAACGGTCGGCACGAGTGTTTAAATACCAATCAATGATTTTCCCCCGGTTTATTTGCCAATATAAATATAAAAAAGCGGGCAAGAAGCCCAAAATTAAAATAACCAGGAACCATAAAAATTTGTTTTGGGCAGTTAAATTTGTTTTTTGGATAATTAAAAAACTGGAAAATAGCCCGGTGGTAATCGGGTTGGTAACTTTAGTAATAAATCTAGCTATTTTTTCACTCACCTTTTTATTTTAATATTTTACGGTAAAGGCTTCAAACTCGCCAGTTGCTTTTTGCCAAGTAACTAGGGCTTTTTCAACAACCGCCGCTGGCGGGCCTTTTTTGGACCAAGTAATTAAGTTTTGGAGGATATCTTTTTCACCCTCGGCGACAATTTCCACTCTACCATCTGGATTGTTTCTTACCCAACCAGCCAATCCTAAATCACGCGCTACTTCAATTGCTCTAAAACGGAAACCAACACCCTGCACATCACCTTTAATTATTAAGTGTACTCTTTCTTTCATTTAGAAACCCGATAACCTCATCATCAGAAAGTTGAGGAAAATCTTGATAGAATTGACCAATTGCATAGAAATTCTCTGGCGTATCTAATACTATCAAAATATCAACTTCTGGTTCAATTAGTTTCATTGTTGATTTAGGGGCAATCGGAACCGCTAAGATTATTTTCTTTGGCAATTTTTGTTTGATAGCGGTTATTGCGGCCATAACCGTCGAACCAGTTGCTAAACCATCATCGATAAGAATCACGTTTTTTCCAGAGATTTTTAGGGCGCTAGAGACCCGAAAAACTTTTTCTCGTCTTTTTGCTTCTAAAAGCTGTTTCCGGTGTTCGCTTTTTATATATTCGCTGCTTATCTTTAATTTACTTATGAGTTCCTGGTCTAAAATTAAACTGCCGTAACTTGTTGTCGCTCCAATCGCCAGTTCTGGGTTCCCGGGAGCGCCGAGTTTTCGAATAATAATCAAATCAAGCGGGCATTCTAGTTCTTTGGCTACTACCGAACCCACGACTACTCCCCCGCGAGGTATAGCCAAAATTAAAGTATCTTTACCCTTATATTTTCTTAATTTCTTGGCTAAAAGCTCTCCAGCTTCAAGACGATCTTTGAAAATCATTTGTCAAAAAGGTCGATTTGGCCGTCTGCTTGGATCTCGATTTTAGGTTTTTGCAAACCTTCCGGCCAAATTTTCACCACTCCGTAAACTCCATCAAACCCTGGTTCAATTATTAAATCACGCTCTCTAACTTTTTGGACGCCGGCAGCAATATTCGCTACTGAAACCGCTTTAACAATTTCGCTAATTTCTACTTTTAAAAGGACGTTTAACTCGCTTCCAAAATGCTTCACCAAATTTAAATACTCTTGTCTTACTTTTTCAGAAAGAGACGAGATGTGTAAGCTTTCCGCGATTATTTCTTGCAACGGAACTAGATTTACAAAGGGCGGCCGTGCGAGCAGAAATTTACTTTTTACAAAACCCTCTTTATCGATCTCTGTTCCAAGTTCTTTTGTTTCCCTTTTGGCTAAAGAATTAACCCGGTGTATTACTCCCAATGTCAATTTTTTCTTGCAAACTGGACAAATAGTACCTCTATTAGCAGTTTCTTCGTCTGACTGCTTGATACCGCAATTTCTGTGTCCGCTAAAATGATACTTACCCTCTTCGGGAAAAAATTCAATCGTAAAAGCGATTTTAGGTTTTGAAGAGGACTGATCAGCGACCTGAATACTTCGCAATGCTTTAAGTATTCCATCATAATTTATCGGCGCTTCAAAAACGGTGGCTTCTCGGGCCATCTTTGGTAGAGAGTGGGCATCGGAAAAAGACACGATTGACTTATTATCTAAATCTCCTATCCGCCAGTTCATCGCTGGATCAGAAGATAAACCAGTTTCGATTGCATAAATATACTTTGCGGTTTCTCCAAAACACTCTTCCAAGGAATCAAACCCAGAATTACTGCCGTAAAGAGAAAACCACGGTGTCCAAACATGGGCGGGAATGATAATTGCGTCTTTGTTTATTTCAAAAATAAGTAGCGCTAAATTTTTGGCGCTGATCCCTAACATCGGCCTTCCATCCGACGGAAGCGTACCGTAATTTGCCAGTTTCTCGTTTATTTTACTGACGTCCTCTAATTTTGGTACGAAAAGAAGAATATGAATTCGGTGTAAGCTTCCACCCTGACTATAAATACACGCCACCTCTGTACCTAAAATAAATTTGGTTCCTTGCCCAGAGTCTGAACCGACAAAATTAAACAAGCCACTGCCATCTTCTTTTAAGTTATTTTTAATTTCCGCAAACCATTTTGGGTGAGTAAAATCAGTGGTTGAAAGAAGATCTATTCCCTTATATTTTGCCCACTTAGAAAGATTTGGAAAATTTAATTCCTTAGAACAGGCTCTTGAATAAGAAGAATGTAAGTGTAAATCCGCTACAAACTTTTTCATTTTTTCCATTTCTCTATTTTACCTAAGAAGACGCTTTTTTGGTAGCCGCCGCTACAACTACCGCCACTTTTTTATCTAATGCACTAGGAATAATATTCTTGGGATTAGGTTTTTTAACGTAATCAGAAAGCGCGTAGGCAGCAGCTAGTTTCATATTTGTATCTATTCTTGTCACTTTTGCATCTAGTGCCCCGCGGAAAACGCCAGGAAAAGCTAACACGTTATTTACTTGATTTGGAAAATCGCTTCTTCCCGTAGCGACAACCACAGCTCCCGCTTTTAAAGCGGGTTCCGGCATAATTTCCGGAACCGGGTTTGCCATGGCAAAAATAATTGGACCAGGCGCCATTGTTTTTACCATCTGCTGTTTAAGCAAATTACCACTCGAAACGCCGATGAAAACATCCGCTCCCAATAAAACCTTTCTTAAATAACCCTTTAATTTATTTTTATTGGTAAAAACCGCTAACTTCTTTTTATGAGACGTTAGACCTGCGCGACCTTCATAAATTGCGCCAGAACGATCCACCATTATTATTTCTTTAACGCCAGTGCAAATAGAAGAAGGCAGTACTTTCCCACCCATCTCTAAACAAGAAAGTAAATAAGCAATCGCGCTTCCAGCGGCGCCAGCACCACTGATTACCACTTTTAGAGAAAAAATACTTTTCCCAACCACTTTAGCCGCATTTATCAGGGCGGCTAAAACTACTATAGCAGTACCGTGTTGATCATCATGGAAAACTGGAATACCAATATTTTGCAGTTTTTCTTCGATATCAAAACATCTTGGCGCGCTTATGTCTTCTAGATTTATTCCGGCAAAACTTGGGGCAATATTGGTCACAGTAGAAACAATTTTTTCTGGGTCTTTTGTAGAGAGCACAATCGGGAAAGCATCAATACCGGCAAACTCTTTAAAAAGAAGGCATTTTCCCTCCATTACCGGCAAGGCAGCCTCCGGACCAATATCACCTAGGCCTAAGACAGCGCTTCCATCACTAACTACGGCTACACTATTACCTCGATTTGTATATTCGAATACTTTTTCTTTAGAAGAGAGAATTTCTTTGCTTACTGCGGCTACACCTGGTGTATAAGCAAGGGATAAATCAGTTTTACTGCGGATTTTGACTTTACTTTTAATTTCAATCTTACCTTTTAGTTTTCGATGCAGCTTTAAAGATTCTTTATAATAATCGATTTTTTTCACTCTGAAATTTTATCACATTTAAAGAAAAACCGACTCTTCTTTCGAGAAATCCGGTCTTATGTAAAAAACATTTAGTAATAGCGTACTCCTCCTTTCGCCTCTCTAACGTCATCGGCTGTATCTTCAATATCAGAAACTATTTCGTCAAGAGCGGCAATTTTGCTGTTGTAGTAGAAAGCTCCACATTGTTCACAGTAAAGACCATCAATATGGGTTGCAAATTCAGGACCTCTACTGCCCGGACCAACAATGTCGTTTCCCGGACGAACAAAGTGTCTAGATATTTTAAGCAGGATATCGTCGCTCCCGCAAACTCTGCAACTAGGAACTAGTTTGCGAACCTCGAGCGCAAGTTTATTGCGCAACTCCGCAATCTCACTCTCTAGATTGCGCTTGGGCTCCTTTCCGACCCCGCCCCACATTGGCTGCCTGACACCCAAATCGCCAAGCTTGCGTCTAATGTCGACGACTGTCAATGATCTCCTTCTTCGTGGCATGATACAACCTCCTTTGCGGCTTGAGGCGCTTTAAACCCTCGCACCGACGATCAAGTCTTTTGGACTTCGGCGTCCTCGGCGCTGCTTCATTACGTGGCCAGCGGGATCGGCGCAGTCACAATGAAGCTTATGATGCTCCAACTCTCGCTGAAACTCTCACCTTCTCCTTGCTGCTTCTTCGCAGGATCCGTCGTGGGCGTAGTTGCACCGCTCGCAAAACCTGGCCATCTTTTCTCCTCCTTCCTAACCGATAATAATCCTTTAAAGATTTCTGTCAAGCAAATATTAACTATTAACCGCTATACGAGCACGCGTTAAACGAGGCGCAACAAAGCGATATGTGTAAATTACCTCGTTCAAGCGTAACGCGTTTGGTAATTTCACACGAGCGACTTGCGCCGAGTAGCGCGCGCAGTCTAGCGGCCGTTTTGGCGCTACCTTTTCGGCAAAAGGTAGCAAAAAGTTAGGGGTTTACTTTCACTTTCTTCTGTTGATTATACATTTGGATTAACTCCTTCACTGTAGTTGCGTCTTCGGCGCGTTTATCAGCGCCTCGAAAAGATATCAATCGGGGGAAACGTAGGGCATAACCAGGCTCATCGCCTACTTTACCAGCCGTATGTACAGGGGAGCGAGTAATTTCGTCGGCAAAAATTTCCAAAACCTCCTTTGGCTCCACCCAAAATGAAGGTTCGATCAAAGCTTTTACACGGGCTGGTTTGTGGGCCACGCGGATTTTTTGAGCTATCTTGAAAACAGTTCGCCACTCCTCATCAGTCAAACCGGTACCAACCCGGCTAACAGTAACAAACTCATCTTTTTCTGTATCATAAACCCCAACTAATAATCCCCCAGCGCCAAATTCAGTTCTTTTTCCAGTCCCGATATAAATCCCAAGTAGAACAGTGTCGATGGTGTCGGAGAGTTGACCAGAGGCGGCTCTTTTAAATTTAATCCAGTGAAAACCGCGGGCCCCAGCTTTATAGGGAGAATCCAATTTTTTAATCATTAAGCCCTCCAAACCGCTGGTAACTGCTTCGGAAAACTTATCCTCAATATCCTTTTCGCTGTGAAGAACGTACTCTTCCGAGAGTCGGACTATTTTGTTATCTTTTGATATTATAGTTAATAGTTTGTTACGTCTATCTTTATAGGAATCTTTAGTTAAATCGCTACCATTTAAATAGAGTAGATCAAAGACGAAGAGTTTTAAGGGCAGTTTTTTAGCAGTTTTTTCAATATCATATTTTCGGCGTCTCTTAGTTGTTTCCTGAAAAGGATAGTACTCTCCAGTTACTGGATTAAACGCAATTGCCTCGCCTTCAAAAATCGCACTTTCTGCTTTTACTTCTTTCTTAACTGCTTCGACCAAATCCGGAAAGGCATGGGTAAAATCCTCCAAGTTCCTCGAAAAAATCCTAACTTCTTTCTGTTCCTCTACTTTTGCCTTTTGTAGTTCGTTAGAACGCAAGCTTTGCTTACTTTTGACTTTTGACTTTTGTAAGTGTACTTGGCAACGAAAGCCATCATATTTTGGCTCCGCGGCAAAGAGATTACCAACTTTTTTAATTACCGAGACGGCGTCCGGAAGTCTCTCGGCCAAAGCTGGCCGAACTGGTTTACCAACTTGTAGTCGCGTTTTTTCCACCGCGTTTAACGCGTCCTGAGCGGAGTCGAAGGACCAAAAAGTTTTGGCTACAAACCCAAGATCACTTGTCTTGTTGTAGGCTTCTTCCAGACTAAACCTGGCTGATTTATCCCCTAGTTTCGCGACTGAAAGAGCATCCAAAACAGTTGGATCGCCGATTCCAAGCCGCAGTTTCGCTAAAGTAACCCGAATCAGGTGTTTTGTACTTTTCGCGTCTAGATTTTTTAAAAGATTCGCCAGCGTGGAAATCTTTTTTTCAACACTCCCCTCCCCACCAGTAGTTGCAATTTTGTACAAACTATCATAAACATCCGATACGCTTAATTTTGAATTTCGGATTTCGGATTTCGGATTTAGGCGCCCCGCCACTAACCCCATGTCCCCTGTTTGAACCGCCAATTTACGGACCTCTTCTCTAGACGCATCGTAGGCTATAGCGAGCACCTGTTCCACCATACGATCTGCCATACCGATCTCAATTGGCTCAAAAAACGGCACGACTCGTCCTTGCAATAAATAACAAACTTTATCAATTTCTTCTGGAGATAAATTTTTAAAAAGACCAGAAAGAATCTTAGTAAGCTCTATTCGGCTAGACGTGCCTTCCAATTTTTCAAAATAGCTGGCAAGAACCGAAAATTTCATAGCGAGATTATTATATCTCGCCTTAAATTATTATGCTATAATACCAGTTAGTTAGCTACTCTTTGGGCGGCTTTTCTAAACACCTTAAAATCAAGGAGGCCCCCAGTGGTGATTCGGCTTCCCTTATTAATAGACGCCCATTTCCACGCGCGAGACTTCAATCAACAGCACAAAGGTACCTTCGAAACTGAAACAAAGGCGGTGCTTTTATTAGGTTTTCACCCTAGATTTACACGTTTGCATCTTCCAGGCTCACGAGTGCACGATTAAGGTACACGACTAGTATATAAGGAGTTATTTCAGAATATAAATTGCGGCTTTGGTGGAACCACGTTTTTTTACTAAGCCTTTCTTCATCAAGTATTTCATATCCCGCAAAATTGTATCGTCGCTAACCATAGGTAGTAAACTGCGCCACTCTTTATTTGTAATCTGACCAACCTCTTGCATATACTCGACTAGTTTCAACTGACGATCATTCAAAGGTACCTGTCCCATCTTACTTTTTAATTTCAAATCCACAGAAAGCCGCTGCACTTTTTCTCTGATCCGATCCAATTCTATTGCCAACCCGACTGTAAAGTACTCTATCCAATTGGTTAGGTCACGTTCACTAATTTCTTTTGATTGGTTGGAAGTTTGCTGCAATGTATGGTAGTACGAATCCGCGTCCCGATCAAAATACTCTTCCAAGGAAAAGAATTTTTTAATATCGTAATTTTCCTTAAATAAAACTAGAGTGGCTAAAGCGCGGGCTACCCGACCATTACCATCAGTAAAAGGGTGAATCGCTGCCAAACAATAATGGGTAATTGCGGCTTTAATTACCGGGTGAATATCTTCATTAGTGGTTTGGTTTAGCCAAAAAAGGAAGTCACGGACTTGGGCTACTACTTCTTCTGGAGCCGGTGGGAGGTAAGAAGTTTCACCAGTGGCTGAATTAGTTACTTTTACAGCTATTTTGCGGTAATTGCCAGATTGGCCCTCTGGAAGAATTTTTTTTGTGGTTAGTTTGTGAATTTTTAATAAAACTTTTTCGCTGATCGGTTCGTCTTTTGCGGAATCGATATATTTTAATACCTCTCGGTAATTTAAAATCTCTTGGATATCGCGATCGCGGGCGGAAACTTTCTGCCCTGCC
>Ga0209541_10011689_pt1 | contig 13693 bp, 11 predicted proteins | sample RifCSPlowO2_01_FD_184027 | JGI IMG/M metagenome (GOLD analysis project Ga0209541, IMG submission 184027) | Groundwater microbial communities from Rifle, Colorado - Rifle CSP2_plank lowO2_0.1 (SPAdes) (version 2) | ecosystem: Environmental > Aquatic > Deep subsurface > Groundwater | place...
TGTTGATTTAAAAAGCCGAAATCTTTTTTAAGCAGTTAGTATATCTATATAAGAGTTCGGGGTGTATTTGTGGGAGTTAAAGGTTTAGGCATAGTATTGCTTATTCTGCTTGCATTAGCATATGCGGGCGCAGCTGCCCCAACAATTTCTGATTTCAATGCTTTTGATGGCATCTACACATATACAGGGGATTTTAATGTTGGCGTTAAATTGTCAGGCAGTGGAGACGCCAATAAGGTTAGGTTTTGCTGTGGCAGTGGTGCGTGCTCCGGAAGCTGGACTGGCATACCTATAGCGGTGCCGCCAATTACCTTCGTCCAAAACTTTGATATTAATTCTGGTAGCAACTGCTCTAGCACGACAGAGGGAACTGTAACCATAAGGGCAGAACTTGCTGACACAAGTGAAAATTTTACAAGTACTACAGACACCATAATTTATGACAAGACTGCGCCAACAACAACCATAGATAAGAATGGCTATGTTTCAAATGAGGCAACAATTACTATAACACTTACTTGCACCGATGCGCCTGCGGGCGCAAATTCCGGATGCGCGGCAACAGTCTATAGGATTGACTTAGGCGCATGGGTTTTTGGAACTAGCTTTAATATCACAACAGATGGCAATCATAGAATTGATTTCAACAGCAGCGATAATAATGACAACAATAGCCTTGATAATAATGGCAATACGGAAACAACAAAAACTGTTTATGTTGCAAGGGATGTTGCTGCGCCGACAATCACAATTACCACAGGCACAACCCAAACTGTCAAATTTGATATTAACAACTCGCTTACTGACATCAACAAGGACAGCGTTGAGGTTGATGTGAATGGGGTTAAATCATTGGATTTCAATGTGCTTGCGCACTGCGCAAATGCAGCAGGCGACAAAAACAGCTACACATGCTCATATGATGAGAACAAGCTGAATAAAACAGGGGATTTCAATGTTGCTGTGTTTGCGAAAGATATTGCAACAAATCTTGGGCAGAAGAACTCAATATTCTCAAGGGTTGATAATACTGCGCCTGCAAAGCCATCGGGCCTCATACCAACAGTTGCAAGCGCTATTACTTTAAGCTGGGACAGGAATACATTGGAAAATGATATCAATGGCTATCGCATATATAGACTTGGCGGGGCAGTTGCAACCCAGCCGGCATTTGACACAAACATCTATATTGGCAGGACTGGCTCTACAAGCTACGCTGACACAAATGTGATTGCCGATTACAATTACTGGTACAGGATAATTGCATTTGATTACTCTGACAACAATAGCGTTGCGTCTGATTCAACAAGCCGCGCAACTCCGACAAGCACAGGCGCGCTTTCAGCACCAAGTGTGTCAAGCTCAACGCACCCGAGCACAAGCGCATGGTATAGCGCTGATGATATTACAGTTTCCTGGAGCGCTGTAAGCGGGGCAACAAATTATTCATGGAGCATTGATACAAATTCAGGCACTGATCCCGACAATTCTGCAGACGGGAATGTCCTTACTGCAAGCTATACTGACAAGGCTGATGGAACATGGTATTTCCACATTAAGGCAACAAACGGAAGCACCTGGGGAACCCTTGCGCATTTCACAATCAATATTGACAAGACCGCGCCTGCAATTCCGGCAGACCTGAGCGCAAGCGCCAATGCAGACGGCTCAATTGCTCTTTCATGGAGCGCTGCCTCTGACACGGGGGGAAGCGGAATTTATGGTTATGAGATTTACAGGGGTACAAGCGCAGGATTTTCAATTGGCACAGCAATTGGCACTGCCACTTCAACTTCCTACACTGATGCGGCTTCGAACTTGAGTGCAGGCACAGTTTATTATTATAAAATAAAAGCGAAGGACAATGCGAGCAATTTAAGTTCGCTTTCCTCTGAAGCAAGCGCAACCGCGAAAACTCCCGGAGGCATTGCAATCACAATTACAGTTCCGAAATACACAAAGGCAGGCGCTGTTGCAATAACTGTTTCAGCAAGCGGCGGCAATATGCAGAACGCAACGCTGCAGGTTAAAACTTATAACAAGGATTATGAGACCGTTGCCTCAGGCAAGAGCGGAGCGAGCTTTTCCGCTTCCTACACAATTGATGATGGCGAGGACGGAATTGCAACTGCAAGGGTTACAGCAACAGATGCTTCCGGAGGGACTTATGACGTTACGCAGAATTTTGAGGTTGATACGGCAAAGCCCGATGTTAATCTGCTCGCGCCATTGAACAATGCGGAATTGGAAGGCGATGCGAATTTGCTTGCAACAGCAAGCGATAAGGGAACTCTTATTGTTTCAGGGATAAAGCAGGTTACTTTCTATTACAGGGCAAGCGGAGCAACAACATGGAGCAATATAGCAATTGCTTCCTCGGGGGCGGATAGCAAGTATTCAGCAGCATGGGACACAACGGATGTGAATAATGGGGCTTATGAGGTAAAGGCAATTGCAAGCGACAATGCGGGAAATGCAACTGACTCGCAGATTGCCAAAGTGAATGTGAAGAATGCGCTCTCGGAAAAATCCCTTACTGAGGATGAGATTTCAAGCGCAGATTCTGGGAAGGCGGCAGTTGAGGATTTGGTTGATGAGCTGCAGGCCCTTGAAATTGATCTTCCTGATGAATTGGCGCTCAAAAAGCAGTGGGCTGATGCGAACCTTGCAAAGGCAAAGGTATTGCTTGCGGCAAATGATTATGCGGCCGCAAAGGCGCTTGCCGAGAATGCAGCAACGCTCTATGCTGATCTCTCAACAGGGATTTCCACAATCAAATTCACAAATGCAATCGGGAAGAACGCGGTATGGATTGTGCTTGGGATTGTTGTGGTTATTGTAATTGCGCTTCTCTATCTCAATTATGCCAGAAAGAATGAGGGCGCATTAACCTCGAGCGAGGGCCTGCACAGGGTAAGGGCTGAAAAGCCCCTTGGAGACAGGATTTCAGGAATCTTCAAGCCGAAAGAGCAGGAAAAGGCCCCCAGATGGGAATACAAGCCAGGAAAGAAGTAGTTAATTCTTATCCTTGAAAGAGCCCCAAGCATCGCCATAATAAATTATCTTTGCCCTTGCTTCTGCAATGCCCCCTGCAATTTTCGCAATCTCCTTCCGGTATTCCCTTTCCAGGCCCGTCTCTTTTATGTGCGCAAGTGTTGCTCTGCCAATCTCAGCAAGCCTTTTGGTTTCAGCAATTCTGCTTGCAAGTTCGGAACGCGCCTCTTTTGAAGCGATGCTGCCTTCCTTTGATGCCCGCGCAAGCGATTCAGCATATTTCTTGCCAATGGAGCGCCAATCCTCGATTTTGCAAAGAAATGAAGCAATTCCCCTTGCCAGGTCCTGCCTTGTTATCTCTTCGGGGTATGCCGCCTTCTCCCTAATAATATCCAAAAAATAATCCTTTAATTTCTCAGTAGCTTCAATCCCATCCATGATTTTCGTGATTTTGGCCTGGTGTTTTCTCCCAAGGCTCGAGGCGGCATCAAATTCAACAACAAGCCTCAGCAGCCCCTGGCTTCTTTTTACCATCGCATCAGTGCTGTCAAGCATTCTTTTTATCGCCTGAAATTCGCCTGAAGAGGCGGCATAGCCCCTTTCATTTACGCGCGACAGCGCCTTGCAGTTTTTTGCATAGCATTTGTCCCATTCATTTTTCAGAAAATCCAATGACGCAATCTGGTAATTTATATTTTTGATTGCAATTCTCCTGATGCTGGGCATTTTTGCAGGTTTTGCGGGGGCAGTAAATTGTTTTGGCGATATCCTGTTTCTCAAGCTCTCACAATAAAATCAGCGCTTATGGAGTTCTTATATTTTGCTATTTCAGGAATTTGATGCGTGCAATAAAAACAATGATCCCTATGGCTGTTGCTGCCGCATATGCTGAAAAGGCGGAAATGAAATTTATCCCGATCCCGAGCAGCATGTTCCCGGCCAGCAGGAAAAGCGCAGGAACCGCAATTGAGAGAATGAACGAAAATGCAATCCTCTCGAAAATGTCCAGCTCATTCCTTTTCGGGAAGATTGCAAGAGAGAGCGCATAGCCGGGAATGCTTACAGCAAGCGCAATTGCGGCAATCCCCAGCAATATTGAGGCAGGATCCATAAATACCATAAAAATAGCATAGCAATAAACTAATAAACATAAATGTAATTATAATTTGGGGATGAGAGAGTGGTGCATGCTATCGCAGTTATTGGCGCGGGGGCAGTGGGGCTGCATTCCGCAATTGAACTGCTCAAGAGCGGCTGGGATGTAACCGTAATCGAGGAGCACGGGGAAGTTGGCAAGCCGGTGCAGTGCGCGGGATTGATAAGCAAAAGCGGCGCTGAAATGCTGCATCTTCCCATTGAGGAATGCATTGTAAATGAGGTAAGGGGCGCGAAATTGTTCGCTCCGAATGGGGAAATACTGCGCATTGAGAAGAATAAATCAGTTGCCTGTGTCCTGGACCGCGCAAAATTGGACAAGACGCTTTATGCGGAAGCAAGAAAGCACAATGCAAAAATAATGCTCAATACCTCGCTTATTGATATAAGGAATGAAATGCTCTTCATAAAGCACGAGAGCCGCGGGGAAATGCTGAAAGCTAAAATAGTCATTGGCGCGGACGGCGCAAATTCGAATGTGCGGAAAATTTTGGGGATAAATGTTGCTTCCGAAAATTTATTGCACGCGTATCAGGTAACCGCAAAGGGCTCTTTTGAAAAGGATTTTGTGCAGTTGCATTTCGGGAATTTCGCCCCGGGCTTCTTCGCATGGGTTGTTCCCGAAAGCGCTGAAACTGCGCGCATTGGAATCGCCTGCTCAGGGAACAAAAATCCTAATGAGGCGCTTCAGGAATTCATGGGAAAAGCGAATTTGCAGATAAGCGATGTGCATTCAAGGCTTGCGGGGCTTATTCCTGTTGGTCCTCCGCTAAAAGAGAACCTGAAGGGAAATGTTCTATTGGCCGGGGATTGCGCATTGCAGACAAAGGCAACAACAGGCGGAGGAATAATTACGGGCTGCATTGCGTCGCTTGCCCTTAACAAAACAGTTTCCGAGCATCTCAAAAACAATGCCCCGCTTGCTAATTATTCAGGCAATTTAAGCGCGCTCAACAAGGAGCTAGCAATGCACTGGAAATTGCGCAATTATTTCAATTCCCTCAATGAGAATGACATTAATGCGCTTTTTGCAAAACTGAAAAAAGCAAGGGCTGAGGAATTCCTCTCATTGCACGGGGATATGGATATGCCGAGCAAGTTCCTTCCGAAACTTCTGCGCACCCCCTCTCTCTGGGGATTGGCGCTCAAATTGGCAATAAAATAAAAATAGCCCCCGAGAGATTCGAACTCTCGTCCCAAGGTCCAGAGCCTTGTATACTTTTGGCGATGATTGCATTATTCTTTGCAATCGTCATGGCCACTATACTAGGGGGCTTTTAACAATAAAATATATGATGGAATAAATTAAAATAGATATTCACTTGCCAAATCTTCTCTGCCTATCGCTGAAATCCCCAATTGCGCAGTCCAGGTCGCTTTCCTCAAGCTCAGGCCAGAACTTGTTTATGAAGCACAATTCGGAATAGGCGCTCTGGTATGTGAGAAATCCGCTCAGGCGCTGCGTTCCTGAAGTCCTTATAAGCAAATCTGGCTCCGCGAAATTGCCATATAAATAATTCTTGAATGCGCTTTCATCAATTTTCTCAAGCTGAAGCTGATTGTTTTTGTATTGCTCGGCTATTTTTTTTGCGGCATCGACAATTTCCGCCTGGCCATTGTAGCCTATTGCCAAATTTACAGTGTGCTTTTTGTTTTGTGAGGTCTGCTCTTCCACGGAGCGCATTTTCTCCTGGAGTTTTTTTGGGAATTTGTCAAGCCTTCCGAGGAATTTGAATGCGATTTTCTGCTCTTCAACAATCGGCCTTTCATGTATTGCATCAAGCTCGCGCCCGAATATTTTAAAAAGCGCATGCAGTTCAAGCCTGCTCCTGCTGAAATTCTCAAGCGAGAGCGTGTAGAAAGTTCCGACCTTTATCTGGGGATACTTCACAAGCCAGTCCAGCACGTCCCAGGCCTTCTGCGTCCCCAATTTATAGGATTCCAGCAGGGAGATGCGCGCCTTCTGCGCATAGCGCCTGTTCCCGTCGGGAATGAATGCAATTGATTTCAGTTCCATTATTCCACTTTAAAATCAACAAAGCTTAATTATATGTATTATCCTATTTATAATTTTATCTTGGTACAAAGCTATATAGTAAATTTTAAGATTAAATATTTAAATAACTCGCTTTTGAAGGAGCTGCGCATGAGTAGAATAAACTATTTAACATTGGAGGAGGCAGTATTGATATACAATAAAGTTATGGAGAGCACGTATTCAGTGCCGATTGTGAGGGATTCTGCAACGATTGAATTTGTATTGGAAAAAGTAAAAGAATTATTTAACAAGGAAAATGGGCCATTGTTCTGGAAAGCTGCCTTTTTGATTAAAGAAATAGTAACAAAACATCCCTTTCTTGATGGGAACAAAAGGGCGGCAAGTGCAATTACAGATGGTTTTTTGAAGTTGAATGGGAAAAACCTTAAGCTGGCAATGGAAGATGTCAGTTTCCTTGAAGAGATAGACTCAAAAAGGCTAAAATTGAAAATTGTACATGAGTGGCTGCTTAGGAGGGCCTATTAATGTCTAGCCAGAATTCTGAAGATGTTGAGGTTCTCCCTTATTATTTGTGGGATAAGATTGAGAACTTTTTTCCTAACCATAGAATAATATTGAGCAGACAGCTATTTAAATTGTTGTGATTCAAGATGCCACTCATAAACAAAACAAAAAAGAAATTGATAATTGGAAAGGTGAAACTTGCAAAAACCCGCGCGGAGAGGATGCGCGGCCTGATGTTTTCGCGCAGGCCCGGGCATGCGCTGATTCTCTGCATGCCAAAGGAATCGCGAATCGGCTCTGCAATACACATGATGTTTGTTTTTTATCCTATTGATGTTTTGTTCCTGAATTCAAAAAAAAGGATAGTTGATAGGGTTTTGGCATTAAGGCCCTTTGCCCTGAATTATGTTCCGAAGCGCGCTGCGAAGTATGTTGTTGAGCTGCCTGAAGGGCTCGGAAAGAAAGCAGGGATTGGCGATTTGCTGCAGTGGTAAAGAACCTTGGCATAAATGCCGAGGCATTCAGATTGTTCAGCGCCAAGGTTCTTTAGTAGGGTTTTATTTATGCCTTTTCCGCCAATCTTTCCTCAAGCCCTTTCAGCTCCCTTTCGGCCTCTTCCTTGTCCTTCTGGCTGAAGCCGAAGAGCGCCCTTTTGATTGAGAGGAGGATTCTCAGGCTCCATTCAACTGCAATTGCAAACAGCACAAATGCAAATATCTTCCCGACAAATATTCCAAGGCCTGCAATTCTTGCCTTGATTAATTCTATTGAAAAGAATGAAGGCTCGGTAATTGCTATTGCAAGCAGCACAAGTGGAAGCAGCTTTGCGAGATCCTTTGAAAGATTTTCACTGCAGTATGCTGTAATCCTTATCGCAGACACAACAGTAATTGCAATAAAAAGTATCTGCTCCATCGGCATTCCCTTTGAAAGCATGAACAGCATCAGGGAGAACCCTGCAAACCAGATAAATACAATTATCGGAAGCACAAAACCATATTCCAAAACCCTGAGGGCAAAATTGAATAGCCTTGCCCCCTTCCCTTTTTTGGCATCCTTTCTGAACGGCGCAAGATTAAATCCAAAGGTGTCTCTTGCAGCAACAAACCTGTAGAAAGCATATATTGCTATTGCATATAGAAAAATAGCCACAGTGAAAAGCAACAAAGTTGGAAGATTGCTGCTCAGGCTTGGCAGGGCTGCATTCAGGTATTGCTGGAGAATATCAAGCATAATGAATAAATAATGCCCATCTGGAATAAATTCCTTTGCCTAAAAGCCCCTTTCAAAATATGATTTCCCTAAAAATCAGAGAGGAAAGTCAGCCACTCCCAAGCGCCAACCTTCCTCCTTTGCCTTTTTGTCTTCGTCAGAGAATTCGGGGTGATAAATTACCCGCTATTGTTATATACACTATCTCCTTATTATAAATTTTTCCTTTGCTTTTCTAACTTTTCGGGGGAGAAAACATCGGAAACCTGAACTTCCAAAAACCGCATCCCGGGCAGCACCCCACTATATTACTATTTATATTCCTAATTAATCAAATAAAATAGGGAGAGCATGGACCTGAATCCTTATCTTAGAAAAAGCGCAAGCTCAAGGAGCAGAATTCCAATGCAGAGGGAAAAGTCCTGCATGGAGTGCGGAAGGGCATTGGAAGCTGACGGCTCGCACCTTTACTACCAGAGCTTCTGCTCGGAGCGCTGCAAGCAGAAATACATTGACAGCGCGAGAAGCAGTGGAGAATAAATCCTGATTGCAGGGTTTTTTAATCAGTTTTAAATAGGGGTTTGCTCCTAATCCATTGGTGGGATGAATGCAGAGAATAAATTTTTGGGGCGTATTTGCCATATTGCTGATTGTTTCTTTTTATGTTGTAATTGCCGGGGATGAGGATTGCGACAGCTGTTACAGCGCGCCTGTGATGACTGCAAAGTTCTTTGTTGTTGGAATGCTCTTTGTTGGCGCTGCATTTTATTATTCAAGGGCATGGGCAAGTGCTGATTCATTAATTTACAGGATTGCAAGGCAGCCAATTTCTCCAGCAGGCTACTGCACTGATGGGATGCCTGCGCAGGTTTATGGGGCAATAAAGGCAGGGGGCGGGCTGTTGGAAAGCCCCTATATGAAAGCGCCGTGCGTTTTTTACCATTACATAAAGGAGCAGTTCGTGAAGACCAAGGACAGTTCCCATTGGGAAGTGATTGAGAACAAGTCGGATTTTATTGGCTTTGATGTTGCTGACAAATCAGGAAGCATTGGAATAAGCCTGAGGAATATTGACTCCGTTCTGGGGGGCTATAAGCTGCCAAAAATTAAGGGAAACAGATTCATAGATTATTCCAACAGCGAAGTTGATGCAATAAAGTTATGCTTCCATGCGCCGGTAGCGGAAGAAAAGCAGGGAATAATCTTCAGGCACAGGGCAGAATGCAGGGTATCCGAATACGCCCTGACAGAAGGACAAAATGTGTTTGTGAACGGCTGGGTTTATTCGGAGGATGGAAGGAAATTAATTGCAGAGCATGAGGAAACCCCGCTCATAATAAGCAGGAAAACAAAGGAAGCTTACTTGGAGGATTTTGCAAAAGGCGACAATTTCTTTTATACATCAAATTTCATTTTTTTAATCGGCGGCGCAATTCTTTTTCTCCTGGCAAATTACCTGTTCAAAATCCCTTTTGAGTATGTAATAATTATTTTCCTTATTGTCCTTTTCAGGATAATTTACAGCATATACAACAGGATTGTGGCGCTTCTCCAGCGCTGCAGGAATTCCGAAAGCCAGATAATGATTGAATTGAAGAAAAGAAATGATTTGGTGCCGGTGTTAGAGGAACTTGCAAAGGCATATGCGAAATATGAAAAAACGCTTATGGAGCTCATAGCAAACATGAGGGCGGGAATCAGGGGGGAGGAGTTCGGCCAAAAATTCAGCAGCTATCTTGAAAATGAGGGGAAAACAAAAACGCTTTTCGGAATAATTGAGAACTACCCAAAGCTGAGGGCAAATGAGGTGTTTCTGGATTTTGCCTACAGGCTTAAGATCATAGAAGACAACATTGCATACTTCAGGGGATTTTACAACAAAACAGTGCTGAAGTACAACACGCTCATAATGCAGTTCCCGTTCATTGTAATAGCAAAAGTTTTCCGCTGCAGAGAAAAGGAATTCCTGAAAGCAATTGAATGAGCGCAATTGAATAAATAAATTGTAATTTTTATTTTTGTTAATTGGTTTTTTTGCAACAGAAAAGTATTTAAATACAATAGCCCTATTAATTAAAGAAATTCAAGATTGTATTAATGTGGGGAAGTATAAATGGGGAGTTTCAGCAGATTTGCAATTCTGTCAGCGCTTCTAATTATTGCGTTGAGCTATGCAAGCGCTGCATTCAACGGAACCTTTGACACTGTTGATGCAAATTACTACACTGCTGATGCGAATGTAAACATCCGCGGTGTCAGCTTTGACCCTGACGATTTGGGCGACATGAATATTGTGTTTGTTATTGTTGATGCCAACAGGACCTTGAATGTCACAACTGATGACATAAACTATTGGGGCGGAAGGGATTTGAACATCCTAGATAACAATGCCGATGGCAATAATGTAACAGCGGGAAGTGCCCAATTATGTGATGAAAATGTTTTTGCCCCCGGGGACTTAAATGCGCAGAATGACTCAAACAACTTTGCTGTTAAAGGCGATTTGAACAGCGACTTAAATGGTGTTTCTTACAAGGCAAGCGGAAAATTCGCAGGCTATTATGTGCAGGCGCGAAGGGCAATAAGCGCAACATGCATTGGAAATCCTGCTGTTTCATTTGATGTTAATTTTGTATTGCCGAAGTGGATAAAGCCCGGATTCAAGTTTGTTTATGCTTACAGGCTGAAAAAGATTCAGAGCAGCGGTCTTGTAGATACAAATTACACAGGCAATTACCTTACAGACATAAACTATGATGCCGGCAGGATACAAATGAATACGCCTATTTATATTACTCCATATATAACTGTCCTGCGCCAGGATTCAGGCGGCAGGGTTTCAGGGCTTTTAAGGCCATTTGGCTCAAGGTCTGACAATAATGTTATGCTCCGCGGAGTCGGCTTCCCAAGGGATGCAAACGTATGGATAGGCTGGAAGCAGTGGACGGGCGCAGGATATGTGAGAAAGGATATTAACATGAGGGCCGATGGGAATGGAAGCGTTTACGACTGGAATACCAAGGCTGATTATAATACCGGAGGCACTGACCAGAACAAAGGCATAGTGGCAAGGGACAATAATGGAACACTTGTGCACATTGACACAAATGACACAAACGGATTTGTGCCTGAAACCAGGGGAAATACAAATTGGGGCTTTTACAGGAATGGGCGTAATAGCGTTGTAAGGACAGGGGGCTTTGATGTAAATATATTTGTGCCTGCGGATGCAACAATAGGCGGGCCTTATGGGGACGTAATTGATGTAAACTATGCCTATTCAGGCACAAGCGCTGCAAATCCCGGATCAGGGGTAATAGACATAAATGATGCATTTATGGGCGGGATGGATTCAAACTTCCACGCATTCCCAACAGTTACAATTACTGAAACAGACCAGAATGTTGTTGTTGGAATTACTGCAGGGGGATTAACAACAAGCGGCAGCGCAGCAACGTGCTCAACTACAACAATTGCACAATACATAACCATCTCGCAGGCAATGCGCGACGGAAACATTTCAGACATGAATTCTGTCTGTAATTTGGTAATTAGCATGGCTGATGCGAATATTGCGATGAATTCAGGCGTAAATATGGGCCAAGGCCCGACAAGAAGCTATGACAGCGACATGAATGGAAGGCAGGGGCAGGCAAGCATAGACACAACAGACATGCCTGAATTTGCAATTGATGCAAATATTACCCTCCTTAATGTGCGCAGCCCCTCAGGGCAGATGCCTGTGCTTGCAAGGGACGGCTTCAGGTGCCCGGTGCAATTCTGCAAGAACAGGGATAACACAACCCCTGTGAGCGCGAGCTCGCAGGATGTTTACGGGCAGCTTACATGGGTATGGAATTCAGTTACAAGGGACGGAAACATATTCTTCAGGGTAAGCACCTTCTCAACCTATGGAACTGTTACATTTGATGCAAATATTGTTTCCCCGAACGGCGGCACAACAATTTACAGGAAAGCAGATGGAAACATACTGATAACATTCAATTTCCAGGACACAAATGAATCAAGGGACAGGAGAAGGGCGGCGCTCTACTACTCTGACAACAACACCACAGGCTACAAATTAATTGTTGATGACACAAACATACTTGATTTCCTCAATAACACAGGGGTAGATGGAAACATCAGCTGTGCGGACTCAGATCTAAACCTTGCGACAATACAGGTGTGCTCATACTCCTGGGATGCAAATGTTCCTGCAGGAGTGTACTGGATTGACCTTAATGTCATGGACTGGAATTACGCGAACTACTTGATTGATTCCTCTGACAACAATGTAATTATCAACACTCCTAAGATAAGCGTGTTGTCTCCAGCTGCGCTGATAAACGGCAGTGGCACTCAGGGAGACGGAAAGAGCGACACAAACCTTGTATTTACTATAGATTTGAACATGCGCTATGACTTCAACTTAAACAACATAAACACAAACAGAATGTCCAACATGAACAAATTCACTGTATTTATTGATGTTGACAACAACAGAAATAACGGAATTGACGCAAACCTCTACGATGCAAACAGGGCAAGGTTCCTTGTTGATCTGAACCTGGACGCAAACGTTACCCAGCCAACATTCTGCAATACCCGCGGAAATGGCGGCCTTGACGGCAATGTAGGGCCTGGCACCGATGGCAATTCATCGGACATGAACTGCAGCTTTGATGTCAATATGTCTGTTGCACAGGTCGGGGGCAGGACTGGAAGGGTAAAGGGAGAGTATTATGTTGGAGTTGACACGAATAATTTCGGGGCGGTTTACACTGCAAGGACTGTGTTTATTGAGGATAGGAGGCCAACAGCAACAATATACAGGCCTCTTGATGCGACATCATACATTACCGGCACTTACAGGATTGATTTCAATGTGAATGATGCGGATTGGTATGACTACAACAAGTCAGATGGGAACTTCCTCTTGGCAGACATTTACTATGACACCGACAACAACCTCTTCAATGGCTATGGCACGCTTATAACAAATGATTTGAATCTTGCAACAAGGGCAAACTGCAAGCAGGACACTAACTTGGCGGACCAGAACAGCGCAGTTGATGCCAACTGCTCATACAGCTGGGACACTAGCGCATTGGCTGATGGCAATTACAATATTGTAATTGATTTGAACGAGAACAAAGTAGGGGGAACAATTGCAACTGATGCAAATGTCAGCCAGTTCAGCTTCCAGGTTGACAATTCAGCGCCAACTGCAAGCATCACATATCCAACAATTGATGGGGCGACAGTAACTTCGCAAATCATAATGACCTATGGGGGCTCAGACAGCCAGAGCGGAATAAAAACTTTCTGGGTAAGGCTTGACAGCACAGGGCTCTATACTAATAATGGGATAAATACAAGCTACACATTCTCAAGCCTTGCATGCGGAAGGCAATATACTCTTTACCTTAAATCAACGAACAATTCAGACCTGAACAGCCCGGAGAAGAGCCAGACAATCGGAACAAGCAGTTGCGCCACAGGGGGAACAGGGCCAACTACAGGCGGCGGCGGTCCTGGACCAACAACACCTACAACCACTCCGACTGAAGAGACGGTTACAACTGACACAACACCTTATGCACCGACAGAGGATGTTATTTCCGAGATACTTTACAATGCGTTCTCAGTTATTGCGCCTGCTGACGGAATAGAGGCCGCAATAGAAAGGGCAAAGGCTGCAGAGGACTTGAGCAATGTAATACGCGACATACAAGTTGTTAAGAGCACTTCAACAACCAATGTAATAACTTATTATACAAACATCTCGCTGAAGGTTGAGAATCCCGGAACCAAAAATCTTGAGAA
>Ga0209541_10011690_pt1 | contig 13692 bp, 8 predicted proteins | sample RifCSPlowO2_01_FD_184027 | JGI IMG/M metagenome (GOLD analysis project Ga0209541, IMG submission 184027) | Groundwater microbial communities from Rifle, Colorado - Rifle CSP2_plank lowO2_0.1 (SPAdes) (version 2) | ecosystem: Environmental > Aquatic > Deep subsurface > Groundwater | place: Rifle...
TCTCCTTCTGTTGTTGATCCTATTTCTCACATTGTCGGAGATGTTGCGAAACGTCAGTTAGTATTAAAGCCCAAAAGAACTATATTTTCTGTTAAAAGATTAGTCGGAAGAAAGTTTAAAGATTCCTCTGTTCAGAACGATATTAAATGGCTGCCCTACAGCATAAAAGAAGGAAGAGACGGAATGGCGGTAGTAGAGGTTGATGGAAGAACTTTTACTCCGCAAGAAATCTCGGCCCAGATTCTTCAAAAAATAAAGTCAGATGCAGAGGCTTATCTTGGCGGAAAAGTAACACAGGCCGTTATAACAGTCCCTGCGTATTTTGACGACAGTCAGCGTCAGGCAACAAAACAAGCAGGAGAAATTGCAGGACTTGATGTTTTAAGAATCATAAATGAGCCAACCGCTGCAGCCTTGGCTTACGGACTTGATAAAAAGAATGCTCATACTATCGCAGTTTACGATTTGGGCGGAGGAACATTTGATATTTCTATTCTTGAGTTGGGAGAGGGAGTCTACGAAGTAAAATCAACAAGTGGAGATACCCATTTGGGAGGGGATGATTTTGATCAGCTTATTGTAGATTATCTTGCAGAAGAGTTTAAAAAGGAAAATGGAGTAGATCTTAAGAAAGATCCTCAAGCTCGCCAGAGACTCCGAGAGTCCGGGGAAAAAGCAAAAATTGAATTGTCTTCTTCAACGGAGGCACAGATTAACCAGCCGTTCATAACGCAAGGAAAAGATGGCCCTTTGCATCTTACAATGACTTTAACCCGCGCAAAGCTTGAGCAAATCGTGGATAGCCTTATTCAAAAAACTATAAAACCGGTTGAGCAGGCTCTAAAAGATGGAAAGATAAAAGCATCGGATATTGATGAGATTGTGCTTGTTGGTGGAATGACAAGAATGCCGAAGATTGTCGAGACTGTAACTAAATTCTTTGGCAAAGAACCGAATAAATCGGTAAATCCCGATGAAGTTGTTGCAATTGGAGCCGCTATTCAAGGAGGAGTTTTGGGCGGAGAAGTAAAAGACGTTTTACTACTGGATGTAACACCTTTAACGCTTGGCATAGAAACCTTAGGCGGTGTCTCAACTCCCTTGATTTCAAGAAATACGACAATTCCGTCTTCAAAATCCCAAGTTTTTTCAACAGCGGCAGATAACCAGACCCAAGTTGAAATAAATGTTCTGCAGGGAGAAAGGCCGATGACTGCGGACAATAAATCATTAGGAAGATTTGTTTTAGACGGAATTCCTCCTGCTCCACGGGGAGTCCCTCAAGTAGAGGTCACTTTCGACATAGATGCAAACGGAATTCTAAATGTAAAAGCGCAAGACAAGGCAACCGGTAAGGAGCAAAGCATAAAAATAACCGGATCAACCGGCTTGACACGCGAAGAAGTGGAGAAAATGACAAAAGATGCAGAAGAACATGCAAAGGAAGATTTGGAGAAAAAAGAACTAATAGAAGCCAAAAATACAGCAGATTCGTTAATATTTACAGCAGAAAAAACACTTAAAGATACAGGCGATAAAGTTGACTCAAATCTTAAAAAAGAAGTGGAGGATAAGATTGCCGATCTTAAATCTGTTCTTGAAACAGGAACAAAAGAAGATTTGGAGAAAAAAACAAAAGATCTCTCCGATTCCCTGCAAAAAGTAGGACAGGCAATGTATAGTCAAGGACAACAGTCAACAGCCAACAATCAACAAACAACAGACTCACAGGAAGATTCACAATCAGATTCAAAGGATTCAAAAAAAGAAAAGGCGGACTCGGACAAGGGGGAACCAGTAGAGGGAGAAGTGGTAAACTAGCAATTAGCAACTAGCAACTAGATAGAGCGCGGTCAACGCGCTTTTGTATTATAATAGACCTGCCTGCCGGCAGGCAGGGGAAGTTTATGGCACAAAAAGATTTTTACCAAGTTTTAGGCGTTTCTAAAAATTCTTCACAGGCTGAAATAAAAAAAGCTTACAGACAATTAGCACTTGCGTATCATCCGGACAAGAACAAAACTAAAGAAGCAGAAGCAAAGTTTAAGGAAATAAGTCAAGCTTACGAGGTTTTAGCGGATCCTAAGAAAAAAGAAGCATACGATCTTTACGGATCAGATGCTTTTTCGCAAGCCGGTTTTCAAGGTCAAGGGCCATTTGAGGGATTTGGCGAGCCCTTCGGCACAGCTCAGGGTAAACCAAGAGCCGGAAGATACGGACCATTTACTTATACATATACAACCTCAGGGGAAGATTTTTCCGCCAAAGGCGGACCAGCCTCTGGCTGGGATTTTGGAGGTTTTTCCGACCCATTTGAGATATTTGAGCAGTTTTTCGGAGGAGCATCACCTTTTTCTCAAAGACAAAGAAGACCTGCGTACTCTTTAACAATTGAGTTTATGGAGGCAGTACATGGTACAACAAAAAAAATATCAATTGAAGGAAAAAATCAGACAATAAAAATCCCGGCAGGGGTAGATGACGGATCAAGAATTAGATTTACAGACTATGATGTTATTATCGATGTTTTAGAAGACCAAAGATTTAAAAGAGAAGAATCTGATATTATTTCAGAAGTTGAAATCCCATTTTATAAAGCTGCATTGGGAGAAACGGTAAATGTTTTGACAGTAGACGGTCAGGTGAAGCTCCGTGTTCCTTCCGGTACTCAGCCGGATACGGTTGTTCGTTTAAGACAAAGAGGAGTACCGCACTTGCGAGGCTCAGGACGTGGAGACCATTATGTAAAAATAAAAGTTATAATTCCTAAAAATCTTTCCGGTCATCAGAAGGATCTTCTTAAACAATTTGGAGAGGAAAGTAAAAATAAAAAAGGTTGGTTTTAATCCTTATTTTGTGCTACGATAATTAAGTTATGGTGCCTATAGCCTACGCGGCTACATGTCCAGACGGAGTTTCGACTGACTTAGGTTGTGTCCCAAATGACCCATTTGCCTTTGTTGCGAAATTCTATGGAATAGGACTTGGAATAATCGGAGGAGTTGCACTCCTTTTTATTATTTACGGAGGGTATATAATTCTTACTTCACAAGGACAGCCTGATCAGCTTGGGAGAGGGAAGAGTTATATTTATTATGCAATCGCCGGACTACTGCTTGCGATTTTTGGTTTTGTATTTATTCAGGTTGTAGCAGTTGACATATTACATATACCTGGTTTTCAATAAAGATATGATAAAAAACCTGCCTAACCTAAAAAAAACCCTACTTTTTTTACTTATATTTTTAGTAGTTGGACTTCAATATTTTTTCCTTGCCGGTAATGTAAATGCAGTTGACCCAACTGTGCAACTTGATGCAGTAGCTCCCGACAGTCTGCAACTATGTCCTGCCCCAGTTGATGGATCTTCTTGGGTAAAAGATGATGAAGTAACTTTTGTAGGAAAAGTTGCCGCAAGATCCGGACAATTCCTGAATTGGGTACTGACAAATTATAACTGGTCTACTGTTTTAGGTGGAAGCGAGAATCCTTTGGCGACTTTCTGGGCAACAATAAGAAATATTGTTTATGCTTTTTTTACACTTTTTGTCCTAATCTCCGCCTTTGTAATAATCGTTACCCGAGGACGGAACATAACAGTAATGAAATTTATTCCAAGATTTATTATGATACTTCTTTTGGTTACTTTTTCTTTTGCGTTAATTCAATTTATATATCAAATTACAGATGCAATACAAGGATTTTTTCTCAAAAGTCCGCAGGGAGGAATAATTTCTCAAAGAGACCTTTTGTTTGTAGGTTTTGAATATAAAGGTTTTCAGGGATATAGAGTATGTGGACCGGCATTTGATGAATCATATTTTGTATCTCTTCTTCTTGTTAAGCTGACTGCTCTTACTTATTATGTAATGACAGGAATCCTGATTCTTAGAAAAATAATTCTCTGGTTTTTTATAATAATATCGCCGATATTTCCGCTTCTCCTTCTTTATTCGCCAATTAGAAATACTGGAAAAATTTGGGTTGGAGAATTTTTCCGCTGGCTTTTATATGCTCCGATTTTTGCAATCTTTCTTTCCGGACTAGTTCATGTATGGAGTTCAAGTACAGGTTTAATCTCGGGCATTCCTCTTAAGTTTAATTTTGGCGGAGGCGAAGAGTATCCAACAGCCATAAGTATTCTTCTTGGAGGCCCGGGGCAAGTAGTCAGTTTAACAAATAGCGTTAACAATAGGGATACGTTTGCTTTGTATGTTGTAGCGCTTCTTATGCTTTGGGTAGTTATTATTCTCCCGTTTCTTCTTCTCCAAATTTTTCTTGATTTTCTACATGATTTTTCTTTTTCGGAAAACACACTGATGAAACAATTGGTAGCTGGAGGATCTTCCTTGATTGGAAGAGGTACCGGTGGACAGCCTCCGCCTCCTCCTGCACAACCTGAGGGAATTGCCCGTGCGCTTCCGTTTATTTCTTCAAAGATTGCAATTCCGCAGATACAAACGAACGAGGCAATAATAAATGCACGCTCTGATTTGCTTCGTTTGGCAAACTTAAGCATTCCTACTATGAGAGATATAGCAAAATATGAAACGTCACTTTTGTCATCCGATATTGGAAAACATCAAGATATTGCAAGACTTCACGAAACACTGGAGGGAATTGCAAATCCAAAACGGATTACAGTTCCAATGCAAAGAGACAAATATAATTCATTACAAGAAAGATTAAAACAAAATGCTCAAAGAGGCGACCCATTAGCAACCTCTATTCTATCGGCAGCAAAAGCAGTATCTAAAACAGGTCTTAAGTCTTCAATCGAAACAGCAAAATTAAATGGAGTACTTGCGGGATTGTCTAACTTAGGCAGTGTGAGTTCGGCGCAGGAAAGAGAAAAATTAAGTTCGATAAAGAGTGCCTTAACGCAAGCCCAACAAAAAGGCGACCCATTAGCGCATTCAATATTATCTGCTATACAAAAGGGAGAGCCGGAGGCAGATGAGAACCTCAAGCAAAAATTATTGGAGGCAAAAGAAAAAGGGAGTCAACTTGCCGTTGATATTTTGGAAGCGGCAGGAAGCGTAGAGCTCAAAGCAGATACAGCTTTTCCGATTGCAAATAGAGTTCAGGCTGTAAGTATCGACGATTACGAGTCTGTTAAAAAGATTTGGCAGGAAAATTATCAAAAACTCGATCCGCCGAGAACAATTGAAGGAAAACAAAAAAACAGAAAAGAGTGGATTCTAAATGACATAGATAAAATCTCCGAAACTATTAATCTTTTGGTCTCATCCGATCTTGGGAATATAACAAAGGGAATGGAAGCAGTTGGAGCGATCTTGCCTTTCCTTCTTATCGGCGGTTTTGCTCAGACAGAAGTCATTGCTTATCTTAAGGCGAAACTCGAAGCGGCAAAAGCAGTAACAGAAGAAATAAGCAAAAAAGAGGAAGAGGAATCTACAATGCTTGATACATCAAGGAAAAAAGAAGAAAAACCTAAAGAGCAAGAAGCACAAGAAGAACTTAAAGACTCTTCGGAAATAATTGACAGCTAAAGAGGGAAAAATGCTATTATTTATAGTATATGAATAAAATAATATTGCTTTTGATTTTTGTTGCGGTTGTTGGAGCGACTGCATTTTCCGGCATTTTTACACCTGCGAAGAAAAAAGGCAATATTCCTGCTGTGGCCACGAATACCTCATGTATTGATGAAGGCGCTCCTATTGCAACAGATACTGTTACATATCAGGGAGCACAATACAACCTTATAAAAAGCGATGCACACGTAAAGGAACCAGGAAAATTTGCTGAGATGCGTAATACCGGCGAAGAAGATACCAACGGTCATCCAATTTATACGCTGGACTCAGATTATTTTGAGAATATAACAGATCCGAATCTTATTTTTGTACTTCAAAATCCAGAAGTACCTCCGCAACCGGATTTTATTTTCAAAATATACCTAAAAGCCGAAGTACCAATTCCGGTTTATATTCAATACTGTAAATCAACCGGAGGGACAATGCAAGTAGTTGTCGGAAATACTGCGAATTTTCCTCCGGATGCTTTTAGTAAAACAGAAATAATCGAACTTTCTGATCCTACTGTTGCTTCTGCTTATATATATAGCGATCTTCCGCCTACAACTCTCGCATCTGTCACTGGACTTGGGGCAAGAGAAGTAGGACGCTTGCAAGTTCCATCGAGAAACAGCAATTTACCTTTATATTTTCACTTTGGAACAATGTTCTTAATTGACGGAAATGATGCTTATAAATATTTACAAACCAATGAACCATTAAATTTATCTTCGGCAAAAAATTCTCTCCAGCTTAAAAAAGTTATCTTTGTTCAGACACCACAATATTCATGGTGGACTCCGTCATGCAAACCCGCAATTTACTTATATCCCACAAAAAAACAAAATGTGAGTGTTAAAGTTAATACAACAGGATTCTTTACTTTAACGATTCCCGATTATAATAAATTAACAGGCTGGGATGTTGTGGCAAATCCCGATGGAACTATTGAGACAGCTGGTAATAAATATCCGTATCTTTATTATGAGTCCAAAGTCCCGGATTCAAAAATAACAAAGCCAAAAAACGGATATGTAGTTACTCAAAACGAATTATCTCAGCTCTTCCAAACTCTCCTTCCAAAACTAGGTCTTAATAATAAAGAAATGAAAGAATTCATAGACTACTGGGTAAAAGCTCTTCATGCCTCCCCTTACTATTTTGTAGGAGTTATGGATGAGAAGTCCATAGATCAAATAGAACCATTGGATATAAATCCTAACCCCAACTCAATAATTAGAGTAAGATTATATTTCGAACTCTTAGATAAACCAATAAATATAGATAAACCTGTAATTACTACTCCTCAAAGAAACGGATTTACGGTTGTTGAATGGGGAGGAATGGTAAAAACAGATAAGGATAGTCCGTTTACCTGTTCACAATAAATTATGTTAGGAAATTTATTCGGATCAAGGAAATACATATCGGATAATCAAAAGCTGGGTCAACAGACGTCGCCACAGGCATTTGCTCCTCAAAATCCAGTTATTTCTCAGCCTTCAGTAAACGTCGCACCTTCTCCTATGGAGCCAGGTGTCAGACAGGGACTTTCTGTTTTATCTCATTTAGATACAAGAGCTACCCAAGTTTTAAACGTTGCTTCCCAGGAAACAAAAAGAGTTAAGCAAGCTTTAATAGAACCCGAACAATTAATGATAGGTCTTTTATATGACGGAGAAGTTTTTAAATTAGTTTCCCAATTTTCCCAGGATCCCACAAAAATAGTTAAAGAGATTCAGGGTAGGCAGGCAATGGGAATTTTTGTTGGAGAACCGACTTTAAGCGATACAGCCAAAAAAATTTTTGACGATGCTCATGCCTTGGTACAAGGCAGGGGAATTGAATTTATAACACCGGAGGATCTTTTGCTCGCACTATTCTCTCAGTCAGTCTCATCGAATATTCTTCAAAGCCAGGGAATTAAAAAAGAAGATTTGGAAAAAATACTTTCCAAATCTACGACTTATGTAAAAGGAAGAAAATCTGCTCTTGAAAGTTATGGAGTTGATTTAACAGACCAGGCAAGAAATGGGGAACTTGACCCGGTTGCAGGACGAGACAGCGAAATAGAAAGAGTAATCCACATTTTGCTTAGACGAACCAAAAATAATCCGATTATCATAGGAGAGGCAGGAGTTGGTAAGACCGCAGTTGTAGAAGGATTAGCACTTAAAATTATAAACGGGTCTGCGCCAAAAGATTTACTTTCGAAAAAAATTATTCAACTTGATCTTTCTTCAATTGTGGCAGGCGCATCGCATAGAGGAGAGTTTGAAGAGAGACTGCGAAATGTTATCAAAGAGACCCAAGCCGCAAATAGCACGGTAGTTCTTTTTATCGATGAGATACATTCACTTATCGGCGCAGGCGATACAGAAGGAGCATTGGATGCATCAAATATTATAAAACCTTTTTTGGCAAGAGGGCAGCTTCAGATAATTGGAACCACTACAACAACAGAGTACAGGAAATATTTTGAAAAAGATAAGGCATTTGAGAGAAGATTCCAGCCGGTTTTGGTTGCGGAGCCGGATGAAAAAACCGCAGTTGAAATGCTTAAGGTTTTAAAACCAAAGTATGAGAACTTTCACAAAGTAGTTTTTCCCGACATAACTCTTGAAGAATCTGTCCGATTGTCAAAACGGTATATAGGAGAAAGATATCTGCCCGATAAGGCAGTGGATCTTTTGGATGAAGCGGCAGCAGAGGTAAGGCTTGAGCAAAATGAAGGAAAAAGATCTGATAACAACGTCAATAAAAGCGATATAGAAAAAGTTGTTTCAGGCTGGACAGGAATTCCTATAACAAAACTTACAGAGAATGAAAGCGAAAAATTACTTCATCTTGAGGACACTATTCATAAGCGATTAATAAATCAGGGAATCGCAGTCTCAGCAGTTGCAGAAGCCGTAAGGCGAGGAAGAATTGGATTGTCCAGCGCAAATCGGCCTATCGCATCTTTTATTTTTTTAGGTCCTACGGGAGTTGGGAAAACAGAGCTTGCAAAAACGCTTGCAGAAATTCTTTTTGGAAAAGAAGAGCTGATGATAAGACTTGATATGAGTGAATATATGGAAAAGCACGAGGTGGCAAAGCTTATCGGCGCGCCTCCGGGATACGTCGGGTACGAAGAAGGAGGTCAGTTAACGGAGTCTGTTCGTACAAAACCATATTCAATCGTTCTTTTGGATGAAATAGAAAAAGCCCATCCCGATGTTTTCAATATTCTACTTCAATTGTTGGAAGACGGAAGACTCACGGACAATAAAGGAAATACAATCTCATTTAAGAATACGATAATTATTGCAACTTCAAATATTGGAAGTGTATTAATTCAACAACAACTTGAAGAAAATAAAAAAGAGGGCCTGCCTGCCGGCAGGCAGGGCAAAGAAGTTTCCCCAGATGAATCAGCTAAAAGATTCGAAGAACTTTCAAAAATTTTGCTGGTAGAACTTCGAAAATTCTTCAAGCCCGAACTTTTAAATCGTTTTGATGAAGTTGTAATATTTGAATCGCTTTCTCAAAAAGATATGCATTCAGTCGCAAGCCTTGGAATTGACTCCACCAAAAAATTACTAAATCAACAGGGCATAGATCTTGATGTTACACAGGAAGCACTTGCCCAGCTTGCCAAGGAAGGATATGATCCAATTTATGGAGCAAGGCCATTGCGACGACTTATTCAAAGCGCAATCGAAAACCCGATTGCAATTCGCATTATCAACAAAACTTTTGTTGCGGGAGACAAAATCTTAATAAATTATGATAGTCAAAAAGAAGAATTCACTTTTTTAAAATTTTCCCCCAAAGTCCAGGGTTCTCAAAATGCAAATGGAGAGGAAATTCCAAATCAACCGGTAATAAACGGAACCCCACCGGTAAATAACACTAATGAAACTATTCCAAATCAAAATCCAATTCCAAACCCGCCGGTAAATCCAGTCAGCTCAGACGGAACCCAAATGCAACCTGCCTAATGTTTTATTTATCATTGCCCATAATTCTTTTAAAATTTTGGTACTTGGAAGCACCGGTTGGATTGTTTAATTTTTTTGCTTCTTTAAATAATTCTGTTATTCAATTATTATCACTGTCTCTTTTAGTTAGAACCTATTTTAAACCATGGAAAAACGAATACAGAAAAGGATTAGTTGCATTTTCGGTCGCCATGGGAATTTTTATCAAATCGTTTGTAATAATGGCGGATTTAATATTAGTTCTTTTGCTGCTTTTTCTTGAGATAATTTTTTTTATTTCATTTTTACTGTGGCCAGTAGGAACAATATTTTTACTTTTTTCATAAAATGACTGAATACGCAAAAATTTATTATTTTTATCAATCTCTGATAATTTTTATAATCAGAATTTTTTTATTTATCTTTCTATTTTCTTATAATCTGCTTTTTATCTTCAATAATTCTCCTAACTTATCTTTAGTTAAGCCTTCACAATTTTTTTTGTCTCTGTTTTTAATAATAGAAATTTTTTTCCTTTTTAAGATTTCAAGAAAACTTCCGGAAGTTCAGCTCCCTTTGAATAAAGGGAATCCCCTTGACTCATTTACTTTAAAATCACTGGGTATTTTCCTCAGTTCAAATAATACTCAGTCTTTGATAAGAAAACTTTTAAAAATCTCTTCTATAAATTTCATAACTGATAAGATGGATATTCTTTCCCAAGAAGAAATAAAACTTGTTGATGTTCCAAAAGAAGAATTAATAAAATACGCTTTCGAAACTTCTAAAAACCTAAAAGGACAATACGTAACGACAATGGATTTATTTGTATCTTATTTGCTCCTAACAGAAGACAATACAAAACTGCTATTTAATAAAAATCTTAAAAAAAAGGAACTGCTCCAAATTCTATCCTGGGCAAGAATAAGATTCACGCAAGAGGAAAATCCAAAACCGCTTAGGGTTAATTTCTGGGGAGAGGGCATTGGAGAAAGTTGGGTAACGGGATGGACAATCGAGACCAAGAAATACATGGTTGATTTAACCTCAGAAGTTTTACAAAAAAAGCCTTCTCTTTTAGGGCGAGAAAATGAGCTCAGACAGCTGGTTGAAGGAATGTATAAAGGAAAAAGCGCTCTTTTGGTTGGAGAAACGGGAAGCGGAAAAACAGAAATAGCGGAAAGCCTTGCTTTTGAAAGCTTTATAGGAAATTTAAAAGGAAGTCTTTATCATCAGAGATTTTACATGCTTTTGGTTGATGCTTTGCTTGCAGGTTCTGAAAACCCCGGCGAATTAGAAGAAAGGCTTAGATCTGTTATTGCCGAACTTTCTCATGCTGGGAATATTATTGTTTTTATACCGTCATTTGAAAACATTTTGGGTTCTTCATCTTTTCATCTTGATCTCTCCGGCGTTCTTATACCATACATAGAAAGAGGATCTATTCGCATAATCGGAACTATTACGCCGAGATCATTTAAAAAATTCGTAGAGGTCAAGAAAACACTTCTTGAGAATCTTGAAATAATTAAAGTTGAAGAGCCAAGCGAAGATGGCATTCTTGTTATGCTTTTCAAAAGAGGAAGCGAAATAGAAAGATTAGATAATATAAAAATATCTTATTCTGCGATTGTTTCATCTCTGAAATATGCTAAAAAATATCTTCCCGATAGAGTTCTTCCAGGAGCTGCGGTAACGCTTCTTGAGGATGCAGCTGCCGCAGCAGCACTTTCCAAAAAAAAGATTGTCGAAGAGGGAGATGTTATTCAAAAGGTAGAAAGTAAGACTAAGATTGCTGTTGGAAAACCCGGCAAAGCGGAAAAAGAGCTATTGCTTAACTTGGAAGATGAGATTCACAAAAGAGTTGTAGATCAGAAAGAGGCAGTTTCGCAAGTCTCAGAGGCAATGAGGCGTTTGCGAACAGGCCTTTCTATAAAAGATAAACCGATTTCATTTTTGTTTCTAGGACCAACCGGAGTCGGAAAAACAGAAACTGCAAAAACACTCGCCCGAATATATTTTGGGCAGGCGCATAAAATGATAAGACTTGATATGAGTGAATACTCAGAGGGCGGCTCTTTGAAGAGATTGCTTGGTTCAATGCCGGGTGAGACCGATGCGCCCGGAGAGCTGAGCGATAAAATATTAGATAATCCTTTCTCTCTTGTTCTTTTGGACGAATTTGAAAAGGCAAGTTCAAACATCTTAAATCTCTTCCTCCAGGTTCTTGATGACGGAAGACTTACAGATAATAAAGGAAAAACTGTTTCTTTTACTAATGCAATAATTATTGCGACTTCAAATGCGGCATCGGAGTTTATTCGGGAAGAAGTAAATAAAGGTACGCCAATCGATAAAAAGTTTCAGCAGAATCTCTTAGAGTTTTTGCAGACAAAAGGAATCTTCAAACCCGAACTCTTAAATAGATTCGATGGGATAATTGTTTTCAAACCTTTGGGAGAAAAGGAGGTTGAGGAAATCACTAAAATTCTTTTAAAAGAACTATCTGATAAAATGCTTGAGCAGGATATTGTGGTAAGCTTTGATGAGAGAATAGTTCAAAAAATTATCAAAGAAGGTTTTGATGAGCAGTTCGGCGCCCGCCCAATCAATAGATATATTCAGAATAACATCGAAGACCTCCTCGCCCAAAAGATTTTGAAGGATGAAATAAAACGCGGCGACAAGATCCTTGTTTTAACAGATTCCTCCAGTTCAATAATAATTACAAAATCTTCATAAAACTAGTATTCGATCGTTGCCACATAGAAGCAAATTTGGTATACTATTTCGACTATGCCGGCAATTCAAAGAAGCGAGTTTTCACTTGCCTTAAATCAGGTCGCCAACGAACGCGGCGTTGATGTTTCTGTGGTTTTGGATACTGTAAAAAATGCAATTCTGGCTGCCTACAAAAAAGACCATCCCGGAATAGAAATTGAGGAACACTCGGCAACTTTGGATAAAAACTCTGGTGAGGCAAAAATTTTTTATAAAGATAAGGACGTTACTCCGCCCGGTTTTGGAAGAATTGCAGCTCAAACCGCAAAACAGGTCATTCTTCAGAAAATAAGAGAAAAAGAAAAAGAGGCAATTATTTCAGATTATAAAATGAAAATCGGAACAGTAGTCAATGGAATGATATTGCGATTTGCAGGCCCAAATATAATTGTTGATGTAGGCAAGACAGAAGCAGTTATGCCGCCTCACGAGCAAATTCCAAATGAAAAATATCATTTAAATCAAAGACTTACCGTTTATCTCTTAAAGATAGTAGAAGGGCTTAAAGGAGAGGAGCTGGTAGTTTCAAGAGCAAACAACGGACTTTTAGCTGGCCTTTTTAAAAGAGAAGTTCCCGAAGTTGCACAGGGAAGTGTTGAGATTAAAGATATTGCAAGAGAACCCGGTTCAAGAAGTAAAATTGCCGTTTACTCTTCTCAATCGGGGATTGATCCGGTTGGAAGTTGCGTTGGTCAAAAAGGCGTAAGAGTGCAGGCTGTAATCCAGGAATTCGGGGGACTTGAAAAAATAGATATCGTTCAATGGCAAGAGAACTTAAAAGATTATATTGGACAAGCTTTGTCTCCTGCAAAAAATGTAAGAGTTGAAATAAACGAAGATGAAAAAACAGCCCATGTTTTTGTTCCATCGGAAGAACTTTCTTTATCCATTGGAAAAGAGGGACAAAATGTTCGTCTTGCATCAAAGCTTACAGGCTACAGAATAGAGATAGAAGGAGAGGAAATGGAAGTTAAAAATGAAGAAATTGGAGAAGTTAAAAGGGAAGTTTCGAAAAAACGATCAACAAAGAAAAAAGTAGTAAAGAGGGCAAAAAAAACAGGAAAAAAATCTAAAGAAGTCTTATGAGAACAGACTTTTATAAAGGACCAGAGAGTTCAAGAAAGAATATTAAGTTATGGCAAAAAAACAAAAACCAAATACACCAAATAAAAAATTCTACCCCCTGGTTGTTGCCGTAGTAGGCCACGTAGACCACGGTAAGACTACCCTTTTGGATACAATCCGCAAATCAAATATTGCACAAAGAGAACATGGAGGAATAACCCAAAGAATAGGTGCGTCAAAAATAGAGTTTATAAACGAAGGAGAGAAAAGAGCTATTACTTTTATAGATACTCCGGGACATGAGGCATTTTCCAATATGCGCGGAAGAGGAGTTATGGCGGCGG
>Ga0209541_10011692_pt1 | contig 13692 bp, 16 predicted proteins | sample RifCSPlowO2_01_FD_184027 | JGI IMG/M metagenome (GOLD analysis project Ga0209541, IMG submission 184027) | Groundwater microbial communities from Rifle, Colorado - Rifle CSP2_plank lowO2_0.1 (SPAdes) (version 2) | ecosystem: Environmental > Aquatic > Deep subsurface > Groundwater | place...
ATAATTGTATGAAGAGGTTTTGGGAAATGAGAAAGTCTCATTGGAGATACTGGATAAAAGTATCTCTGACAATTATAAACAATCTCGCTCTTGTTTAATCTTCTTGCTTATGCCAACGATTATTTTGTAAGCTCATAATATTTTATAAAGAGGTTTGGAAAAATCATATTTGTTAGCATTAATCATTGAGTAAATAAATCTCTCAGAGATACTGGATAAAAAAGTTCATTTATCAAGCCCGCTTTTTTTCATAAAATCTTTTCCATAAAAACCGCCAAGGGAACCAGCAATAGCCATTCTTTCATTGAAATGAGTCATCCGGTCTTTGTTTTTTCTGTCATAAACCAAAACTGGAACAGGATCAGCACTATGAGATTTTAATTTGCACGGAGTTGAATGATCACATGTTACAACAACCCGAATATCCCTGCCGTCAATAAACTCCCGAAGAAACCCAAAAAAATCTTTATCAATAACTTCAATCATTTTCTTTTTTTCATGGGGTTTATTGTCATGTCCTGGAACATCTGTTTCTTTAAACTGAATATAACATCCTCTAAAATCTCTATGCCTTTTCCTGATAGTTTTAATAGCAAATTTAATATGCTGATTCAATCCCTCGTATAAATTATCATAAACATCAATTCCTTTTAATTCAGGATATTTAAAAGAAAAATTCTCCATTTCAGAAAATTTAGCAATTCCAATTTCCAAGGGCATTGAATTAATTGACATCCATGTTCTATATTTTTTTAAGTGGGGAATATCACTGCATGCTCCTCTTAAAAAAACCATGTTGGCAGGAAACAGGCCTTTTTCATTTCTTTTTAAATTAACTTGATGATTAACTAAAATTTTAAAAGCTTGGTCAGCAAACCGATTAACAAGACTTGCACTATATTCACAACTTTCATTATCATTCAAAGCTTTTGAAAATTCAAACATATTTTTATTTCCGGTTTTACTCCATTCTGTGTCAATATTAGAAATATCGTCGCAAAAACCTCCTCTGAAAACTAATGCTCCTCTGTGCTGAACACCCGCCTTAAATTCAAATCTGCATGGAAGTTTAATGTTTTTATTTAAACTGTCTACAAGTAATTTAGATTCTTCACTGCTCAAAGTTCTTCCTGCTCTTCTGTCAATAACTTTTCTTGTTTTCATATTTTCAATTGTTCCAAAATTAGTTCTAAACGCTAAATCCCCTTTATTCAACTTAAATCCCAGTCCAACAGCCTCAAAAACCCCTCTTCCATATAATTTATAATCATTGCCAAACAAGTTTAGTATAGAGCTGTCACTTTCTGGAATAATACTTTCTGAAATTGGATACATATATCCTAATCTTCCATTTTTTGCAAACCAGTCAAGATTAGGAGTCTCTGCTTCTTCTAATGGAGTTCTTCCTCCAAAAACATCAACGCCTAAATCTGATGCACCATCAAGAATAACAAGTATTTTTTTCATATTACCTCTTTATAGCTTATTACAATAAGATAGTAAAGTATAAAAGTTTAGCTATTTTATCAAAACAATGTTCGGCAAACTTAAAGAAAAACTAAAGGGCTGGTTTTCAAGCTCAAAAGAAAAGGTTGAAGAAGTTTCAGAAGTAGTTGAAACAGAAGAAGAAGTGATTGAAAAAGCAGACAAAATAATTGAAAAAGCAAAAAAAGAAAAATCCCAGGAAATACCAACTGAATTTGAAACTGGAACTTTAAAAGTTGAACCGGATATTGAAAAAATAAAGGAGGATATTAAAGAAAAAATAAAGGAAATCCCTCAAAAAGAGCCTGAATCTGTTAAATATGCACAGGAAGAAATTAGAGAAACTCAGAAAAAAGCAGAAGAAATTCAAAAAGAAATTGAAAGAATTGAAAAAAATTTAGAGGAAAAAAAACAAGGGATTTTATCAAGAATTAAATCTACTTTTGCATACAAAATTTCAGAAGACGGCTTTAATGAAATTTTTGATGATTTGGAAATGCTGCTGTTGGAAAACAATGTTGCATTAGAAGTTGTTGAGAACATTCGCTCAAAACTCGCAGAAAAATTAATTGGAAGAGAAATTAACAAAAATGAAATAGAAAATGAAATAAAGAAAGAATTGAAAAAAATACTCAATGAAATTTTAATAGAGCCTGACAATCCTCTTGACATTATCAAAGAAAAAAAAGAAAAGCCTTTTGTGATTCTTTTCTTTGGAATTAATGGCGTCGGAAAAACAACAGCAATTGCAAAAGTTGCATATTTTTTGAAAAAAGCGGGAATGTCTGTTTGCTTGGCAGCAGGCGATACTTTCAGGGCAGCTTCAATTGAACAAATTGCAGAACATGCAAAAAAACTTCAGATTCCTTTAATAAAACATGATTACAACGCAGATCCATCAGCAGTCGGATTTGATGCAATAAAATATGCTAAAAATCATAAAATAGATGTTGTATTAATTGACACTGCAGGAAGAATGCACACAAAAACAAACCTGATTGAAGAAATGAAAAAAATTGAAAGAGTCACAAAGCCTGATTTAAAAATTTTTGTTGCAGAATCCATTGCAGGAAATGATGCTGTTGAGCAGGCAAAAACTTTCAACGAAGCAATTGAAATTGACGGCTCAATTTTAAGCAAGGCTGATATTGATGAAAAAGGCGGAACAATAATTTCTGTTTCTTATGCAACAGGCAAACCAATTTTTTATTTAGGAACTGGGCAGAATTATGAAGATTTAGAATTATTCAACAAGCAGAAGTTTATTGATAATTTATTGGAATAAAAATTATTGATGCGAGATAACTTAATCCTAAAGATTTACGCCCCACGAGATGTTTAACCTTAGGTTAAGGTTAGCACGAGAAAAAAGGATATCTTGTCGACGATAACAATTTTTCATCAAAATATTTATGGTTTAGAATTAACTTTTTAGATTTTAGGACTGGTTAAACGCCCCCGCAGATTTCCTAAATTTGAGTTAACTTTTTAAAGGAGGTAAACTAATGTATACTATGAAAAAATATATTTTACCTTTTGTTTTAATTTTAGGAATAATTATGGTTCTTGGACTTGTTAGTGCTGATGTAGGTTATTTTAAAATAGTTGGCGAAACAGTTGACCATGAAAATAATCCAGAGCCCATAGATGGAATTAGTGTTTATGATCTTATGGATCAAAAGAAGTTAAATATAAATTATGAAGATATCGACTATGAAAATGGAAAGTTTAATTTAAATAATGTTCCAATAAATGATAAAGGAGTTGTTTCTATAAGGATTCAGGGTTTATGTTTCAATCATGAGTTCCATTTATTTGGGAAAGATAATTTTGCTTCTTATAGTGGAGATGTTTCAAATCTAAACGATAAAAGAGCAATCATGCTTAAAAATGAGTCACTAATAAATTTGGGTAAAATAAAAGAAGATCTTCCAAACTCAATTCAAGTTTATTCTGATGATAGAATTTCCTTGCTTGTACAGGATTCTTCAGAGGAAATGTTTGGAAAAAATGACAAGTTTAAAGGAAATACTGGATTTACTAACTCTTTCAAACCTAATTCAATATATGATATTGTTTTAAAAAAGGAGGATGGTAAAGAATGGAAGGAAGAAATAGAAACGGGAGATTATTGTTATACAACAAGAATTATTAAAAGAGGTAATAAATTTGAAATAGATCATTTTTCACCTGGCGAGTCTTACGAGCTAAACTTTTTTAAGAAAATTCAAATTTTCTTTGCAAGGTTCTTTTAAAATGATTATAACTATTATTCGTTTAATATTTTAGATATTTTTATTGGAATCAATTACTTCACTTAGCAGAACACAAAGAAAATGTGAAAAAAACAGCAAATCACTTTACGACGACAAAACGAGTTTGGGTCGTGAGATTATTAACCTTAGGGTAACATGCCCCACGAGATAATTAACCATCCAACTTCTCACCAATAATCATAAAAACCCTTTTATCTTTTATAAATCATGTCAGACAAACTTTCATCAGCACTGAAAAAAGGATTTGAAAATTAAGATAAATCCCCGACAATAACTCTATTTAAAGATTAACTTAAGGATATTTTTTCATGTTATAAAATTACCATTCAACCTTTAAGCAGGCAGGAAGTTTCCATTTTAATCTTTTTTGTTCTTTAAAATAATGTTTTTTGCATAAATAATTCCATCCTTTCTTTTTGCTGTTTTTCATTGCACAAGGATAAACCTCTGCATAAGCAATGTTTGTGCATTTTCCTTTAAAATCGCAGCATGGAAATTCTTTCCGGTTTTTTAATCTCTTAAATCTTATTATAAAATCTTTTTCATGTTTACCTTTAAGAATCCTTAGTCTTCCATTATCATAATATTTTGTTATAATTTTCATCTTAATAATGAAATTTCCTTTCATAATCTTTATGATTAAACCATTCAAGGATTACTGCCAAAATCTGAACCTTATTAGGAGTTTTAATAGTATAAATTAGTCTCCATCCATCAGGTAAATCATATTTCCAAAGGTTATTTACTTGATATTTCTGAATATATTCTCTTGGAAAAAGTTTTTTTGGAATTGGAATCCCGCAAAAAGCATTTTGTCTTATATCCTCTATTGCTCTTTTAATATATTTTTTAATCTCGTCGTTGTCTGCTAATTCAGTAAACTCTTTTTCAATTTTGTCTTCAGCAAATACAATCTCAGACGGTTTTAAAAATCTCATATTAATATCTTTTTCTATTAATGAATTTCTTTGCAGATTCCGGACTCCAAATATAAACTAAAAGTCCTTCTTTGCTTATCGCTATTTTGTTTATGCTCTGCAAATAATCTAATATTACTAAATATGTTTGCCACATTATTTTTCTTGGAGATTTTTTCCATAATTCTGTTCTGTTAAATTCTCCGCTGTATTTCTCAATAATTTTTTCTATCATTAAAACTGTTTCTAAAGTGGGGCTCCTTGCTATTGGATTAATATTTTCTGTTTCCATAATATATTATATATCAATTGATATATAAATGTTTGGGTTTGAATTTTCTAATGATAAATGCCCCCGCAAAATATTTAACCCTCCAACTTCTCACCAATAATCATAAAAACCCTTTTATCTTTTATAAATCATGTTAGACAAACTTTCCTCAGCACTGAAAAAAGGATTTGAAAAAATAGCAGGAGCTATATTTCTTGACAAAAAAACAATCGACGCTGTTGTAAAAGAACTGCAAAGGGCTTTAATTCAGGCAGATGTGAATGTCATGCTGGTAAAAGAATTAGGAGACAAAATAAAAGCAGAGGCTGAAAATGAAAAAATAAAAGGCATAGAAAGAAAAGAGCATCTTACCAAAGTTCTCCACGACGAGATTCTAAATCTTTTGGGAAAAGAAAAACATGAATTAAAAATTGACAAAAACAAGCAGACTAAAATAATGCTCATAGGGCTTTATGGAGCTGGAAAAACTACGACTTGTTCAAAACTCGCTGCATATTATTCCAAAAGAGGACATAAAACAGCAATATTAGGATTGGATGTTCATCGTCCTGCAGCATCAGAACAATTAGAGCAATTAGGAAAGCAGAATAAAATCCAGACTTTCACAGAAAAAAATGAAAAGTCTGCAATAAAAATTTATGAAAAATACAAAAAAGATTTGGAAGCCTATGATTTGGTTATAATTGACACAGCAGGAAGGCATTCCCTGGATAATGAATTAGTAAATGAAATAAAGCAATTAACCGATGAGATAAAACCTGATTACAAACTCTTGACAATTCAGGCAGATATTGGGCAGGCTGCAAAAACTCAGGCTTCAGAATTTAAAAAAGTAGCAGACATCAACGGAGTAATTATAACAAGGATGGACTCAACTGCAAAAGCAGGAGGAGCTTTAACAGCTTGTGCAGAAACAAACTCTCCTGTTTATTTTATTGGAACCGGAGAAAAACCCAATGATTTTGAATCTTTTAATCCTGAGTCATTTATTTCAAGAATGTTAGGGCTCGGAGATTTGGAGGGGCTGTTGGAAAAAGTTCAGTCAGCTATCGACGAGAAATCACAGAAAAGATTAAAAACAAAACTTGAAGAAGGAGAATTTGATTTAAGGGATTTGCAGGAGCAGTTGAAGAATATGTCAGGAATGGGCTCAATGTCAAAAATGCTTGAAATGATTCCTGGTTTTGGAAAAGCAAAAGATAAAATTCCGGAAAATCTTTTAGGAGTTCAGGAAGAAAAAATAAAAAAGTGGCAGCATGCAATAAACTCAATGACAGAAGAAGAAATAAAAAATCCCGAAATTTTAGAAAAGCAAACTTCAAGAATGGCAAGAATTGCAAGAGGTTCAGGCACAACAACTTCTGATATAAGGCAGTTGATTAAGCAGTACAAACTTCTGAAAGAAATGACTTCAGGAGGAGATTTAAGCAACATGGATATGTCTCAAGGATTGAACCAAAAGCAAATGCAAAAACTCGCAAAAAAGTTTGGAAAGAAGATGAGGATGTGAAAATGAAAATATTTATTTCTTATAGATTTACAGGAGAGAATGTGAGGGTTTAATTGTATTAAACATTTGGAAGATTGATTACAAAGAAACAGCAGACATATAGTGGAATCTATTGAATCTTCCTTCTCCTCTTTTTGTTATGCTAAATTTTTCATGAATTCCTGTTAATAATCTCTGTGCTGTTGAAAGTTGTTCTGTAAATTGTTCAGGAGTTATATACCATGTATGATACTCTTTAAGATTAAACCCTTTAGTTTTGACATCTGATACAATATTAGGAGATGCGTAAGAAATGTGTTCTGGTACAACAGAACTAGAACATCCACTATTACAAATCATGCAGTCAAGGTTTTGGTCTTCTAATCTTGCAACCATCTCCATGATTGGTTCTAATCCATGCCTTAAATGGTTGTGACAACCAATTGAAATTCTATGAGAAGGAGTTTGCCAGAGTTCTGGCAATTCTTTTAGCCTAAATGTATTGTCATTCAACTCAACACGAATTGAACCTTTTTCCCAATCATTATATTCTGGAGAATCTTTGGATTTAAGTTTGTCTCCTGCTAACCATAAAAAAATAGTTCTTCTTTCTGAAGAGCCTATTAATTCTTTTCTTCTTTGTTCTTCATAATCGCAAAAAGGAATTGCCTGAGAGCCTATTAAAGGTTTATCATAAATATAAATCTCCATAAATTTTTAATCGATAAAACCTTTATAAATACTATTATTCTAGAGAATAAAATGGAAAAAATAATCCAGCAAGGTGCAGAAGCAGTTATAATATTAGAAGACGATAAAATTAGAAAGGAGAGGATTGTTAAAAGTTATAGGATTTCTGAATTAGATTTTAAGTTAAGGAAATTAAGAACTCGGAGCGAGGGAAAGATTATTGATAAACTTGGAAAAGTGATTAATGTTCCGAAGATAATTAATGTTGATGATTCTGAAATGAGGATTGACATGGAGTTTATTAAAGGTGAAAAGTTAAGCGAGAAATTGGAGAGTTTGGACTGGAGAAAAATCTGCAAGAGTATTGGAGAAACAACTGCAAAACTTCACGACGCAAACATAATCCACGGAGATTTAACAACAAGCAATATGATTTATGTTGAAGAAAAATTAGCCGAAGATTTTATGAACTGCTCTGCAGATAATGATTTAGTAATTGATATCATAAATAAAAAAATAACCTCGGAAAAGCCGAGCAAGAGGAGCCTTCGGAGCAGAGATTCTAAAAAGCCTGGCGAGCAAAGCGAGCCAGAGGGCAAAGTCTATTTCATAGATTTTGGTTTGAGTTTTCATTCAAAAAAAATAGAGGACAAAGCAGTGGACTTGCATTTATTAAAGCAGGCCTTTGAGGCAAAACATTTTAAAATTGCAGAGCAGGCAATAAAAATTATTCTTGAAAATTATAATTCTTCACAAAAAAAAGAAACTATAGAAAAACTTAAAACAGTTGAATCCCGAGGAAGATATAAGGAAAGGCATTAAATGAAAAAACCATTAGACAAATCCATGAGTTTGACACTGAATTATAATCCAGCCAGAACAAAACCATTTGAACTAATAAAAAGCGGGCAGGAATTTGGAAGAAGATAAACTGAAAGAAGTGTCAGAAATCTTCTTTATTCATTAGAACAAGATTATTCTGGAGTTTTATTGATAACTCCTGAAGCAAGAACTGCGTTAGGACTTGAATCAGTTGCTTCTGAATCGAATTAAATTTTTTTCCTTAACAAAGGAATTTCCTCTGCAAGTTCAACTGCTATTGCTCTTTGCTCTAAAGCCTGAAGAGGATCTCTTGTAAGGAAAATTTTTGGATTTTTTCCTCGTGTTTTTGAGTCTTCAATTCCAACCCATTTTCTTTTTTCCTTGAATTTAAAATAATGAACTTGATTCCAGGTATCAATATATGCTCCTACTTTTCCTGCTAATTTATCATCAGGATCCATGACAACACAATAAGAATGTTCACAGATTTGGCTTAATTCAATTCCTGTCAGCTCGCTTAATTCTTTGTAAGCTTGTTCATATTTTTTTATTTCTTTTGTCCTTGATTTTTCTTTTGCAACCATTTAATCTGAAGATAGAATGTTCTTTTAAATAAATTTATTATCAAAAGTATATAATAGCCCCGCCAGTTCTCGCAAAAGTATTTTCCTATTTCATCTTAATTTCTAAAAACCCTTTTGCTCGTCGAACACTTCAAAATGTGAATTTTGAATGCGAGAAAATTCTATAAAAGAATTTTCTGCACAGAAAATTTCCATAAAATTTTCTTGTGTTCCTAGAAATTTGTAAAATTTCTGAAGACTTTCAGTTTCGAATTCCTGAAGAATAATCAATGAGTATATTGCATCAGGCAATATGCCTTAATAGCCCCGCCAGGATTCGAACCTGGGTCTGAGCGTCCAAAGCGCTCAATGCTTGACCGCTGCACTACGGGGCTAAAAGATATCCAATCTTTAAACATCCATAATCCAATAACTTTAAAAACCTTTTTCTATCTAATTTATTATGGCAAAAGCAAAACAGACAATGGAAAAACCAATCTGGTTAAAATACACTGAAGAGGAAGTAAAAGCAATTATCCAGAAATTAGCAGGGCAAGGATTAACTTCTGAAAAAATCGGGCTTGCTCTAAGAGATCAATATGGAATCCCGAGGGTAAAAATATATGGAATAAAAATCAAAGGGGTTTTAGAAGAAAAAAACCAGTTCAAAGAGCCTACAATAGAAAATCTCCAGAAAAAGCTGGACAAAGTTATTGAACATTACAAGAAAAACAAGCAGGATAAAAACGCAGAAAGATCGTTAATAATCACCAAGGCAAAAATCAAGAAAAGAGAAGATTATATAAAAAAGGGAAATTGAGAATAAACTTCTAAGTAGCAAAAACCCTATAACAATCTTTTTAAACTAATTCTTGATTATAATATCTCAGTTAAATTAATCAGAAAAGAGGATGACATCAGAAATTATTTCATATATTGAAGATTTTGTAAAAATACTTTTGGAAAAGACAAATAATAAAAAGGCGTATATAATAAGCCACTTTGACACCGACGGAATTACTTCTGCAGCAATACTCTCAAAAGCTTTTGAAAGGCAGGACATGCAATTCTCAATAAAGATTGTAAAGCAATTAGATAATGAAGAAATAAATCAGTTTCCAAAAGAAAAAATAATAATCCTTCTTGATTTGGGCTCAAGTAGTTTTAAAAAACTTTCAGAATCAGAGAATGAGATTTTAATAATAGACCATCATGAAATAACTGATTGGCAGGTTCCTAAAAATATTACAATACTTAATCCTCATCTTATAGAGGACTATGAAGAACTTTGCGCTTCTGAACTGACTTATCTTGTTTCTAAAAAAATATCAGAGGAAAATAAAGAACTTGCTAAACTTGCGGTTTTAGGGATGGTTGGTGATACAATGGAAAAAGATATCAGCAGAATAAGAAACCAAATAATATCTGATGCAGAAGTCAAAATTAAAAGAGGACTTTTAATATACCCATCGACAAGACCAATAGACAAGGCTTTGGAATACAGTTCTCGCCCGTTTATTCCCGGAGTAACAGGAGATTCTCAAGGAACTTTTGAAATTCTACAGGAAGCAGGAATTGAAAAAATAGGAAACTGCTACAAGTCTCTCTTGGATTTGGATGAAACAGAAATGAAAAATCTTGTAACGGCTATAATGCTAAGACTAAATTCCGAAGAAAAAACTTCTGAGTATATTGGCAATCTTTATCTGATAAAATTATTTAACAAACTAGAAGACGCAAGAGAACTTTCTGCAATTATAAATGCCTGCGGCAGAATGGACCAGTCTGAAATAGCTCTTTTATTATGTTTAGGAAACGCACCAGCAAGAAAAAAAGCAGAAAGAACTTATTTCAGATATAGACAGCATATTATTTCGGGTTTGAGATTCATAGACCAGAACCATAAAATTGAAGGAAGAGAATATGTTATAATAAATGCAAGAGACCACATAAAAGACACTTTAATAGGAACCCTGGCATCAATCCTGTCATTTTCATCAGTTTACAAAGAGGGCACAATTATAATAGCTATGGCTTATAACGAGGATAAAATAAAAGTTTCAACAAGAATGGCAGGCAGAAATCCAAAGTCATCACGAAACCTAAAAGAACTATTGGATTCTGTAACAGAATCCTTAAACGGCTCTGTTTCAGGAGGGCACAAGCAGGCAGCAGGATGCATTATCAAAAAAGAAGACGAAGAAAAATTTATTGAACTTGTAAAAAGAAAATTAGAGTTTGAATTGGTAAAAGTTTAAAACTTCTTCAGTATCACTGATGAGACTTTATTACTATCCAATTAATTAATAATAACAAATCTTATTTCTCAAAACCTCTTCATAAAATTATTGTGAGTTCACAAAATTAACAATTGGTGTAAGTCAGAAGATTAAGCAAAGGGGAGTTTATTTACAACTATCAAGGATACTGTTCTTTCCGAAAGTCTTTTAAACCTCTCTTTATCTATTCCTCTACAAGAAAATGCCAAAATACAGATTCATAAAAGTAAGATGTCAGAACTGCAAAAATGAGCAGATAATATTTGAAGGAGCAACAACTCCTGTAAAATGCTTGATTTGCGAGAATATCATCGCTGAACCCAGGGGCGGAAAAGCTGAAATAAAAGCAAGAATTATCGAAGTGCTGAATTAAATTTCTAAAGGATATAAAATGGAAAAAATATTAGGATATGAGAATTCTAATCAGTTTAAAACTAAGAGAGTAAAAGTTTCAAGAGATGAATCTGGAATAATTATCAGAACTCTAGAGCCAGAAATTAGTTTTCGGCAAATGAAGGAATATAGAGCTAAGGTTAGTGCAGGAGTTATATATAATGAACTAAGAACAGGACATGTTTTTGCGAATTTAGGAGTTTCTGGAATTTTAACTATTAATATGGAAGGAAATGATTATCTGATAACCGTAAAACAAGACAGAAAAGATTTCAGCGATTTTGTCGCAAAACTTGTTTCAGGATATCTTGATTTAAAAGATTTAAGAAATCCAGGCAAGGCTCTAAGAAAAGAAATTTCAGAAGAAATTCTTCCTGTAACCTCAGATGAAAATTTAGTAAGAATTACATATCGAGAAAAAAATATAGGAAATCCATTTTCAGAGAACTTTCAAGATTATTCTGCTCAGATGCAGTTAGATTATCCTGCAAGATTTCATATTCAAGATTTAGAAACTGCAGTTGTTTCAGTTGATGGCTCGCAATTAAAAAAACCTGTAGGATTATATTTCCATGCGCCTTTTAACAGCGCCCAATTAGTTTTTAGTTATCATTTAAATCATCAGGACTTAGATTTCAATAAACTCGGAATTTCCCTTCACCATTCAGAAGATAAATTAAAAGAAGATAGAGAAACTATTGAAAAAATATTTCATCCTTTAGGAATTCTTTTAATAAAAATAGAAAATAAAAAATTAACTGACAAAGTTTATAATTTATCAAATGGAAAATTAATTGCAGTAAATCCGAAGATAGTTACTCTTTCAGAAGTATTTGCTGAAAAAAATCAGGGAATTACAAAAGCTAAAAATATTTCTTTAATTGATTATTTAAATAAAAAATAAGATTATCGAAGTGCTGAATTAGTTGTTACTATAAGAATCTGTCCAAAGTGTCATTGACTTCTCTCTCAGTTCGGTGTCTTCTTATATCTGCACTAACTTCAAGCCCCTTTTCATATAACCGATAAATAAATTTTGCTTACTCTTTAGTTAATTCTGGAAAAAATTTAACAGCTTCCTTATAAGTATTTCGAATTCCCTGAAGGGCAAATTGATGAAGATGCTTTGAAGTTTTAATATATCCTTCTAAAAATTGTTCCTCAGTAAGTGTCATAAAAAAGATTATATTTTTTCAATTAATAAACATTATCAATCTCCAAAACATAAATCCAAACATTTATAACTCTAAAATATCCTACTTGAATATGGCAAACTATGAATTAGAAGAAGGACAGATTGTCCAATGCACTGTAGACAAAATCTTAGGTACAACCATTTTTGTAAGAATAGAAGACAATGGAGAAGGGACAATTACAACTTCTGAAATTGCTCCTGGAAGAATTAGAAATTTAAGGGACTATGTCGTTCCTGGCAAAAAAATCGTCTGCAAAATATTAAAAATACAGGGAGACAAAATTTATTTGTCCTTAAGAAGAGTAAAACAAAACGAAAAAAAAGAGCTGCTAGATAAAATAAAAAAAGAACAGTCTTATAATGCTATTTTTAGGACAGCATTAGGTGAATCAGCAAAAGAAGTAATTGAAAAAATAACCCAAGACTACTCTTTAGTAGATTTCCTTGGACAAGCTAAAGAAAATCCCAAAATCCTGGAAAAATATTTAGAAAAGTCAGATGCAGAAAAAATAATTAAAATCTTGGATTCAAAAAAAGAAAAACTAAAAGAAATAAAACAAAACTTTAAATTTGAAAATAAGTCTGAAGACGGAATTAAAAAAATAAAAAATATTTTAGAAAATTCCTGCAAAGGAACAAAATGCCAGATTTCATATCTCGCAGCAGGAAAATACAGACTTTCAATTAAAGGTGAAGATTTCAAGGGAATAAAATCAGAAATAAATCAGACTCTTGAAAAATTAGAATCTGAAGCCAAAAAAACTCATTCTGAGTTTAATATTGAGAAGAATTAAAACTATAACGATTAAAATGTATAAAGACTACGATTTAATGCTTATAAATTTTATCCCAGCAGTGGGATCCTTAGAATACATTATGAGAACTACAGACGCATATTCTAAGGGTAAGGTTACTTTTTTAGATACAGCAAAAGCAATATTAAACACAACATTGCTTGTCATGAACAATCTTGCTTATCTTTACGCGATTAATAATGGATTAAAACCTTTTACAGAATAATAATTAACAAGATGTATATCTCTTATTAGAATTATAAATTAAAAAACTAACTAACCAGTAACAACCTAAAACAACTTTCCCTGTTTTTCAATTTTTCCAATTAAAGGAACTCCATAAACTCCGTCATATCCGGGCTTGACATTTATACTCCCAGTTCTATTTCTGATAATCAAATCAACCAATAATTCATTCTTAACAGCTTCAGCAATTTTTTCACGAGAAGCGTTTAGCAAAATCTCAAATTCATTTCCAAATTTTTCAATTAAAGGAT
>Ga0209541_10011696_pt1 | contig 13688 bp, 13 predicted proteins | sample RifCSPlowO2_01_FD_184027 | JGI IMG/M metagenome (GOLD analysis project Ga0209541, IMG submission 184027) | Groundwater microbial communities from Rifle, Colorado - Rifle CSP2_plank lowO2_0.1 (SPAdes) (version 2) | ecosystem: Environmental > Aquatic > Deep subsurface > Groundwater | place...
AAAAATATCGGCTGAAATTATGGATGCTGGGTTGCCAACTCTTAAAATTATCGCAAATTATGCCGTTGGTTTTGACAATATTGATTTAGAAGCCGCAAAACAAAGAAATATAATGGTGACCAATACCCCCGGAGTGCTTACTAATACGGTTGCTGAACACACCTTTGCCCTTATGCTGTCAATTGCTCACCGGATCAGCGAATCTGATAGATTCTCAAGAGCCGGTAAATATAAAGCCTGGGGTCCGAACCTTCTTTTGGGCACTGATTTGTCGGGTAAGACTTTGGGCGTGGTCGGATTAGGCCGGATCGGCTCCAGAGTTGTCTGCCATGCTGTAAAAGGTTTTGATATGAAAGTTTTGTATACCGATCCAAAACCGAGTCCAGATTTTGAAAAAGAATTTAATGCCAAGTATGTAGAAAAGCTTGATGATCTTTTGCCGCAGGCTGATTTTGTTTCAATTCATGTGCCATTGCTTGACTCAACTCATCATTTAATCAATGAGGCCAGATTAAAGCTCATGAAAAAAACAGCCTATCTTATTAATACTTCTCGCGGACCAATTATTGACGAAAAAGCTCTTGCTTTGAGTTTGTCTCAGGGTTGGATCCGTGGTGCGGCGATTGATGTTTTTGAATTTGAGCCGGAAATTACTCCCGAATTAAAAGAGCTTGATAATATAATAATTACTCCCCATATTGCTTCTGCCACCGAAGAAACCAGAAATAAAATGGCCGAATTGGCGGCTCAAAATATAATAGAAGCTCTGGAGGGAAGAGTTCCTCCTAATTTGGTGAAATAAGATTTGGGCCTAGAATATTTGAAAACAAATGGTTGAGATTATACCGGCGATACTTACGGATTCGTCTTTAAAATTTAAGGAACTAGTCAGGAGGATCGAGCCTTATGCCGCTAGAGTTCATATTGACGTTGCTGATGGAGTTTTTGTGCCCAACAAAACCTTGAAGGGCCATGAAGAGTTGAGGACGATAGAGTCGGCCCTAAAGTTTGATGTCCACTTGATGGTTCAAAGACCACAATATTTGTTGAAAGAGTGGTACCATACCCATGTTGAAAGGTTTTTTATTCATGCGGAGGCAGAAGTTAACTTATCCGAAGTAATAAACGAGATACACGGCCACGGTCGGAGAGTCGGCATAGTTCTAAATCCAGAAACTGCAGTGGATAAAATTGATGATTTTCTTGATAAAATAGATTATATTCAGTTTATGGCCGTTCACCCTGGATTTCAGGGCCAAGGTTTTTTAAATGAAGTTGTTAAAAAAGTTTCAGATTTTCATGATCTTTACCCAAATATTCCAATTGGAGTTGATGGTGGAATCACGCCGGAAACAGCTCCAAAACTAGTTGAGGCTGGAGCATCAATATTAATATCAGGGAGTTATATAATAAATAGCGACAATGTAGAAAAAGCCATAGAAGAACTAAGAAAAGCCGTAGTTAAATAAAAGATTAAAAATTAAATATCAAAACTACAAATTAAAAATCATATTTTTTGAATTTTTATATGTAGTTTTTCATTTTTATATTTGATGTTTGATATTATAAGTATTGGTTCAGCTACTCGTGATGTTTTCTTCAGCGCCGATGAGCTGAAGAAGTTTAAAATGGATGGATTTCCGACCGGAGAGGCTATTTGTATGGGCTATGGTTCGAAGATTGAAATGAAAAAAATAGTTCTTACCTCTGGCGGTGGGGGTACTAATGCGGCAGTGACATTCGCCAGGCAGGGCTTAAAAACTGCAAATATAGGAGTAATTGGTGACGATGTTAATGGCATGGAAATATTGAAGGAACTTGAAGCTGAGGGAATCAATACTCAATACTTTCAAAGACACGATGATGATTATACGGGTTATTCGGTAATCTTGGTTCACGGCGATGGAGAGAGAACGATCTTGTCTTACAAAGGAGAGGGTCAGCATTTTGATGCCAACAGAATACCCTTTGATGATCTCAAAGCGAAGTGGTTTTTCTTGGATAGTTTGGGTGGCAATTATGATGTTCTTAGGGGTTTGGTTGACCATGCTTCCAGTAATGGCATAAAACTGGCGATTAATCCGGGCGGGAAGGAATTGGCCCATGGGTTAGAAAAACTAAAACCGCTTCTGAAAAACTTTTTAATTGTCATAACGAATCAGGAAGAGGCGGCTGGACTAACTGGCATCGGTTATAAAAACGAGGGAGAGATATTTAAGTTCATGGATAATATTATCGGGGGCATATTTGTGATGACTAAGGGGCCAGACGGAGTTGTGGTCTCTGACGGTAAGAATGTTTATTTGGCGGGTGTTCCAAATTCGCCGGTTGTGGAAAGAACCGGGGCCGGGGATTCTTTCAGCTCGGGTTTTGTGGTAGAATACATTAGATCTGGCGATATTGCTAAGGCCATACAGTTCGGAACGGCTAATGCTTCCTCGGTTGTGACTCAATATGGAGCCAAGGCCGGTATTCTTAAAAAGGATGATTGGGGTCCGTGGCCTCTTATAGAAGTAAAGACCGAGTCTTTATAAGTATGAATATAAACAAATCTTTTACTAAATTAGCTCGCATTTTACGAATCTCTCCTGGTGATCTTTTAAATTTGGATGAAAAAATGTCGATTCTTACTGGTCAAAAGGGTGTTATCGATTCAATTGCTTCCGAAAATGAAATTTTGGTTAAGAAGAATTTAGCTTCCCTTGAACTGCCCGAGGATTCTACGGCCGAAGAAATATACGGCGCTTTGGTTAGTCGTTTGACCCATATCGATCAGCATCTTTTTGAGGTTCTAGATAAACCTGATTTACAAAATATGTCTATGGCTTGCGGTAAGCTTTGCGAGGTTGCTTTTCGAGTTTTCCCTCCCCCGAAAGGACTCTTCATTAAAAAGGAAAAATTGACCGAACTTCTTGATCAGCACAAGCCGGATAATCTTCTTGAATATTTTGGATATAAGTCAGTTACAGAATTAGTCGATAAAGAGGGTTTTGCTTCTGTAGCTAGCTCATTAAGATTTACGCAATCCAAGGATTGGATGCATGAGTTCTTTGATAGATCCTATTCCGATCTAAAACCGGATGATTTTGAAGAAAGGGATGTTGAACTCAAGGTCTTAGATAAGAAATGGCTTGATGTAGCTGAGAAATTTCTTGAGAAAAAATATCATAATGTTAGTCACTTAAAGGAGTTTGGAATTATTTTTGTGATTCCTTTGAAGATTGATACGCCCGGAGAGACTCTTAGATTGTTCACGCTCATTCTTCACTATCTTCACGAAGTTCCTTTTTATTCGGGACTTTTTAGAAAATTTTTTCAAGATCCTGATTTTAATATTAAATTCAGCTCACTATTAAGGGGCGATGTGCCCTCAGGTTCAATGCTAGATGGAGGCAAGGTAGTCTGGAGAGTTGTTCAGCGCTATTTAGCTAAAGATAATGAGAACGATTCTCGCCTATTTGAACAGCATGTTAATCCGGAAGCCGAGCATTGGTTTAGGGCTGAAGGCGATCTGGGTCGGCTCTCACGTATTCTTGGCAAGGAGGATGAGAAGATAAATTTAAGCTATTGGACTGGCTTGGATTTTGTTGGTGATTTTTTTAAGGACAGAAATGGACAAGAACAGTTAGTTAGCTTCAACCTCATTGATTTGATAATGTCTCTGGTTAAAAAGGGCCACATTAAATATCTGTATCATCATGAAGAAGCTTTGTGGAATAAGATATTCTCGGAATATATGGGGCGGGAAACGATGAGCCGGATGATAGAGGAAAACATCATTAAGGGCTTCATAGAACTACAGGATTTGTAACTTTATTTTGAAAACTCTCAACGAATATTTAAAAGAAGCTCGTATCAAAGGCTATGCTCTTGGGCATTTTAATTTTTCTACCGAAGATGTCTTGAGGGGCATAGTTGAAGCCTCGCAGGATGCAGGAGCGCCGGCGGTAATGGTCGGAACTTCTGAAGGGGAAACAGAGTATGTTGGCATGTATGAAGCGGTTGCCTTAGTTCAGGCCATTCGCAAGCACTACAATTTTCCGATTTTTCTCAATGCCGATCACTTTAAGAGTTTTAATAAATGTAGGGAAGCGATTGATGCCGGCTATGATTCTGTCATTATCGATGAATCAAAAATGGCTTTTGTTGACAATATTTCGGCTACGAGAAAAGTCGTTGAATACTCTAAATCTTCCGGGAGGAATGTCCTTGTTGAAGGTGAAATAGGTTATTTAAGAGGCTCCTCGGAAGTTCAGAAAAAGATCGAGATAAGTTCGGATGATTACACTAAACCGGAAGAGGCAAAAGAATTTGTTGCAAAAACCGGAGTTAACCAATTGGCCGTTGTCTTTGGCAATATTCATGGAATCGTCACTGATCAGGAGGAAAAATTAGACATAGAACATTTTAAAAGAATAATTGCTGCTGTTCCAGATGTTTATTATGTTCTTCACGGTGCTTCCGGCTTAAAGGATTCCGATGTCCAAGCGGCAATAAAAGCTGGTGTGACAAATGTTCATTTCAATACGGAACTTCGAGTGGCTTATACCGAAGGACTTCACAAAGCCCTCCATGACAAACCCGATGAAACCACACCCTACAAGTATCTCAAAGTAGGAGTGGATGAAATGAAGAAGGTGGTGGCGGAAAAGATAAAACTCTTTATGGCTAAATAACTGCCTTCGCCTCTTCAATTTCTCATCCAGCTCGCAACATTAACAAATCCATCAATAATTTAGACATTTTCTTGAATAAAAATTGGGTCCCTTCGTAAGACTACATCCCAATTTTGTATTCATAAGAAAATATCTAAAATTATCTTGGATTTATATTAAAGTTGTCCCGACTAAAGTCGAGAATCCTCGATTGCGAAGCAATCGGGACTCAAAGGATTTGAAATTACAGAGGTTATACAATTATTTACTTTTAATCCCGTAGTTTTACATTACATAGGTTATAGTGTATTTTGTCGCAAGTGCCTTACCAACTAGTTACAAGGAGAACGCGATGCTTCAGAGATTAAATGGTAAGACTGATTTTTCAGTCTTTTTTTGTTGGGTTAAATTTAAATTGTAATACAAACAAAAAAAGCCCGACCACGGTGGATCGGGCGGAGTTGGCATGACGAAGCAGTTATGGATGGATGTCATCCTGCACTGCCATCGTCACCATTGCCTCTGCCTGCTCCACCGATATCTGAGCAGGGAACAAGGCGTTGACGATGCGCCTAATGAGCGAGAGAAAGCTTCTCATTCATCCACCTCCTGATACCATCAATTCTACCACATATTTTGGTAAAAGTCAAGCAGATCTGGTTCTCCCTTGATTTTATTACATACAGCATGTTATACTATCGAGGTTATTATTTATGACACATGCTCAGCATAAAATTGAATTAAACGCCGATAGAAGGACTGTTGTGGGGAGTAAGGTCAAAGCCCTCAGAAACTCCGGTTATATGCCGGCAGTTTTGTATGGCAAGGATCAGGAATCTATTTCTCTTCAAGTGCCAATTAAGGAATTTAGCAAAGTTTTAAAGGAGGCAGGGGAATCGACCCTAGTTTATATCAATATTGACGGCCAGTCTTATCCGACCATTATTCACGATGTTGCCAAAGATCCAGTCAAAGATAATATTGTTCACGCCGATTTTTATAAGGTTAGTTTGACTGAAAAAATTAAAACTAAAGTACCGGTTGAGTTTGTCGGTGAGTCGCCGGCAGTTAAGGATCTTGCTGGTATTTTTGTAAGAAATATTAATGAACTTGAAGTTGAGGCATTGCCTCAGAATTTGCCCCACGAGATTATTATTGATATATCTTCTCTTAAGAAATTTGGCGACCAAATGCTGGTAAAAGACATCAATCTTGGTCCGTATGTTAAAATAGAGGCCGAGCCCGATACAATTATCGCTACTGTGCAAGAACCTAAATCTCAAGAGGAGCTTGAAGCCGAACTGGCTGCACCTACAAGTGGTATTGAGGATGTGAAGATAATCGAGAAGGAGAAGAAAGAGGAAGAAGCTTCAGTTGAAGCTGAAGAGACTTCTTCTTCGGCAAAAGAAAAAGTAGCCGGATAGCTTAAAAATAGACTACTTAAATAATGTAAGGTAAAGACCCAATACGACAGCTAACAGAGAGATAAGAGGCAAGATGCTAGATCTAAAGTGGCGGGCCGCCCATTGGGCGAGCCTCGCCTGGTGGCGGGAGAGCCACTTTTTTAATTTTCCGCCCCAGCCGGGCTTGGGAGTGAAAACAGGGGATTTGATGTCTAAAAGTTGTTTTGGATTGTCCATTTATTTCAACTCAATTGCTAATTTTTCCGTAATCTTGTCTAAATTGCCGTTGAGGATGTTATCCATATTCCCCCAGCTTTTTTTAATTCGATGGTCAGTGATGCGGTCTTGAGGGAAATTGTAGGTTCGGATTTTTTCTGAACGGTCACCGGTGCCGATCTGTCTTCGACGCTCCTCGGTGACATTTCCGGTTTCCTCGACTCTTTTTATTTCAAGAAGTTTTGTTCGGAGAAGGTCTAGGGCTTTTTCTCGGTTCCCATGCTGGCTTCTTTCCTGGCGGCACGAGACAACAATACCGGAAGGTTTATGTAAGATTCTTACCGCAGTTTCTACTTTGTTAACATTTTGACCTCCAGGCCCTCCAGCGCGGGAGAATGTTACTTCTAGCTCATCTGGTCTAATGTGAATATCTCTCTCTGTAGCTTTTTGTAATACAGCTACGGTAGCAGTTGAAGTGTGGACACGGCCGGATTTCTCTGTTTTGGGCACTCTTTGAACTCTATGGACGCCTGATTCATATTTCATTTTTTGAAAAACATCCGGACCCTTCAATTCAAAAACCATTGATTTATACCCGCCTAAACTATTTTGGTTGTAGTCTATTATTTCGGCTCCCCAACCCTTATTGGCGGCGTATTTTTTGTACATACTGAATAAATCGGCCGCAAAAATGGCGGCTTCGTCACCGCCTGTTCCAGCACGTATTTCAATGATAGCTTCAGTAGCCATTAGGGGATAAGATTACTTAGATCTGGATTTTTGAGCAGACTTTTCCATTCTCTTCTTGAACTTATCGATTCTTCCCCGAGTATCGACTATCTTCTCCTGTCCCGTATAGAAAGGATGACAGTTACCGCAGATGGATATGCTTGTTGATGGTGAGGTTGATCCTATGGCCCATCCTTTACCGCAGACGCATTTTATTTTGGCGTTTGGGTGGTATTGTGGGTGGGTGTCAGATTTCATAATTACCTAGTTTAATATATAATTACTTTTTGGTCAACGATTTGACCTTGATTTAAAACCCTGTCTTTGCTACCATAATACCTATGCTAGAAACACCGATGGAAACAAACCATGAGGACATGCTCAAGGCGGGTATGCATTTTGGGCGCAAGAAAACGGTTTTTAACCCAAAGATGAAGAAGTACGTCTTTACCATTAAAGAGGGGATTTGTATTATAGATTTATTTAAGACTCAAATTGAAATCAAGACCGTCGCAGAATATCTCAAGAAGTCATTAGACAACAATGGTCTTGTTCTCTTTGTCGGTATAACCAAGCAATCTGGCGACTCGTTCAAAGAATTGGCGCAGTCGCTTAATATGCCATATGTCGTCGAGCGATGGTTGGGAGGAACGCTAACGAATTTCAAAATTATATCTGGCCGGGTTAAGAAGCTCGAGGAAATGGAGAGGCAACTAAAGGCTGGGGAGCTGGAAAAATATACCAAGAAGGAAAGGCTAATGTTTGAGCGTGAACTCAAGAAAATGGAAAATCGTTTCGGTGGTTTGCGCAAGCTTGTTAAGATGCCCGATGTCGTATTCGTATCCTCGCTCAAAGAAAGCGCATTACCTGTTCATGAGGCAAAACGAATGAACATTCCCGTTATTGCCATAGCCAATACTGATGCGGATCCAAATGATGCCAGCCATGCAATTCCGGCCAATGATCGTTCAAAGAAGTCGATTGACCTTATAATTGAAAGCATAAAGAAAGAGTTAACTGCGACTAACTAAAAGTGAATGAAATAGATAAAATTAAAGCCTTGCGAGACAGAACCGGCTTATCCTTCAATGAGATTAAAAAGGCATTGACTGAGGCTGGAGGTGATGAGGAAAAAGCAAAGAAAATACTCCAAGAATTAGGAGTTAAGCTGGCCGCCGATAGATCATCTCGACAGGTTAAAGAGGGAGTTGTTGACTCTTATGTCCATAGCACGAAGAAAGTAGGTTCGATGGTTGAGCTTTTTTGCGAAACGGACTTTGTGGCTAGAAATTCTGGATTTCAGCATCTTGCCCACGAACTAGCGATGCATATAGCTGCGATGAGGCCGGGGAGCTTAGATGACTTACTCGGTCAGTCGTTTATCAAAGACCAGGATTTAACCGTTCGGGATCTCATAAATCAATCTATCGCCAAAATGGGCGAGAATATCCAACTCGGCCGGTTTGAGGTCTTTGAGATCTAAAACAACCATGTATATTCTAACCCCCCTTTTGCTTATTTTTTCTTCTTTGCTCGGCATAACCGTCATAGTTTGGCGGAAGTGGGAGTATATCAAAAAGTTAGCGATGATTGAGAGTGGTTCCTCGGAAGAGGTTTATGGTAGCTTGGATTTTTCTTTGGGCCGATATGGCCGCGAACTTTTCCCCGAGGTGGAGGAGTTTATTAAAAAAATAAAATTTGATGAGTATAAAACATCTTGGCTTTTAGAGGTGGAAAAACTTCTTCGGAAAATCAGGCTTATCTTTCTCAAGATCGACAGTTTTTCTGACAGTCTGATCAAGAAGGTGCGTCGGGTTCATGCTAATGGTAAGTTAAATGGCCAAGCGACTAATGAAGTTGTCGAGCATATAAATGGAACACAAACTCAGAAAGATCTGCTGTCGAGTCAGTCTATTAGTCCGGCTTTTCTTAGGAACGAAGAAGAGAGGCTAATTATAGAGATCGCCCATAATCCCAAAGACCATCAGCTTTATGAAAAATTAGGTGATCTATATGTTGAGATGAACGGTTTTGTAGATGCCAAAGAGTCTTATGAAGCGGCGATCGAGCTAAGTCCCCAAAACGAAGCTCTCAAGCAAAAACTCTCCTCAACTTTGGAGAAGATTCTCCCCCAAAATTAATATTTCCAAATCTCTGTTTTCGTGGTAAAATGTGGTATAATAAGCCGACCTAGCTCAACGGTAGAGCAACGCTTTTGTAAAGCGAAGGTTCCGAGTTCAAGTCTCGGGGTCGGCTCCAAGACAAATCAAATATATTCCCGTGCATATTGTCTTTGACATTTAAATAGATTTTTGCCATTCTTAATTGATGATGCCCGAATTAATTAATCAGGTGAAGCAGCTTTATATATACCAAGGGTTGAGTGGTGTGAGGGTTGGAAAGATACTTAATCTTCCTGTTAGACAGGTATATCGAATTATGGATAAATTTGGGATAGTCAGGAGGTCTAGCTCAGAATCCAATAGTATTCGTTTTTCCAAAGAAGCGCCTACCTTTAATCTTAAAAAGAAATTAAGTAGTAAAGATAAAATTTTACTAGCTTCTGGGCTAATGTTGTATTGGGCAGAAGGCGGGAAGGATAAGAGAGCTCAGCTATTAGATTTAGCAAATAGTGATCCGCTAATGATAAAGATTTTTCTCAAATTCTTGAGAAACTTATGTGGAGTGAAGGAAGGAAAACTCCGTATCTATTTGTATTGTTATGCGAATCAGAACGTTAGTGAGTTGAAGAAATTCTGGTCTAAATTAACCAAGATACCCCTTAGCCAGTTTACCAAGCCTTATATAAGGCAGGATTTTAAAGAAGATCAAATCGGAAGAATGCCATATGGATTAATTCATGTAAGATATTGTGATAAGAAACTTTATGCAAAAACGAGAGAGTGGCATAATAAATTAATTAGACAATTAGAGAGTTAACAATATGGGGGTGTGGTGGAGTAGTCAATCACAGCAGACTGTAGTTGCAACAATTGCAGCTTTCTGTCGAAAGACAGATTGAAACTCTTCGGGATAACGGTGAAAGCTAAGTCTTTTAAAGATAGGCTAATATCGTGGGAACCGAGCACTCAATTTGGATATGCGAAAGCACGGGCATCAAAGATGCTAATCCAAATTGAGTGCTTGGGCACCGTAGAGACTAGATACCGGAGTATCCTTGCAGAAACAGAAAGGATAAAGATATAGTCCATGCCATTACGAAAGTACTGGATTCATGAAATCTGCCGGCCGAACGGCCTACGTAGGTGCAAATCCTACCGCCCCCACAAACTTAAAAATAGGATCTAAAGATCCTATTTTTAAGTTTGTGGGTACATCTACAACCAAGTTAGAACCTATTTTATGCATGAGCCTACCATTGGCTCAATTCCTACCCCTTTTCGGACCAGAATTAAGAGTAGATGTTAAAGTCTTTTTATGATTAAATTAATTAGATGAAACCACCTGAACGGTCACCGATATCTTCTGAAAGAGATTTTGGTGGCATATACACAAAAACTCCTAAGGAAATCAAAGCTCCTAAAACCATTGAAGAGCTTGCGGCAACTTTGTCTTACTATAATAAACTATCTATTCCGGTAACTATTCGTAATACCGGACACTCCGCCAACGGTCAGACATTAACCGATGGCATTCAAATCCAACTTTCTAACCTTTCCAGGGTAAACTTTGATGAAGAAAAGTTACTTGTTCATGTAGAAGCGGGATGTTCTTGGGACTCATTATTACATGCCATCAAATTACCGAAATATTGCACCGCAGTATTTCCCAATAATCCGCGTCAGGAAATTCATGTGGGTGGAACGGCAGCAGTTGGTGGAGTCGGATATTTTTCTGGAAAATTTGGCGGTTTTTGGAATATTATTGAATCCATAACTCTGGTTACCATGGAAGGAAATATAATAGAATGTTCCAGGGAAAATAACCGCGAATTATTCGCTTTTTCTCTTGGCGGTTATGGTAGGATAGGCGTTATCGCTAAACTTTCAATTCGTGTTAAAAAGGCGGGTAGCTCTCTTCTGGGAATTGGGGTTATTTATCATTCTGAAACAAAGCTGCTAGAGGGCATTAAGGAAGCAGTAAAAAATCCCCTTTTTAGCAGTATATCTTTTTTACAACATCCGCTTCTTCATTTTGAAACACTTCCTTTTAATATTGCTCCGTGCATGATGGGACTTATTGTTGAGCTTGAGAAAGGGCAAGAACCAGAAAAAATTCTCAAGAATATTAAAAATAGCTTAGGAGAAGATTTCATGGCGTATGCTGATTTAAGTGAAAGGGAAGAAAATATATTTTCCGTGGATATAAGTCTCAAAAAGCAAATTATGGAACGCGAAAAGCTTGTTTATTGGTATCCTGACGCAGGATTAAGCGGCGAGGGAATTGTAAATCCATGGTCAGACTATTTCATTCCCTTGGAGCAATATCCACGCTTTTTTAAAGAGGCCCGCACTATAATTGATCGGTATAGTTTACGTAAATATCTGCTTCCGCAGGAAGTTAATAATCTTTTGACCTATCATATAGACGGAGGATACATGATAAGAAACAATATTGAAAATAACGATAAATATAAACCCCTTGGATTAGGAAAAGTAGAAGGAGAATTTGTGTACATGTATGGTATTTTCTTGGGCATGCCAAAATCAGAAGTTGGAATAGCAATCAAGATGATTGATGAGGTGACTGATTTAGCTTATAGTCTTGGCGGTATTCGTTATTTATATGGAGTTCATAATCTTACCCGTTCTCAAATGGAGCAACATTATGGCGCAGATACCATTAAAAAATGGCAAGAACTAAAATCCAAAACTGATCCCAAAATGCTTTTGAATATAGGGGTGGTTCCACATTTAGACTAGGCATTAAAAGTAAAAGCCAGTAAATAATAAAATGTCTGACATTGAACAACCACAACAAGAGACGATTCCTCCTCAACCTGAACCTGCTTCGGTCGTAGAACATGCACCGGCACCGCCAGCTGAACCGACTCCTGTTCTGGTTCAGCCGCCTATTCTTCAACCGCCATCTCAATCTATTTTTCCAAGCCCGAAGGCACTCCTTACCAAAGCCCTCGAATCAATCCAATTCCGGAAGAAAGCTAAATTAGAGAAGATTATGAAAATGGCAACGGAAAAGAAAGTTATTACAAATGACCAGGTAGAAAAACTTCTCCATGTTTCCGATGCAACGGCAACAAGATATTTGGCCGAGTTAGTTAAACAGAATAAGCTAAGGCGTGCGGGCTTACCTCAAAACCAGCGGTATGAGCCCCTCAATTAACTTAGGACTGAGCCGCTTTGCGGCTCACATGGTGGGAATTGAGCCACAGGGCGGCTCAATTATCGATCGGTAACTGTGTCTTGGACGGAGCGTTGGTTTTTTGATGAGTTTCTGATAAAATATACCGTAGTTCCATCCTTCGTTCAAATTGCATTTAAGTTTCGGTGAGTAAGTATTTTATACTAGTTATGCTTGCACTTCGAAGCTTGGATGTATATCCAAGCGAAGTAGTGCCGTTGTAGCTCAGTGGTAGAGCAACTCCATGGTAAGGAGTAGGTCGTCGGTTCAATCCCGACCAACGGCTCCAGTTTTGTAGAAAAAGATACAGAAGACCAACTTTTTTTATTTGCTTTTTAACGGTTTTGATGTTAGAATCAACAATCTTAGATTAATTACATAATATATGCCACAAGATAATTTACTTCGCTTAAAATGTACTGTTTGTAAAAGGCCGAATTATTATACCTCCAAGAATAAGAAGAAAGTGGAGCGTAAGCTTGAATATAAAAAATTCTGCAAATGGTGCAGGAAGGGGACTCCTCACAAAGAAGCTCGCATGACGGGGTAACAGGATAGGGCTATTAAGGGTATCAGTTATAAACAGCAACCATTATGGTTGCTGTTTATAACTGATCTTTTATAATTATTCGGTACTGATAGAATGAGTATGTAACATATTATCCTTTGTATGAAAGTAAAACGTGACTTACAAATAAAAGCCGTAGCTTTAAGAAAATCTGGCCAATCTTTATCAGAGATTGCTGATCAGCTAAATGTTGCAAAAAGCTCCGCTTCTTTATGGGTAAGGGATGTTAAACTATCGGACAAAGCATTACAGAGGATATTATTATGTAAACAAAAAGGTATACAGAAGGGGGCGGATTCAAGAAAGCTTGAGTCCCAGTTGGCCAAAGATAAAATATATAAAGAAGCAGAGATTGAGGTCGTTAGTTTAAGAACTTCAAAAGAGATAGATAGATTAATGCTTGCTTTGATATATTGGTGTGAAGGAGGAAAAGATGATTCTTCATTAAGTTTTACCAATTCTGACCCCGATCTCACTCGTGCCTTTATAGATCTGTTAGAAAAATCTTTTGATATTAATCGGCTAAAAATTAGCGCTCGTTTGCATTTACATGAATATCATAATCCAAAAATCCAACTTGCGTGGTGGTCCAATAAGCTGGCTTTAAAGGAAGACCAGTTTAAAAAGTTCTATTTAAAACCTAATACAGGAAAAAGAAAAAGAGATAGTTATCCGGGTTGTGTGAATATCAGATATTACAATAGCTCTTTGGCTAGAAAATTGTTATATTTAGCTATGGTATATTTAAATAAAAATGGGGGCATAAGCTAATGGTAAACTTTTCCTCTCCAAAAG
>Ga0209541_10011699_pt1 | contig 13687 bp, 17 predicted proteins | sample RifCSPlowO2_01_FD_184027 | JGI IMG/M metagenome (GOLD analysis project Ga0209541, IMG submission 184027) | Groundwater microbial communities from Rifle, Colorado - Rifle CSP2_plank lowO2_0.1 (SPAdes) (version 2) | ecosystem: Environmental > Aquatic > Deep subsurface > Groundwater | place...
GTGGTTTTTGTCTTGCCCCGCACTAAAATCCGAGTGTAGAAGAGGGAGAATATCCCTATTTCGAAACATCGAATTTTTAGTGCGTGGGTTTGAGTGTTGCAAGTAGCTATTTTGGCTACCCACTTTTACCCACTGAGCTGAGTGTACAGGCCTCCTCTACCCACACGCAAGTGTTTTATAAAAAAAGTCCCGACTAGTCGGGACCACTTTTCCACAGTTTTTTCAAATAATACTACTTTTCCACAAGATGTAGCGTGAGGCTAATCCCCTTCTGCGCTATCCATGAAATTTGGGTTGGGTAAGATAATTCCCTTTTCTTTATCGACAAAAAAATCAAATTCATCGCCGGCGTGTACTATGTAGTTCTTCCTGGCCTCTTCAGTTGGCAGATAAGTCCGTATAGCTTCGTCCGCCTCGATTTGATTTTGGTTTGGCGCAAAACGGTGCATATCAGATGCTATTTCTGAAACCAAAATCGGGTCTCCTAGCTCGAATTTATAATGCTTGATTATCACATTAGGAGGAAGCGTGCCGGATTTTAGTTCGGATGCTTCAGCTGCCGCCACCGCAGAGTCTAATCCGCTTGCACGATCTACAAGTTTATTACCGCCAATAAATAGGGCAGTAACAGCTGCAGGAACTGCGACCATCCCGACAGCTACGCCGACGGCACGTTTGAGAATATTTGGATGTTGATAGGCATTTGGATTATATGACATAACGCTTTATATATTAGCACAAAGTATCAAAAAGGTCAAGCTTATTTCAGAACAGGGGTGTAGGGACGTAGGGACATAATAACCCTATTTCGAGAGTTCTTTGATCTTCTCTGCGTACCATTTCGCGCTTTCCCGAACTGTGCGTTTCATGCCGTGTTCTCTGTCAACCGCCACCAGTCCGAACTTCGGCCACCAGCCCATGGCCCATTCAAAGTTGTCCAGCAGACTCCAGTGGAAGTAGCCACGGATATCAACGCCTTGGCTTAGCGCCCTCTCCATAGCGACGATTGTTTCTTCGATCCACCATCGGCGGTACTGGTCTTGGGCATCTGCCACACCGTTCTCGGTAACGATTATTGGTTTCTCAAAGTGCGCCCAAGCTCGTACTAGAATCGGATATAGGCCTTCCGGTTCCATGTACCAACCTACGTCGCTAAGAAGCGCACCTGGGTCTGTACGCTTGAATAAACTATCGTAGTAGTCGGTAAAGTAATAGTTCATTCCCACATAATCTTGATATTTATTTATTCGGCGCAAAAACCACCAGTTCCATAAATAACGCATTATTTTGGTTGAAGACTTATCCAAAAAATCATGAGGGTCTTTGGCTTGGATGTTTCCAAGTTGTAGCGCCACGCCAATCTGAAGATGGGGGTGTTTTTTCTTTAGGATTCGGTAAGCCTTTTTGTGAGCTTTAATTAGATTCCAATAAACTCTGGCGAAAGAAACTACGTTCTTCTCTTCCGGTGGCCATCTGTGATGAGAACTAACGTCTTCAACAACATAGCCGAATGCCGCGTAGATATTAGGTTCGTTAAGGGTAATGATGTACTTTAAGTCCTTGCCGTATTCGTTTGAAATTTTTTCAACAAAGGCTTCAAAATAGACTAGGTTGAGTCGTCGTTTAAAGCCGCCCTTTTGTTCAAACCAGACCGGATGAGTCCAGTGCCAGATGTTTAGGATTGGCTCAATTCCTCTTTTCCTTAATTGTTTGATGTACTTTCGGTAATGTTCGATGGCTTCTTCATTCCACTGCCCCTCTTCGGGTTCAATCCGCGACCACTCAATACTAAAACGGAAGCTGTTCAGATTAAGCTGCTTCACCAAGTCGAAATCTTCCTCGTAGCGGTTATAATGATCCACTGCCCTGCCCGAAATGTAGTTGTCCGGATCCATAGCCCTTTTTTCTATTTTCCCCCATGCCGGTACATGACCGATGCGCCGCTTAGCTGTTTCTGCTAGGTGGGCAGCGTTCTCGCTCTCCCAAACTGTCCATTGGTCGTGGCTGTCCCCGTCTACCTGATGACCAGCTGTACTCGCGCCCCACAAAAACCCCTCCGGAAATTTGAAATTTTTATCTTTCATCCGCCTAAACTTTCATTAATTTTATGGACCGCTTGACGCAAAATGCAACCTTTTCTTATTACAGCATCATTAACATGCATAACATAACATAATGGTAATGAAAGTTTTGGTGGGTAAAACCATTTGCTTAATTGTAGCAAATGGACAGAGTTATACTTATGTTATAATGAAGTGTAAATAGTACAGGAGTTATGGAGAAGAACCCCGCGACTGAAACGGTGGAACTGCAACAGCCCTCTTCTTCACGACAATCTAGCACTAACTCATTTGCCCGTAAAAGGACAGCTGAAGAACAAGAAAAGTGGGAAAAAGACCAATATATATTCGTATCGGCTATTCAAATCGCTGTAGAGTATGCCTCTGCCATAAATGGTCAATTACCTAGCGAAGATAATTTAGAAGCACTCTATAAAAATGGATATGTAGACTACTCTCCTGAAGAAATTATGCGGGTTACCCAGTGTGAGGGCTCAACGGAATTACAATCTTTAATCCAAAGTTATTGCGAGGATGATCTCGCCGAAAGACAAGGCTATGAATTTAAAGTTCTAGACGAAATACTGTCAGACAGGTCAAAGGGGTTGTTGCCAGATAAACTTTTTATGGCAATCCTTAAAAATAAGAGCTTCCAGCAGCTGGAAAGAGAATCAAATGGCGATAAATCCCGATGGGATCGAGCAATACTACTGGATATTGAAATACCGCCCGCTGAAAAGATAACCCGATATAAAAGATGGCAGCTGGTTGAACAACTAGTCCATTTTTCTGAAGATGAAGATGCGCAAAAAATTCGTGACAGAAAGTTAAACATTGTACTTGGTGTCAACGTACGCAACGAAGCTGTTTTGTCTTCCTTCCAATCAGAAATTATAAAAAGTAACTCTAGCTTATCGGTAGACGATGTTGAGTTAGCGGCTGTAGGTCCAGATTTTGATTATATTTTCCCAGATATTAGGCAAAGGATGCTGGAGGATATCAGGAGAGCTGGGACGCCCATACCCCCTGTTGAATTACCTGACCCTAATTCATACTACGATACAAAGACACGAAAATTCTTAACCCCAAAGCAGGCAGAACAAGCGCCTAAAAATCGAAGGGAGAATATCCGTAAACTCGGAGAATTGCTGCTCGATCAGAGTGTTAAACTAGACTCTTTGGATCGTAACCCTTTAAAATATCATGAGTGGCGAAAAAAAGACTACATACGATATGGCAAATGGCTGCTCGATATTCTTAAACCTCATGACAGAGAGGTTACTGCGCGGATTATTCGCCACGCTCACCAGTTGTTCGATCAAGGGCCATCCGAGCACGCAATAGAAGCCTCCTTTGAGGATGGTATATATGGATTTCATGCTGCGATTGACCGTCCAAAAGAGAAAAAGGGCCGCTTCAGCCACTGGGAGTTTGACGATTGGGCTTGGTGGATAGATGAAATCGCGGAAGAGAATAATGGTGAGGTTTCAGGGAAAATAATAAGACAAAGAACAAAAGACGGTAAAAGTGGACCGACATGGAAGATGGTAAAGAATATTGGCGGCTTCGAACAATTTCTCAAAGCCAAAGGAAGGCGCACCTATCAAGAAAGGGTTGATTTAGAAGTATGTGTTATAGCTGGCGTGAAATATGCTCAGAATAACGGAGTAATACCAGGATATAAAGACGTGATGACATCAGGAGAGTTGCCAAGCACAAATTCGATTTATAAATACTGCGAAAGTATTCCCAATTTCAAGAAATTAGTAGCAGAAAGATTAGCGAGCACTGATAATGTGGAACTACTTGCAGTTGCCTAGATTATGGTGCCGCGGCGGATGATAACTAGCGGCTTCTCACCGACTATTATTCCATCGTGGACGAGTTCTTTTTCGGCCTACCGTATCAAATAACATCTTTGTTGCCCCATAATACCTGCGGTTTCCTACCGATTATCTCCCCGCCGCGCACGACCAGTTTGCCGTTTATGACTACTTCAACTACCTCACCAACGATTTTTTTACCTATATATGGGCTGTGTCCGCATTTAGAAACGATGTCTGATTCTGTGAATTCTCGCGGCTTCCCTCTCCGCCAGACAACTTTTGTCTGCCGAGATAGTCGGGCGTTCATCAGCTTAAGCGGCTCTACAGAAGTTGCTTCTTTTAATCTTTGGTATTCGATCCGGCCCTGTTCAACTTCATTAAACATAATTGGCATCGCCGCTTCTAAACCAGGTACTCCATATGGGCGTGGCAGGTTTAGATCATCCAGTCCCTCAGGGTTTTCACGATTAGCTGCCTCTTTCATTGCCTTAGGGTGAGGCGCGTGGTCAGTTTCAAGAACCTGTATTTTTCCAGCATTAAACTGATGCCGCAGTTTTTCCGAGTCAGCGGCACTGACTAAAGGCGGCTTCATACGGGCAAACCAATTCAGTCGCTTCACATCATCATCAGTCAAAACTAGATGGTGCGTACAAACTCCACAACTGACGCGTACGCCCCTGTTTCTCGCCCCATCAATCGACTCCACGTCATCGGGATTATTAACATGAAAGATATGTACTATTAAATCGTTTTTTTCGGCTAACTCAATACAAATCCCTAGGTTGTTTTTACCTAAATGGAACATAATGGGCTTATTCGGCGCTAGCCCATGCCACGTAACAAATTGTTCCTCAAAATCAAAGGGGTCAATTTCTTTTTTGTCTATGCCTGTAGACACATCGAGGAAAACTTTAAGGCCGGCGAAGATATCGGCTATTTTTTCATTAATATCGTCAACTTCATTCCCGCCAGCTTCCGGCTGAAAACCATAATAAAAACCAGTTGGTATTAGTGCTTTCATGTAAGCTAGTGCTTGTTTTTCTATCCCGCGATCTAAAGTTGTAGTGTGATGTCCTGGAGTGTTGAAAATATCGTACACAGCAACCGCACCCCCCCTCAATGCGGCACGAGTCCCAGATTCAAGATCTTCCGACTTGTTGATAGAACTCGGTTCACGCAAATGAGCGTGCGGGTCAACAAATACGTGCTCGAAAGTTTCAGGTAGCCTGGCCATCTTCAAAAGGCCCTACTCCAAAGATATATTCATAGTCAGTAACTGTCATCCATACCGCATTTTTAACTTGAGGCCAAATAACTATTCTTGGGTCATCGTCATCGGGGAGTTCAGGCCCCCTCGGCAAAGGATGAAGAATTTTCGTATTCTTAGCTACACTCATAACTTGAGGAGTCAAAGCCATATGGGTATGGTAATCTCTCTCAATTTTTTCCGTATCCCAAGGTTCTCCTGTCCTAGGATTTTCTCCTACATACCTCTCTTTTTGATAACGACTTAACAATGCAAGATCCGGTTTGTATTCCATCGCCTCAAGCAAGCTATTGACTTCATAATATTCTGTTTCTTGCTCTTGTAGTTGTTGTCTAATATCATCCTGTATTTCAAGCCCAGGTAGCGAAGCTAGAACTAATTTATTCCCAAATTTTGAAAACATCTTTATATCAGCCCGATTAACTCTACCATGATAGTTATCTCCAGCAATTACTGCAGTCATACCCTCAGTTGTACCTACTTCCCGATAAGCCGTGTATATGTCAGCCTCGGCCTGCGTGGGGTGATCTTTCCAACCATTGCCAGCATTTATGACTGCAGTCACGTCAAGGGAAGCAGCCATAGTCGGAGTATTGATAGCTCGATCTCTAATAACTAGTACATCAAAACCCTGGGCGGCAATATTCATAACCATATCTCGCTTTGACTCATCCTTAGTCAGTGAAGACGCTTCAATATTCTTTGGTAGCACATGCATATCTAACCAAAAAGCAGCTAAAGCATGCTTATCAGCCGTTCTAGTTGACGCCTCAAACATTGCAATATAAACCGCTAGACCACCTACCTTCCTGGATTTTAACAATTGCTGAGATTCACGAAGTTCTTTGCCTTCGGTAGTTCGTAACTCTTCGGCTCTTTTTATTTTTGCCAACATAAAGTCGGTGCTTAGTTCATCTGTTGATAGGATGTGACGATGTTCTCCTGTACCTCCTGGAATAAATGGAGCGGCGGTTGTTATGTGTGGTATTTCTGCCATTTGATGTCCTTTACTTTAATAATTACGTTTATTATTCGCCACCCCCTTTGCGCTCTAATTCGAAAATATTATGTAGGTACCTCCTCTAACACCGAGTTTTGGGCATGGGTGTATTCTTTAGCTATCCGGAAAGCTGTCTCGCCGTAACTCAAGCCTCTTGTTTCGTTTTCAAAAAATACGGTCGCTCCAGCCGTTAGGTCAGCCCCTTGATTATGGACGCGGTGAAATACCTCTTGTCCGTTAAATACGCCATTACAGCTAATAATACCAATGCGCCTTGGTAAGGCGTGCCGAAAAATGTCCAGTTGGTTTCTGGCCATGTCTACAGTTGCTGGACCGCTGAGACCACCTAGATTACCAGGTACGTCAAGTGCTGGTTCCCCGCTTTCGGTAAAGACTTGTCGGTCGCCGATTGTATTTGAAACGTTTACGGCTATTTTGCCCCGTGCCTGGTGAAGACCCTTAACAACAGCCGGAATTAAACGCCGATATTGGTCAATATAGGGTGGCAGATTTATGACAATAATAACTTCGGAGCCAACCTCTTCGAAAACTTTGTCGTGTACCCCAAACAGTATATCGGGCTCATAACCCATAACCGGTTCACGTGAGCCATCTTCTCTGATAATATTTGGGCAGTTGTAATTAATCTCAATTATTTTTGCGCCGGCTTTGGCAAATGCGTAGGCCATTTTGGGCAAAGCCTCGACAGCAATAGCTCCTTTGCCAACCGAAATGCTGGGAATCAGCAGCTTGCCCAGCTGGTCTGCCACATTTTGCAAACGTGGGTGAAGTTCTGTCCCTCGTCGGTAACCAATATTTGGCATTCCCATACAGTTGCCAGTTTCACCGATAATCGGGTTGTGATAGTAGCAGCGGCCGTATTTAGCTTCGTTACCTTCTTGGTGATTCCATGTAAAGGAGCCGGTTTTAATCAAATCAGCTGGCGAACGAAGTGAATCCAAAGCTCTATGTAATAACAGTTCTTCATTGGTACCGTTAATCGTTCCAGCCGACGGACCAAACGGAAAATTAATTTCAAATTCAGAGAATACGCACTCTTCTAACGACGGCAGCTGTAGTGCTTCGCTCATTTGTCCTCTATTCCGATCAGCGAATAAAAAAATAGCTCCGTTACCGGAGCTATTGCTTCGAGCTGTCGCTTTTTAAACTCTTCCCATTTTCGTCTGGTTTCTGATTCAGACATTAGCACTATTGTCAGAAAGTTTTAAAGATTTGTCAAGCCTTTTATCTTTTACATTTAAATCTCTAGGCTCTCGCCATGGTTTAATGCATGGATTTCGAACGGCATTTTAAAGCGTGTGGACAACATTATAAAAAAGTCTGGTTTTGCTCCCATCACGTCATAGTGTATGGGAATAATTTTTTTAGCGGAAACTTGCTTAGCAAAATCAAAAGCGTCACGCATTGATACATCAGGGCCCGTAATAGGCACAGCCAGATTATCAACTTGGAGGTCTGCCAACTTCGTCCCATCACCGGGGTGGAATAATTTTTGGTTCATAAGGTAACCGGTGTTTTGCGGGCCGGCGCTGCCGTCAGGCATTGGGCAGTGAGGTAATTCAATAACTTTGATTTGAAACTTCCAGCTTTAAATTCTTGGCCATCCTCAACTATGTTGGGCCTACCCTCGATCTGTTTGGCTGTGCTGGCGTTGACATAAACGGCAATTCCCTGCTCCATAAATTTTTTACAAAGTGTTGGATCGAAATGGTCAGCATGTTCGTGAGTGTATAAAACTGCATCCAGCTCTCCAAAATCTACTACCGAATCTTCGCCACTTGGATCAATCAGTATTCTTGCTTTTGCTTCTTCGATTAACAAGCAGCTTTGCGTAAATCTAGTTATTTTCATACAATTTCCAAACTCCTTCGCTTATGACTTCAATTCCGTCAACAATTTTAAGTGCCGACTCATCATCCAAGGCGTACATTGGGTACGAGAGTTTTGGGGCGATTTTAGTGATATTTTCCTCAGTCACCATAGGGAAAGATTTAGAGTTTAGATGTGGCAGGAAGATGATATTGACCAACTTTAGCGCCTTATCTGATCCTTCGCCCGTAATACTTTTCTCATAATAGTGTTCATCTATGTAGCCATTTTTAATGGCTTGAGACGGTAGCAGACTGGTACCAGCGATTATGCTTCCGGCGCTAATTCCGGCATAAACTTTCGTGTTAAGAAACTCTGGAATTAATTCAAAGAGACCACTCTTCTGCATCCAAAAACTCAAATAAAATGTATTGCCGCCACCCACAAAGATAGCGTCCATTGGTTTTAAAATTTTGGTCAATTCCCTAGGTTTAAATGCCGTTAATTCAACAATATCAACAAAGTAGCCCAGTTTTTTTATCCGATAAAGGTCGTCAATTAACCATTCTTTGTTGTTTCGTTCAGGATTAGCCGCCGTAGGGATGAAAGCAATTTTTGCTTTTTCCGGTTTCTTATCTATAAGTTCTGCAAATGCTTGTGCAATTGAATCGTTCGACAGACCGTTTGATGTAAGCAAAAGTTTCATATTATCTAACGGAGATCAATTTACTTGCCATTGTGCGCAAGCGCGATCTGTGTTGCCTTTCTGCTTGACCATAAGTATCCACTAAATATTCATTCGGTGCTTCAGGCTCTTCGGGTGACGTGGGAAGCTTCGCCAATAGCCTTTCTCCAAAACCATTTTCGACCCAACCCCAGCCGTCACCAACGTAGGACGGACCGCAACTTTCTCTGCATCTATATGGGTCTTCCATCTTTGCTTCTATTTTACTCTCCGCGCGTGAGATTTTTCACCATTAATATGGTTTCGCTTGGCTCGTCGCCTTCTGGATGAGCCAGAAAAACAAAAGGCTTGCCACCAAAGAGATAGGGCTTAAAACCAAGCCGGCTATTGGCTTTTCTTGAGGCTTGGTTATCAGGTTTCACGCACATTGCTATACGAACACCGCCGCACTGTCTAACTTCCTCTATACGCGCCCGCATAATACGTGGCGCCAATCCTCTGCCCCTGTAACCCTCGCAAGTCCACATATTGTGAGCCCACGGCCCTTTGCCCAATAAGCGGATAACGTCAGTCTCAGTGATTTTATCCTGATCTTTAGTCGTTTCTAAAGGACCTTCGTACGTTATAGTGCCCACAGCAACTGGTCGATTATCTAAATATGCCGCGAACATTTTAATTTGATGGTTTCTTATCCGCTGTGCGTATGTTTCACGATATCCAGGATGAATCCTTAGGATATTACCCAGTTCATAAACCTCGTCAGGCGTCATCTCCCTCACCTGCGCGTCAAGATTTTCGCCGTGTTTGCCTCTTGTGGCCGACTCAATGCCTTGCAATTCCCTGATAAGTAAACCCGGGTCAAAATGTTCCTTAGCTTTTTTTTGAATAATTTCTTTTTTGTCGGAATCGTTTTTCAGCAAGTTGCACTCACTGCGAATTTTTTCGCGTTCATCATACTCCCGCTGGCGGCGCTCAAAGTCTGTTACGTAAACTAGCAGCTCAGCAATTTTAATCACGTTTTGAGCTCCAGTAGCAAATATGCCATACCTTCCCAGCGCGTCAGGATCAGCCTTTAACATCTCGGCGACTTCAATGAGCGAATCGGGCGTAAACTCTGCTAAGCTACCCTTTTGGTACCGGCCTTGGAGTGGGCATGAGCAAAGTTTTTCCACTCCTTGCTGGTGAAAATTATAAAAATGATCCGTCAGGCGATTAAAGCCGTTCGTAATGAAGCGAGGCTCTTGGATATCATGATCCCACGCAATTTTTCCGACCATTCTTGCGTCTGTGACGATCAACTCATCCGTACTTTCTGAGTCAGGTGTTACGAGCTCCTTGGCGTAGCCCTGTAGTATGAGACCCCGAATTAAGCTGTCTTTTTGATGATCTTGTTCAGCTGCGGTTTCGTTCATAGTTAGTTTTGCCCTAGACAATTCAACCAATTAATTATACTGCATGGTTTTTGCCCGGGCAAATGTTAATTTATCTCAATAGTTTTTGTCTTGCTTGACAAACCGCGAATAATTTTAACGCGTGTTTTAGCTACATCGAAATGGTCGGCCAAAATTTTTATAACCGCCTCGTTCGCTTTGCCCTCCACTGCCCTTTCGCGCACATAAACAACCAGCGAACCATCGTCTGCTTTTTCTACCAACGGCCCCCTCTTGCTCCCAGGTTTAACTCTTACGATCATGCTCATGATTATTCAGCTTGCCTGTCCAGCATTATAGTCGAAGGCTATGTGATGTGGTTAAGCCTGCCCCGTAGTATACGCAAGTATTACTATGGGGTATTTCCTATTTCTATTACTATCTTGCCTGTCTGTTTGCTTTCCTCTAGCCGTTGTTCAGCTCTGCGGAAGTTTTTCAGGGGAAATACTTTATCAATAATTGGTTTTAGTTTGTCTTCGCCAACCAGTTTCAATACCTGCTCAAACTCTTTGGGCATTCCCATGCGTGAGCCAAGTATAGTCTGCTGATAATAGTAAACATCGCTTAAATCCTGACTGGCCATTTCGCCGCTGGTTGTACCGGCTATAACCACCCTGCCGTGTGGACGGAGCATGGCTAAAGTCTTTGCCCAAGTTTTAGCCCCGACGCTTTCAAAAACAACGTCTACTAAGGTGCCACTGTTGAGTTTTTTGACCTTTTCAACCACATCGCCTTCGGTATATATTACTATTTCGTCCGCGCCCATTTCTTTAATTCTCTTAGCGTCACTTTCGTCTTTGGCGGCGGCGACTACCTTCGCACCTAAATGTTTAGCAATTTGTATCGCGGCAGATCCTAACCCCCCAGAAGCACCCCAAATAAATACAGTTTCGCCTATTTGCAGATCAGCTCGGCCAATAAGCATGTGCCACGCCGTCAAAAAAGTTAGCGGGAAAGCAGCAGCTTCAACAAATGATAGGTTCTTTGGCTTCGGAAAAACTTGACTGATTGGCGCAGTTACATACTCGGCGAAGCCGCCGGGGGTGTTGTAGCCAAAAATCTTCACCATTTCGCATGATAAGCCCTTTTTGCATCTGGCACAAATGCCGCATGGAATAGCCGGATTTACCACCACAGCTTGCCCGATTTTAAGCTTACTGGGTCCGTTGATATCAGCAACCACGCCCGCCACATCAGAACCGCTGACATGCGGCAACGGTATATTGAGTTTGGCATTTCTAAGATGTAAATCCAGATGGTTGAGTGCGGCCGTTTTGACTCTAATCAACACCTCTCCCTCTTTGGGTTTAGGTTTCGGCAGATCGCCATATTTTAGAACCTCCAACCCGCCCTGTTTTTCAATAAAAACAGCTTTCATGCTCTAATTTTACTCTAATTATTGACTTCATTATGCTCTGCTACTTTTTTGAACGACCGTTCAAAAAAGTATTACTTGACTAGTCAAGTATTCCATGCTTCTGCCTCTGCTTTTATATCTAGCTACCCGATCTTGTTGGTTAAAAATAAAATTAGTAACACTGCGGCTGTAATATAAATAAATGTCATTAATGTCTTTTCTGCTCTATCGGTATTAGAAAAAACAGGCCTATTAGTTCTTAATCCTTCGACATATTTTCTAACAAACGATCCTCCGGCCACTAACACAATCAGAGTAATTGTAAGATTTACTACATGTTCACCTTGGTCGCATACATCTTTGAAGCCACAAGAAAAATAGCCGATACCAAGAGTAAGAAGACCTAGAGCAAGTACTATAATTACGAGAACTATAACTTTTAGCTTTTGCCATTTATTCATCTGCTACATCTTGCTTTTTTAAATATTTATAACTTCGAAATATGATCTTCTACTTTTACTCGTTCTTGTTTTGTCGTATCTCTGTTTCTAACAGTCACTGTGTTATTTTCTAGGGTTTGTCCTCCTTCGTCCGCCTGAGGCGGACTACGGCGGATTTTCAAGAAGTCGATGGTCATACCAGGCTAATTTTCTTATCCAAAGCTTTAGCGACCTTAGAAAGAGTCTTGCGGGTCGGGTTAGAATCAACGCTCTCTAGGCGGGCAATAGCCGCCTGCTTCATTCCTGCTTTTCTAGCTAGTTCGATTTGGGTCATCTTCCGTTCCAAGCGGGCTTTGATAAACTCTTCGGCTATGCGGAACTCTTCTTCCAGAGCGTCGTATTCGGTCTTAGTTTCAGGATCGCTTAGAAGTTCTTCCTTGAAACCTTCCCATTCGTCCGCATATTTTTTCATAACATGTCGAATTATAACTCATGTGTTATATTTTGTCCAATTTTTTTGCCTTTTCCTGGCAAGAAGAAGTTCTTTTTGGGGCAGTTTTTGCGTTCTTTTGTTGAAGGCATGAAGGATAACTACAACTTTCTGGAGAGTCAAGCACATATAAAAAATCCTGACTTCATTTTTTGCTCTTATTCGTAACTCGTATAGTCCGTCACCCAAGTACCTGGAATATGGCATACCTAAATTAGGCCCATATTTTCCTAGCATATCAATTAAGCGGCCCGCTTTGCTTACGGTTGACCGGTCTTGCCGTCGGACAAAATCTTTGACCAGCTCTTGACCGCGGCTGCTTTTGAAGAAGATAATCGCATAGTTATTCATGCGTGGGCACTCAAAGTGCCCACCAGATCTGTTATTTTTACTCGCTCTTGTTTGGTCGTATCTCTATCGCGAACGGTGACGGTGTTGTCTTCCAGAGTATCGAAGTCAATTGTGATTGTGTGTGGTGTTCCGATTTCGTCCTGTCTCCTATATCTTTTGCCGATATTGCCGTTGTCATCCCAGGCCACTTCGCCAAGGCTTCGAGGCCCAAGCATTCCCTCCTGATTGGCTTTCTTCAACTGCTCGTAGACTTCGCGGGCTTTTTTGACTAGCTCCGGCTTATTTTTGAGCAGGGGAAAAACAGCGACTTTGACCGGCGCTAAATGCGCCGGCAGTTTTAGGAAAACTCGCTTTTCTCCAGCCTGCACGTCTTCTGAATAGGCATTTGAGATGACAGCCATGACATGCCGATCCAAGCCAAAAGTTGGTTCAATGACATGCGGGATAAACGGCTTGCCGCCATCTTTGGGCCGGTATTCTAAGTTCTTTCCCGAGTGTTCCTGATGGTTTTTAAGGTCAAAATCCGTGCGATACGCCAGGCCGGCAATTTCATCAAAACCAATGGATGGGAAATCGTAATAAAAATCTATTGTGCGTTTTGAATAGTGAGCCCGATCTTTGGCCGGAACTTCAATTTCTTTAATTTTGGTTATATCCAGCCCTAGTTTTTTGAACCAAGTGTGCGTGTCCTTTTGCCATTTTTCGAAGTACTTTTCCCAGTCGACAGACTTGATAAAATATTCAAATTCCATAATCTCGAATTCGCGTACCCGAAAAATAAAATCGCGGGGGCTGATTTCGTTGCGGAAACTGCGGCCAACTTGGGCAACACCAAACGGCAAGTCCGGATGAAAACTATCAATGATGTTTTTGTAATTTGTAAACATGCCTTGCGCTGTTTCCGGCCGTAAATAAGCCACCGAATCCTCATTATCCAATGGACCCGCGTTA
>Ga0209541_10011701_pt1 | contig 13685 bp, 14 predicted proteins | sample RifCSPlowO2_01_FD_184027 | JGI IMG/M metagenome (GOLD analysis project Ga0209541, IMG submission 184027) | Groundwater microbial communities from Rifle, Colorado - Rifle CSP2_plank lowO2_0.1 (SPAdes) (version 2) | ecosystem: Environmental > Aquatic > Deep subsurface > Groundwater | place...
CGCCGCCCGGGCCGAATAATATAGTAATTTCTTGAACATATTATCGGGAGGAATAACTTTTTTAAGTAAATACAACGGCACATCTCTCCTAAGATCACTGATATAAACAAGTCCACCGGGCTTAACTACTCTTGTCATCTCTTTGAGAATTCTAATCGGGTTTTTGGGAAACTGGTGTAAATTGTCCTTACATACCACTAAATCAAAATAATTATTAGGAAACGGTAACTTGTAAGCGCTAGCGACTTTTAATGATACATTCCGAATGTCTCTGCAATTTTTCTTAGCTTGTTTTATCGCATACGGTGATATATCAATACCAAAAACTTTTAAATTATTGGAACGACTGGCTAATTCCTTAACTAAAAATCCAGGACCACAACCCACATCAAGAATACGACCATTCTCTAATTTACTTTTTTCAAGTATATCATCAACCAACGGGATAATCCATCGTTTATAACTTTCTTTGCTGATTTTCTCAAAAACACCCAATTCAACCTTTCCCATTTCCTTGGGCTCCGGAATGCGTTTTGGGAAATAAATTTTATGAGGTGACATTTTATTTAAGAAATTGTTAGTGAAGTAAAAATTGAATTAATAATTAATTTTTAGAAATCGGTTTGTATTCTTTGGTTTCGATGTTATATATCTTCTTTTCTCCGGACGGGAGCTCATATTCAAGCTCGTTTTCGGAAATCCATTCCGGTTTATAGAACCAAATAGGGTCTTCTTTAGTGCTTTCAATCAAGCGATCTTCTTTGGTGAAGAGGGCGACGGAAAGCCGTTCCCTGTGCGGGATGAAGATGCCGAACGGGTCACGCTGCATCGGTCGGTCCGCTCAGGGCGTGAAGAATCTCCGGTATTTTCCGTGTCAGTTGTTTCGCCGAGTAGGCGTATCCGTACTTCTCGTAGAGCATTTCACCGGCCTTTTTCACGATGGTGCTCGCGAGGACGCACGCCTCGAACGGTTCCATCTTCTGCGCGATGAGTCCGGCAATGAGCCCCGCGAGCGCGTCGCCAGTCCCGCCGACGGTCAGACCCGCGTTGCCTCCCGCCACTTCCGTGCGCCTCTCGTTCTCCGCGAAGACGGTGTCTTTGACCCCCTTGAGGAGGATGGTCGCCGGGGTGTCCCGCGCGGCCTCGTTCAGGATTTTCGGCTCGAGTTCCATGCGTTCGACTTCTCCCAGGTGGGGCGTGAGCACGGCGTGTTTCCCGTGGACGAGTGTCAGCGTCCGGGGGTGGAGCGCCGCCGCGTCGAGCACGAGGGCGCAGCTCGCGCCCTCCATGATCGCGTCGAGTGCTTCCCGGGAGGCGCCGTCACCGCGGTCGACGCCGGGCCCCAGTACGGCTGAGTCCATGGTGGCGAGGAGTTCGAGGATCGGTTCCGTGTCCTGCGGTGCGAGTCCGGAACCTTCGAACGGATAGACGAAGAAATTGAGCGACGTCCTCTTGGCCGCCTCCTCGTGGCAGGCGGGCAGGCAGACGTAGGTCAGGTCCACGCCGCTCTTCTGCGCCGCGAGCGCGGAGAGGAGGGGGGCGCCGTGCATGTGCCGCGATCCGCCGATCACCGCCACTTTGCCGTTCTCGCCCTTGTGGGAACACGGATCGCGTTTCATAGTGCCATGGTAACACGTTTCGGACACGCTGAATAACTCCCTCGCGCACTGCGCGCCGCACTCCGACGCGGTTTCATTTCTCAGAGCTGCCGCTCAGGTGTTCCAGAGCGGCAGGGCTCCGTGCCTGCACGCCGGAGTGCGTTCCGGCACGCAGGCGTGCGCTGCGGGAGCCATTCAGCGTATCCTTTACGATTCTTTCCATCTTTTCCCGAAACCTCTGAGACGAAAATTTCTCCGTGTGGGCGCGGAGGCGCGCGGGATCGAACGCAATCCGCCCGAACCGCGCGAGCGCATCCTCCAGCGCGTCGGGCGCCTGTTCGTCGAAGAAGACGCCGGTCACGCCGTCCTTGATCGTATCCAGCGCCCCTCCTTTCCCGTACGCGATGACGGGCGTGCCGGATGCCTGCGCCTCGAGCGAGACCACGCCGGCGTCTTCGAACTGGGGGAGGAGAAGCGCGCGGGCGCCGGCGTAGAGGCCGGGCAGGTCGCTGTCCGGCACGAAACCGAGCAGTTCGACCGTGGGTCCGGCGAGCTTCCGGAGACGACGCCTGTCATGTCCGTCCCCGGCGATCCGGAGCGGCAGGCGCAGCCGGTTCGCCGTTTCGATGAGCAGGTCGAACCGCTTATACGGGACGAGGCGGCCGATGGCCAGATAGTACGGACGGGAAGCGGGGGCGGCGGCCGAAAAGAATCTGCTGCCGACCGGCGGCTGGATGACGACGCTGTCCCGGTCATAGATTCGCCGGATGCGCTCCTGCGTTGTCCGCGAATTCGCGATGAAGACGTCTACGCGCTTCGCGGTCGTCATATCCCACCGGCGCAGTTTCGTGAGCTCCCTCTTCACGCTCCGGAGAAGGATCTTCGGAACGCGGAAATCGCGCAGGTACTCTTTCTCCATTTCCCATGCGTAGCGAACCGGCGTGTGGCAGTAGCAGACGTGGCGCGCGCCGTTCGCGGGGATGATCCCCTTGCCCACGGCGTGAGAGGAGCTGATCACGAGGTCATATCCTCTGAGGTCGATCCGTTCCACGGCGCGGGGCATCCAGGGGAGCAAGATCTGGTGCCTCCGGAGGAGACGGTACCACCGCTGAAGCGGGCCGGTGCGGATGTCCATCGAGTCGAGAGGCCCCAGTTTCCCGTGGTTCGCGATGGACGTGAAGAGGGGGGCGGACGGCCAGAGCGCGTGGAACTCCGCGATCACGTGTTCGGCGCCGGCGAAGGTGGGGAGCCAGTCGGCTGTGAAGGCGATTTTCATGCAGTGTGCAGTCTCAAACATAGCTTATCAGTGGCTGCTATGTTTGAGACAGTGCACCGGATTGCCTCTATCATACCGTCATGCCTCTGAAGCCTTCCAGGAAGCTTCCGAAGAAGTTTTCCCGTCGCGTTTCCGCCGAGACGAAGCGGTTCTTGGATCGGCGGCTCGAACGGAGACGCGCGATGCGGAAGGAAAAATGGCGGGGGGTCACGCGGCGCGCCCAGCGGCTCGCCGCGGATTTTCGCGTGTCGCTGATCCGTTCCGCAATCGTCCTCCTCGCGGTTCTCGCGCTCTTCGGAGCGGGGATGCTCCTCTTCTCGCCGATTCTCGAGGTGCGGGAGATCCGCGTGACACGCCGGGATCCCCGTCTCGATATCGAGGCAGTGCAGGGCATCCTCTCGCCGATGTTCCGCAGACACATCCTTTTCCTCTCGCAGGCGGAAGTCCGCACCCTCCTCGATCAGCATCTGACCGATGCGCGGAAAGTGACGGTGCGCAAACGCTATCCGTCGGTCCTGCAGATAGCCATCGAACTTGATCCGCTGATTGCCCGGGTGCAAATCGAGGAACCGGAAGGATCAGGAGAGGCCGTGACCGCCACGGGGTCCACAGCCGATTTCCTGACGGATGAGGGCGCCTATGCGCTCGCGCCGGCGACCGGACGGACGGAAACCCTGCCGCTGATCCGTCTCGTGGACTGGGGCGTGCGGCCCCTGCCCGGCGCGAACCTGCTCACGCCGGCGTTCCTGGAAGCTCTCAAAGGAGCCGAAGAGGCACTCGTGCGGCAGTTCGGCTACGGCGTCGAGGAGCGGGTCGTCTTCCTCCGGGCGCAGGAATTCCATATCGACGTCGGTCCGTTCAACGTCTGGTTCGACACCCGGAGTTCTATCGGGGACCAGTTGCAGCGCTTCCGCACGTTTCTCCGGAGCATCGATCCGAGGGAGGTGAGAGAGTATGTTGACGTGCGGATTGCGAACCGGGTGATTTATAAGTAACCTGCCCCCGCATGTTCGCCTCCCTCCTTTCCGCGTTCACGATCGGACTGTTGTTCGTGCCGGGGGACAGTGCGCCCGCTCAGGATACCATCGCGCATTTGCCAGTGTCCCCCATTGGCGGGGAGGAAATTGCCATTGCCGGGCATCTCTCTGCATCGGGCGTGCTGATCGCGGATATCGCGAGCGGGGAGCGCTTGTATGAGCGGCAGGCATCCGTCCAGAGGCCGATGGCGAGTCTCGCGAAGCTCATGACGGCTCTGATCATCGTGGAGAACCACGATCTGGCGGAATTCGTCACGGTTCCGCGCGGAGTTGCCGCGACGGAAGGGATGAAAGCGTACCTGCCGGAAGGGGAGCAATTCACGGTCGGGGATCTCCTGTCGGCGCTCCTCATCGCATCCGCGAACGATGCCGCCGAGACCCTCGCGATTTATCATAGCGGGAGCATCGAGGCGTTCACGGGCGCCATGAACGCGCGTGCCCGGGTGCTGGGACTCCGGCAGACGTCGTTCGCCGACCCGGTTGGGTTCGATCATCCGAGACAGTGGACAACGCCGCAGGATCTCGCGTGGCTCGCGACATTCGTTCTGCGGTTCGAGCCGGTCCGCGCGCGTATGGGCAGGCGCGGCGCCAGCATTTTCAGCCGTTCCAGCATCCGCATTGATCTCACGCATACGCATGCGCTTCTCCATGCGGATACGGACGTGGTTGCCGGGAAGACGGGGACGACGGACGGGGCAGGGGAATGTCTGCTCTCGGTCGTCGCGCGAGGAGGGAAGGAGTATCTGGTGGTTCTGCTCCGTTCGCAGCAGCGGTACGGGGATATGGCGGCGATCCTGGAGGCGCTGGCGCCGGAAGGGGAACAGGAGCTCGTGACGCTCGCGCGGTAGCGCGGAAGCGAGGTGTTTCTTCCACGCTCGCGGAGCTTGCCGGTCGGTTATTGACTTTCCAACATTCTACTTCCTGGTGCGCATCTGCGCTCATGTAAACTGCCCCCAGCCGTGTATTCCTCTTCCATCCATCGCTGGCTCCTCGTCCGCGTGCGGCTCCTCAGCGTGGTCCTGTTTCTCTGCGGGTCCTTCCTTCCCCCGTACGTTCCGAAGGCGGCGCTTGCGTCCCAGGAAACGGCGGTCGTATCCCAGCAGTTCCTGCTCGTGGAGGACGGGTTCATCATGAAGTCGTCATCGCTCACGCGGCAGGGGTCGCGCAGGGCGTACGCGGAGGGGATCGTCCATACCGTGAAGGAGGGGGAGAGCCTGGAGCGGCTGGCGGACCGGTACAAAATCAAAGCGGAGACGATCCGGTGGGCGAACAAAATGCAGGAGGGAGGGACAATCCGTCCCGGCGACGAGCTCGTCATTCTGCCGGTCGACGGCATCCTGCACGCGGTGACGCGCGGGCAAACACTCTCGCGCATCGCCGCTCTCTATGACATCGGTCAGCAGGTGATCATCGATCAGAACAAGCTCACGTCCGGTTTTCTCCTCGCCGGGCAGGAACTGATCATCCCCGGTGTGAAGCCGATCGTCGGGAAGCCGACCGTCGTGGCGATGGCGGATCAGCCGCCGCCCGGCATTGTCCTGCCGCCTGCCATCGCCGCCGTCACGGGGGAACCGGAGGAAGTGGCCCAGTTCACGCCGACGCCGACGAAGGGCGTCCTTCAGAAGCCCTGTGCGGCGGATTGCTTCTTCACGCAGTACTACCACGCGGGGCATTTCGCGGTCGACATGCAGGACAAGGGCGGCGGGCCCGTCTACTCCGCGGAGGCGGGGACCGTGATCCGGGCGGATATGGGATGGAATGGGGGCTACGGGAATGTCATCGAGATCGACCACGGCAACGGCCTCGTCACGCTCTACGCGCACAACAAGGAGCACTACGTGAAGGTGGGAGACGCGGTCGCCCGCGGACAGACGATCTCGTGGATGGGCAACACCGGCCGTGTCTACGGCGATACCGGCATCCATGTGCACTTCGAGGTGCACCTGCGCGGGGTGAAGAAGAACCCGCTTCTCTATCTTGAATAAAAAGCCCTACGGTCGCTTCAGTTGGTACGAGAGGATGGGCGGAGTGAGCAGCGTTGAGAGAATCACGACGATGATGATCACGGAGAAGAGTTGGTCATCCACCACTCCCAGTCCGCGCCCGATGTTCGCGAAGATCAGTCCCACTTCGCCGCGCGGCACCATGCCCCAGCCGACGAGCGACTTGCGGACCTTGCCGGCGGCGAGGCCGGCGGCGATCTTTCCGATGAAGGCCACCACGGTGATCCCGAGCGCGACGAGAATGATGGACGGGTCGAAGAGAGTCGCGAGGTTCACGCTCATTCCCGTCATCACGAAGAAGAGCGGCACGAGGAAGTGGCCGAGCGGTTCGATCAGATACTCGACATGGCGCTCCGCATGAGGCTCGATCGCATGCTGGATCCTCTGGCGAACGGACGGATCCGCGTCCCGCAGCGCCTCGCGGACATCCTCGACGATGTGCAGGTCTTTGAAGTGACGGAAGTGGATCGGGTCCAGGATGAGGCCCGCCGCGAACGCTCCGACGATCGGGGCAAGTCCGATCTTCTGCGCGGCCGCCGCGAGCAGGAGGCCGAAGCTGATGGCGAGCGTGAATTTCATGCCGACGCCGGTATGGATCAGAGAGAAGACGCGGCCGAGCCGCGGAGCGAGGAAGCGGCCGGCGGCGATAGCGCCGACCAGGAATGCCGTCGCCTTCCCCGTGATCAGCGCGATCGTGAGGCCGCTCACGCTCCCCGCGCTCGCGATGGCGGAAACCACTGCGAGAATGACGAGGCCGATCACGTCGTCAATGACCGCCGCGCCGAGGACGATCTGAGCCTCCGGGGTCTGCAATTTCCCGAGGTCCTTGAAGACGCGGGCCGTGATGCCGACCGATGTGGCGGTGAGTGCGGCGCCGAGGAAGAGGTAGGCATTGGTGTCGAGGCCGGGGAGGAGCAGGGGGCCCACGATGACCGTTCCGAGAGCGAAGGGGAGGACAACGCCGACGATCGCGACGAGGAAGGCGGGAATCCCGACTCTCGCCATTTTCTGGATGTTGGATTCGAGCCCGATCTGGAAGAGCAGGATGATCACGCCCAGTTCCGCGAGGAAGCGGAGGAGGGGATCTCCTTCGGCGCTTTCGAAGAGCGGAAAACCGAGAAGCGCGAAGTTGCCCAGCACCACGCCGATAACGAGTTCCCCGAGTACCGCCGGCTGGCCGATCCGCTCGACGAGGCTCGCGAGTTTCGCGAAAAGCAGGAGGACCGCGATCCACGCGAGCGTCGCGGCGTAGGTATGCACCCCAGGCTCCGCCGCCCCTTCCGCGGAGCCGAACGCCGTGCCACCGACCAGTCCGGCGGCGAGAATGGCGAGGGGGAAGTACCGTAGAAAAGCGCTTCGTTCAGTCATATGCATTCGGGTAAATTGCGCGCGATTGTACTGATTTGCATGCAGGAAACAAGGGTGGGGGTTTTTGGGATAGACGCTAGGCCACGGGCCTTTTGCATTCAGTCTTGACGTCCCGCTTCATATGGATAGGATTCTTCTCCTATGTCCGCTGAAACCGATCGAGGTGCATCTGTTGCAGAGAAACCGGGGCCCGATTCCCCGGAGGTCATCCGGGTGACTGTTGCCGGCGGCATCCGGGAAGGGGCGGGCGTCATACGCCGGCTGCAGGGGGGCCTGGTACGGCCTGCCGATTATTCGATCGTGCCGGGCACGATGGACGGCACGGTCGACGTGACCCTCACGGTGCCTCCGATTGCCCGGGAAAGGGCGATGATCGGCCAACCCACGGACGTGCGGCAGATGTTGGATCGCATGAATTTGGCGGAACCAATTGCGGACGTCTCCCTGTCCGCGCGCCATCATTTGCGGATGATCGCGGGCCTGGAGCACCCGGATGCAGTGTTGTTATTGGATACCATCCGGAAACTTGGCGGTCATGTGCAGGGCGCGGAGGGCGATCAATTGAAATTGACGGCGGATCCGAAGGTTTGCGGGACGATCCTTTCCTTCTGCCGGGCGCGGGCCGGCATCGTCCTTCGCGGCAGAGCGAACACGGTATTTTCGACCATCGAAAGGGATCATCCCACTGTCGACGGAAATATCGGTGTAACGGCCAGTCCCCAATTCGCGCCGAACGCGACGAGACACGTCCTGGTCTTCCGCTGCTGGATTCCCCTGCAACATGATATCGAGATCATCGAGATGCTGGAGGGGTTCGGCCTGCGGGTGTCATCCGTGGGAAGCAGGCCGCTGGAACGGGATGATCTGTACCAGATCCTGACGATACAGACTCATGATGGGAGTGATGCGCAGGTGCAGAAGGCGTTGGCGGCGGGCATTTCCTTGCCAGGAGTTGACGACGCGCGGCAGGTCGCCGAGGAGGACACGTTCCAGTACGTGCAGGCGTCTGTTCCCTACTCCCAGAGGTCGGCACTGACGGCACTTTCTTTCCAGCACAAACGTTTTTATCCGCGTAAGAGACTGACCGACGATTTCCAGGTCGTCTCCTCGGGGTCGCTGACACTGAAGGAAGCGGCGGCGCTCCGGAGGGATCTGGTGGGCGGCGGGATCACCCACCGGGCGAACGCCGTCGCGGGTACCGGGTACGGCGGCCCGGTTGCCGTGCCCGCGGACAAGCTGTCGGGGATAATGGATCCGGATGAGGCTGCGGAGTACCGGGAATCATTGCGGATGATGCTCGCATCACTGGTGAAAGGGGAGGAAAAGGTGCGCTGAACCTCGATCTTCCGGCCATGGCTTCGCCGTGCTATAATGGGCGCATGTCCTTCTTCTTTCAGATCATGCTCCGGCCGGAGCCCGAAGGCGGTTTCACCGTCCTCGTTCCGTCGTTGCCCGGTTGCGTAAGTTTCGGAGAGACTTTGGAAGAGGCAAAATCAATGGCAAAAGAAGCCATCGAGCTCCACGTGCAGACGTTGAAGGCGCGCGATGAGACGGTGATCGATGACACGAACACGCTGGATGCACGCCTTCAGGTGACGATTCCATGATCGCGAGATTCCCACGCATGAGTTCGGCGGAGCTTGTCCGTTTGTTGCATCAGCATGGTTTTCAGGATGTACGCCAGCGCGGCAGTCACCTCACATGGTTCCATTGTCATCATCCAGTTCCTCAGGTAGCGTTCTGCCGCTATCCATGGGGTTGTAGCTCAGTTGGTTAGAGCGTCCGCCTGTCACGCGGAAGGTCGCGGGTTCGAGTCCCGTCAGCCCCGCCATGATGTTTTGGGCCTAACGGACCCACATACCATGGGGCAACTGCGGTTCTGTGGTGATCCACTCCCTTGTTCCATTCGCTCACTGTTACGGAGTTTGCCGATAGAGAAACTCATAGCCGAGATTATTTTCTTGTTGAAGTACATGAGCACACGGCCATGGTTCGGATGAAAAGTGAATGGCGAGTAGCCTCTTGAACTTTTGGATATTTATGGATAAAATATAGACATGGTTCGACACGGCTCACCACAGGTCATGAAAGAACTGAAGAAAATCGACGATCTGCAGGCAAAGATCGATAACTTTCGCCCATTCAGCAAAGAGCTCCTCGCACTATGGCAGGAGAGGCTGCGCATTGACTGGACGTACAACAGCAACGCCATCGAGGGCAACACGCTGACATACGGTGAAACGGCGTTCTTCCTGCGCGAAGGCCTCACATCGGAAGGAAAGCCCCTCAAGGACTACGTTGAGGCGAAGAATCATGCCGAAGCCATCGATTACTTGCAGGAAGTCGTGAAGTCGGAGAGAACGCTTACGGAGGGCTTCATTAAAGAGCTGCACGGACTCCTCTTGCGTGACATTGACCACACCATCGCAAAAGGCGCAGATGGAAAACTGATCCATAAGCCTCTCAGTGCGGGGAAGTACAAGGTGCGCCCCAACCACGTCCTCACGCTCTCGGGCACGATTCACAAGTACGCGGAACCGATCAAAGTACTCGATGAAATGCAAAATCTGCTCAAGTGGCTAAAGGAGAGCAGGAAGCTACACCCTGTGGAACGTGCTGCGCTCTTCCACTACCGCTTCGTATGTATTCACCCCTTCGACGACGGCAATGGCCGTATGTCACGGCTCCTCATGAACCTGCTCCTCATGCAGGCTGGCTATCCGCCCTGCGTGGTACGAAATACCAAGCGCAGGGAGTATCTCCAAAGCCTTGAGCGGGCAGACACCACGGGATCCACGGACGAGTTTGTCCGTCTCCTTGCCGGTGAGCTCATCCAAACCGAAGAGACGATGCTGAGGGTTCTCGAGGGCAAACCGTTGCCGCCCATTCCAGGCGAAAAGCTTCACCGTGACGCACGGAGGGAACTCATTCTGAAGGCCATTGGCACGGACATGCTCTCCATCGGACAAATCGCCGACCACGTCCCGCGCATCAAGCGACCAACGCTCAAGAATGATTTGAGTGCGCTGGTTCGTGCAAGAACGCTCAGAAAGAAAGGGATTGGAAAAGGCGTGACCTACACACGCTCTGAAAAGACACGATAGCATTATTTCGGCTTAGACTGGGTGCAATTTGAGCCTCCGTAGATCGAAGTTTTTGAGCAGGGTGTACACTTTCCGCTCACGTTCTTCGCGCAACTCACGCGTGGGTATGGGCCGCTTGTGATGCCTCTGCAGAGTCTTCCGGTGATGCGATCCATGCACATGACGATCCGGTTCCTGTACCCCTTCTCGTTCCTCCTAACCGCCGTTGCCGTTTGGTCCGTTGCGAAGATGATGGAACGGAGAAGGCTGGAGCCGCACGCAGCGACTATTGCTCTCTGTGGGGGATGTATCACGGTGCTCGCATTCGTCGTTGCGTACGCGGAGAACCTCGAACGGTTCGTCACAGGGCAGAAGACGACGTGGAAGATGTCTGCCCTTCAGCACGCGGCGAACCGGATATCGGTACTTTCGCTTATCGCCATAGCCGTATTCGGTTGCGCTATGGGGTGGAGACGGTGGCGCCGCACAAAGCACCCGGCGCCGATGCCGGCGCCGGGTATGTAGATTTGCGGGGGAGGTGCCGGGTGTCTATTTCGTACTTTGGCCGCTCCTGCGGATGGCCCGATTGAACCGCTTAAGCCAGGTTTCCTTCACGGTGTCCTGGTAGCTATCCTCTTCATTCCGTTCCTCGTAAATCTCGGCCGTGGAATAGCCTTCGGTGTCCCGGTGCAGGCGTGAGCGGCCTTCGGGAGCCGCGGCATGGCGGTCGAACATTTGTTCCGTCGGCCGGTTGCGGGTGCCGGAGAACGCCTCGAGATCGAGGATCTCCTGCACGCCGACGCCGACGCCGACCGCGCCGACGACCGCGAGGGAAACAAGGATGAGCGATGAACGCTTCATATGTGTGTGGGGAAATAACATTATTATTATAACATAATAAATTAAATACATCAAGGGGTGCGCGCTAGACAATACTTAACAAGTATTCAATATATCTCAATATGCGAGACGGACACGAAACAGGGGAATCGCCGGGCAGTAAGTCGATCAGCATGCACGAAGATTCGGCAGCATTTGACGATGTGTCTTCGATGCTCACTAATCTCGTGCGGGCCGCCCTTGCACGCGCCGCGGAGAGGCAGGCGGCCGCGATGGATGACGGGGCGGCACACGCTCTGCGCATGAAGATGCCCGATGAGCTCTGCGAACTGCTGCAACTTCGGGGAACGAATCCGCGCACGATCGTCTCCGTGGAATTCTTCCCGCTCTACGCGCATGCGGAGTTCACGTCGCAGGAAGCGTACGGGCGCTGTTTTGACGTTCTCGATAATAAACAACCTTTTCGGGAAGCCATGCGGGCGCTTGCGGAATGGCTATGCGCTTCGCCTGTCTGATGTGTCATCGGCGAGGTAATCGTTGAGCAGGCTGTGCAGTTTTCGCTGTGTGGGTTCGATGTTCCCGTGCGTTCTCACGTCATCGGGGGCGATACGGCCCACCATCACCCTATACGCGTCATGGCGCGCGTCCGTCCGGAGGAGATTCTGTCCGCGCGGATCCGGCGGCAGTTGGGGGATAGCCCTGTCCGCTCTCTTGAGACGCATGATGTCGCAGATGGTCATGCCATGCCTGTTCTGGAGCCAGGCAGCGGAGAGCGGCTCACCCGTTTTCGTTTGAACCCGCGAATACGAAAGATTTTCGCCGTTTGCGTAGTTGATGTCGCTGCGGACCGTTCCGTCCTCTCCGGAGATGATGAGGTCCGCGCAGCGGCCCCCTTCCCGCATTGCTTCCCTCTTGCGGCCCTGATCGAGGGTTGCGTCAACAGTCACGACCGTATCTCTTTCCAGATTCGCGTAGCGCCAGTACTGCTCCCGTCCGGCCAGTACGCGTTTCATGAGCTCATCCGGGTCATGGAACACGAAGAAGAAGTCCGTTTTATCATGGTGATCGAGTTGGGAATTCGGGCAGTAGACGGGCTTGATCAGGATCTGCAGAAGGGTGGTCATGCCGATCCCCGGGAGTCCTTCTCCACGGAGTTTTCCGTTGACGCGCCGGAGCACGTCCTCGAGTTTCGCTTTCTCTATGTCATTGAACAGTAGATCGTCGCAGACGGCATAGAAGACGTTCTGGAGCCACGGAGAGGCGTACCGCAGCCACAGCTGCGCATCTTCAGGATTCCGGAAAGGGTCATTCGCGAGGAGACTGCCGGCGATGTTCCCGCCCGGCTTTTGCGCGTACCTGTTCCCGTACAGCGCATCGAAGAAACGGCTCTTTTGCGAGCTTTGGCGAGTACGGAGATCAGGTGCCGTTCTCTCGATCTTTCCAAGAGCACGTTGATAGAAACCGTCCGGATCCACGATGACCGGATCGAAACAGTCTTCTTCGAACCGGTATCCCCGCGGGCCTTCACCGCGGCTTTCCCCCGTAGACATTTCTGCGAGAACGCGCATGGTGTGTGTCTGTATTCATATATGATTATAACATAAAGATAAGATAAATGAAATACCGAAATGCCTGAACTGAAATCTCAAATACATAAGAATCTTCAAATCGTCGGTTTGCGGCCGTGCCACCCCGCCGCCCGTTCGTAGGCGTGCGCGGCGCGGAGGATGACCTCCTCGCGCATCTGCGGCCCGAGGATCTGGAGGCCGATGGGGAGCCCTTCGAGACGCGCCTCGCTCCGTTCGGCGCTCCTCCCTCCTTCGTCCGCCTTCGGCGGACTTTGGCGGACAGGCATGGTGACATCTTTCGCGAAACCGCACGGCACGCTGATGCCGCAGAGGCCGGCGAGCGACGCGGGGACGGTGAAGACGTCGGAGAGGTACATCGAGACGGGGTCGTCCACCTTCTCGCCGATGCGGAACGCCGGGGTCGGGGAGACGGGCGTGAGGATCGCATCCACCTGCCTGAACGTCTCTGCGAAGTCGCGCACGACGAGGGTGCGCACCTTCTGCGCCTGCCGGTAGTACGCGTCGTAGTAGCCCGCGGAGAGCGCGTACGTCCCGATCATGATGCGACGCTTCACCTCCGCGCCGAACCCCGCGGACCGGGTGTTGAAATAATATTCGATCAAATCGCCGGCTTTTTCGGTGTGTCCGAACCGGATGCCGTCATAGCGCGCCATGTTCGAACTCACTTCGCTCGGGCAGATGATGTAGTACGTGGCGATCGCGTACTTGGTGGAGGGGAGCGAAACGTCTCTGATCTTCGCTCCCAGTTTCTCCAGTGTCTTCGCCGCTTCCTTCACGGTCTGCTCGACTTCCGCATCCATGCCGTCGATGAAATATTCCCGGGGGAGACCAAAGGTCATCCCCTTCACGTCGTCCGCGAGCGCCTTCGTATAATCGGGAACGGGGGCATCA
>Ga0209541_10011702_pt1 | contig 13685 bp, 15 predicted proteins | sample RifCSPlowO2_01_FD_184027 | JGI IMG/M metagenome (GOLD analysis project Ga0209541, IMG submission 184027) | Groundwater microbial communities from Rifle, Colorado - Rifle CSP2_plank lowO2_0.1 (SPAdes) (version 2) | ecosystem: Environmental > Aquatic > Deep subsurface > Groundwater | place...
GTGCGCGGGAGAATCCAATCCTTTCTCCTTCGGGACACGCCTTTGAGCACCGTGCCGTCTTCAATGCGGCTGCTCTCGACCTCGAAAGTTCGGTACACATCCTGTATCGCGCGATGAGCGACGACAACACGTCCACCATCGGATATGCCATAAGCGCAGACGGAATCCACGTAGACGAGCGCCTTGCGGAACCAATCTACGTTCCGCGTGCAGAGTTCGAAATGAAACGAAGCCATCCCATGGGAAATTCCGGTTGCGAAGACCCGCGCGTCGTCCTCATCGGCGACCGTATCTATATGACCTATACGGCGTACGACGGAATGCACGCACCGCGTGGAGCGGTCTCTTCGATTTCAAAATCCGATTTTCTCACGCGGAATTGGAACGCGTGGAGCGCTCCCGTTCTCCTCACGCCGGATGACGTGGACGACAAGGACGTGACGCTCCTGCCAGAGGCAGTCGATAATCGCTACATCCTGTACCACCGCATCGGCGGACGCATCTGCGCGGACATCCTGCCGGACCTCTCCTTCGGGAAGCGCGTCTCGCGCTGTATAGAGATCATGGGCCCGCGGGATGGCATGTGGGACGCGGCGAAAGTCGGCATGGCCGGCCCTCCTATCAAGGTAGCAAGTGGGTGGCTCCTGATCTATCACGGCGTCTCGCACCGCATGCATTACCGCCTCGGCGCAGCCCTTCTTGACCCATCCGGCACGACACTCCTCTCACGGACCGCGGACCCCATCTTCGAGCCCGTGGAACCCTACGAGACTGAGGGCGAGGTGAAGAACGTCGTCTTCTCCTGCGGCGCCGTCGTCCGAGGCGACCGGTTCCTCGTGTACTACGGCGGCGGCGACAAAGTGCTTGGCGTTGCTGAAGGGAGTCTTTCGCGTATCCTATCCGCACTTTCATGAGCACTCCCCGAGCTGTCGTTTTTGATCTCGATCAAACACTTGCCGAGAGCAAGTCTCCGATGACCTCCGACATGGGGAGACGTCTTGCCGCTCTTGCGGAACGCGCTCCAGTCGCTATCATTTCCGGAGCGAAATTCGCGCAGTTCGAGATACAAGCACTTCCGGCGATTCCCGCAACCGCATATCCGCACACCTATCTTCTCCCGACTTCGGGAGCTGCTCTTTACCACTTCACGAAAAATGGGTGGGAAGCGCTCTATGAAGAGCGGCTTGCGCCTGAAGAAGCCGCACGTATCGAAAGCGTCATAGAAAAAGCTGTACGGGAAACCGGGACGCTCCGCGGAGACGAACCCGCATGGGGCCCGCGTATCGAATATCGTGGAAGTCAGGTGACCTTTTCGGCGTTTGGCCAGATAGCACCGTTTTCGGAAAAGGTGAACTGGGATTCGGACAAATCCAAGCGTATGAAACTGCGCGAGGCGCTCATGCCACTCCTTCCTGAATATGAGATAGGAATCGGAGGCGCCACTTCGGTAGATATCGTCCGTAAAGGGATAAATAAAGCATTCGGCGTCTGTAAACTGGCGGAACATCTCGGCATAGCAGTCGAAGACATGCTCTATGTCGGAGATGATCTCCAAGAAGGAGGGAACGACTTCGTCGTGGTTCGCACCGGCATCAAAACTCGTGCAGTAAAGAATCCTTCCGAGACCGCATGCGCAATCGACGAGCTTCTCGAAACTTTCCCATGAACCTGAAAGATGAGCTGAAAAAGCTAGTGAGAGGCGACGTCGCGGACGACGCCGCGACCCTTTCGACCTACTCGCGCGATACGAGCATCTTCGAGAAGAAGCCCGCCGTCGTCGTGTTCCCGAAAGACAAAGAGGACGTGGTGGCTGTGGTGCGCTTCGCCGCTCTCGCGCGGGCGCGTGGAGAAAACATCTCGGTTACGCCGCGCGCGGCCGGAACGGACATGACCGGTGGTCCGCTCTCCTCATCCATCGTCCTTTCGTTTACGAAATACATGAACCAAGTGGAGGTCGGCGAGAATGAAGCCGTTACCGAACCGGGGACATTCTATCGTGATTTCGAGAAGGCAACGAAAGCTAAAGGTGGATACATTCTCCCCTCGTATCCCGCTTCGCGTGAGATAGCCGCGCTCGGCGGCATCATCGGGAACAACGCCGGAGGTGAACTCTCTCTTTCATACGGAAAAACCGATCGGTACGTGAAGGAGCTTGAGGTTGTTCTCGGAGACGGTTCGCTCACAACCTTTCGTGCCCTCACGAAACCTGAACTTGAAGAAAAGAAAAAGCTCCGAACGCTTGAGGGAAGCATCTACCGCGGCATACACGAGCTTATCGAGAAGAATCGAGATGCACTCGCCGCTGCGCGCCCGAAGGTCTCCAAAAACTCCGCCGGCTATGCTCTTTGGGACGTGGAGCGAGACGACGGTACCTTCGACCTCACGAAACTCATTGTCGGAAGCCAAGGGACGCTCGCCATCGTTACCTCGGCGCGCCTTTCGCTCATGCGCCCGAAACCGGAACGCGCCATGCTGGTCGTCTTTCTCTCCGACCTCACCATCCTGCCGGATATCGTCCACCGCCTCCTGCGGCTTTCCCCCGAATCGTTCGAGTCCTATGACGACCACACCTTCCGGCTCGCCGTGCGCTTCCTCCCGCAAATACTGGGTCAGATGGGACTTCTGGAGTCGATACGCCTCGGCTTCGCTTTCCTGCCTGAGATCGGCATGGTGCTTGGGAGCGGCGTGCCGAAACTCGTGCTCTTGGCCGAATTCGCGGAACATTCCGACGGAGAGGCGCTCCGGAAAGCGGAAGAGGCGAAACGCGCGCTTGCCGACCTCGGCGTCGCGATGCGTATCGCGAAAGACGAGCGCGCCGCCGAGAAATACTGGAAGGTCAGGCGCGAGAGCTTCACGCTCCTCCGGAAGAACCTGCGCGGCCTCTACGCGTCCCCATTCATCGACGACTTCGTCGTCGACCCCGACACCTATCCGCGCTTCTTGCCCGAACTCATCTCCCTTCTTGAAAAGAGCGGCATTCTCTATACGATCGCGGGGCACGTCGGGAACGGAAATTTCCACATCATTCCACTCATGGACCTTTCCCGTCCCGAAGACCGGAGAATCATTCTCGAGCTCACGCCGAAAGTGTACGAGCTTGTCATTCGCTACGGCGGAACGACGACCGGCGAGCATAATGACGGCATTATCCGAACGCCCTACCTCAAAATGAAATTCGGCGAGAAAATGACGGAGCTATTCGGCGAGACGAAGCACCTCTTCGACCCGCTGAATGTCCTGAATCCGGGAAAGAAGGTGGGCGGGACATTCGAGGACATCGAACGGTTCATGATACGGCGCCCGTAGTGCCGAGGTCCCCATGCCACCGAATCTGCTCATCTTCGCTTCAGGAACGAAAAAGGGCGGCGGCTCCGGATTCGAGAACCTGGTCCGGGCGGCAGAAAGCGGCACGCTTCGCGCGCATATCGTCGGCGTCGTGAGCAACCACGAACAGGGAGGGGTGCGAGAACGCGCGGAGCGACTCGGGATGCGGTTCTTTCACTTCCCGCCGCCGTGGACCGCCGAGGAGTATCGCCGGATCAAAGCGGAAGCTGGTGCAGAATTCTGCGCGCTCTCGGGATGGCTGAAGCCGGTCGCGGGACTTGCCTCAAGAACGACCTTCAACATCCACCCCGCCCCCCTACCGCGATTCAGCGGGAAAGGCATGTATGGGCTGCCCCTCCACCGGGCGGTGCTTGACGCGTATCGGAAGGGAGAACTTACCCATTCCGCGGTCACGATGCATTTCGTAGCCGACGAATACGACACCGGGCCGGTATTTTTTTCTACTCCGGTACCTATCGAACCCGATGACACGCCGGAAACGCTTCAGGCGCGCGCGAAGAATATCGAGCATCAGGTTCAGCCCATCGTGACCGATAAGGTCGTGCACGGAGAAATCCGCTTTCCCCACCATCCCCAGCCGCACCTTGCAACAAAGCAGTATCCGTAGTATAGTGAGAGTCTCGCAGAATCTTGAGCTAAAGTGTGGCGTTTCGCCTCCTTTCAGTGTTCGGTATCGGCGAGGTTAGAAATCATAGCCACACATGGCAACAAACAAGCTCTATGTCGGCGGTATCCCGTACCGCACGACTGAGGACGAGATGCGCACCGCGTTCGCTGAATGCGGTACGGTCACGTCTGTCAGCATTATCAGCGATCGCATGACCGGCCGCTCGCGCGGATTCGGTTTCGTTGAGATGGGCTCCGAAGCGGAAGCTCAGGCGGCGATCGATCGCTGGGATGGCAAGGAGTTCGGGGGCCGCACGCTCTCCGTCTCCTTTGCCCGCCCGCAGGGTGAACGCCCTGAGCGCGGCAATGGCGGCGGCTTCGGCCGCGGCGGATACTAATCCGTCCCTCAAAGAAAACCGCCCGCGATCTGGAGATCGCGGGCGGTTTTCCGTTCGCATAAAAATAAAGGCGACGCTTGCGCGTCGCCCCCAGTCTTTTCAGTCAACTATTCTAGTTCAATCTCGGCTTGTAATTCCGTACCCGCACCGAAGCATTGACAGCTTGTTCTTGGTCGATGCCGTGATTCATGAGGAAATCGGCAATCATCCGCCCCACCCGCGCCTTCACCGCGTTCGCATCGGTATAGTGCCCACGGATCGTACTGGTTGCATTCACCGCTATCGCGGCACGTACCCACGGTCCCGACCTCATGCTCGGGTCGTACGGATCCCATCCCGCAAGCGCCCGCGCGATGATTGCATCGTGCGAGGCATCGAGTCGGAGCGGCTCTCGTTTCTGAGATGCCTCGAGGGCCGCTGTCCGCAACGATACCAGTGCCGGGATCGCCGGTTTGAGCGGCTTCGGCGACAGCGTAGGCGAGGACGAAACCACTGTCTGAGGCCGTGGCGGCTCCCGCGGTGATACAGGCGTTGTTTTGGGAATCGCACGAGGCGGCTCCGGTGGCAGTGCCAGTTTCTTCTGAACCGGCTTTTGCACCTGACGCGGTTGCGCTGGCCGTGGCACTGCCGTTGCAGGCAGTGTTTGGATCGGACGGATCTTCGGAGTGGACGGGGCGAGAACCGAAACTTTCTTGAGTTCCTGCCCTTTCACCCTCGCCTTGTCCTGTCTTTGCCGTTCCTTCCGACACCAGGCGATGAATTTCGCCTGATCTCCGCCGTTCCTGGTGTAGATGCCGGCAATCTTGTTCGGGTTGAGGTCCTTGCTGGGAAACGTCTCGTTGAATTCGCGGATGATCCCAGCACGATCGGCCTTGCCGTGCTCCTTGACACTCTGGCCGAGGCGCTCCCCGAGCCATACCAATTCTTCGACCGTCCACATCGTGGACGTTGGCACTCTGTTCATCAGAACTCTCCTCCTTCAGTCAGTACGAAGAAAATCCCACCACTCGTTTATAAGGTCCGTTCGGAGAAACTATACTATGTATCTAATTATTTGTCGAACATCGGAGCTACCCTAGGTGAGAGGCGGAAGAGCGCAGGAGTTAGGCGAAGAGGAGGCGTGAGGATTCGATGGAGTCGAGACGGAAATGGCCGGACCTGAACGCCGCGCGGCATCCGTTTTCCACGCGATGAAATTCGCAAGGATTTGGACAAAGGAACCGACGGCGCCGAGCGCGAAGACGAGGATGACGAACCACGCGTACGGTGTCGCGTAGTAGAAGAATGGGACCAGGAACCCGAACCAGAGCCCCACGCACCATGGGCAATTGATGAGAGTTCCCAAGGTGCCGGAAAAAGTGCGCGAATTGCTTCCGGCAAACCAGTCTCGGATGAACTGCGTGATTGTGTCGTAGACGAACAGGCGCGTAAGACGGAAAACGGCAAGGGCCATGAGGAAGAAGTCGAACGTCGGTACCCACACGGAAAGCCGGCTCGTGTCATGGAGCCATGCCCCGCCCCAAATGACCAGGATGGCGAATAGAAGTGAGAAAAACGTGTGCCACGCGTGGAATCGGATGTTCATGACTGCGGTAGTATATAACGCTCTGCGATTATGCAAAACCCCGACGAGAAGCAGCTGTTGGAAGAGAAGTACGGAGGCGTTGCTTCCGCCGCTTTTGAAGCGGACCGGAAACGGCTTTCGACCGGCGAGCCGCTGGCATACGTCATAGGATGGGTTTCGTTTCTCGGACTTCGTATCTATCTAGATTCTCATCCTCTCATCCCCCGCCCCGAAACTGAATGGTGGACCGAGCAAATGCTCAGTAAAATTACTACCATATATGGTAGTAATTTTACTGGTACATTTTTAGATGTATGCGCGGGTTCCGGAGCGATAGGGTGCGCAATCCTGAAGCAGGTGCCGGACGCGCTCGTCTCGTTCGGGGAACTTGAGCCGCGGCACGAAGCGACGATACGGAAGAATATCCGCGAGAACGGTTTGGACGAGTCCCGCGCCGATATCCGCATTGGCGACCTCTTCGCGCCGTTTGCCGGAGAATCATTCGACATCATCGCCGCCAATCCTCCCTACGTGCCGGAAGATCGAGTGCTGCCGGCGAGCGTCGCCGATTTCGAACCCGCGGAGGCGCTGCGCGGGGGCGGGGACGGCCTCGCTTTCATCCGGCGCATCGCGCAGGATACGCCGGCGCACCTGAATAAGGGTGGCGAATTGTGGATGGAGTGCGATGCGGGACATGCGAACGAAGCGCTCGCGCTCGTGCGCGCGGGAGGAGCGAAACGGGTGACGCTCTCCACCGACCCGTATGGCCGCCCGCGCTGTATCGTGGCACACTAGTAACGCATGGCGCCTACGCTCTCTCCTCTATTTGAAACGGTCTTCGGCTCCGCGTTCTCGAGTCCGTCTTCATTCGCGCCGTGGATACTCGCGGGCATCGCCGTCCTCTGGGCCCTCTTCACCCTCATCATCATCTACCACTGGATCCGCTACAGCCTTCATCCGTCGGGAACGCTTTTCTTCCTTGCTGTCTACGTCATCGTTTCCTTGGGCCTCATCGGCTTTGCTCTCACCGGGCTCTCGCCATAACCCATGAGCGAATTTCGAAAAGAACCCGGGGAGCACGTGGTAGCCGAGGTGCGGAAGCACTGGTTCATCTTTCTTCTTGAGCTCCTGCCGTTCGCCATACTCGCCGCGATACCGCTTCTCGTCCCGTTCTTTTTCTCCTTCCTTCCTCCCGAAGCGCAGGCATTTTTCGAGAAAGAACCGTCGTTCGCGGACCCCTGGGTCAGATTTTCCCTCGGCATCTGGTGGTTGTTTCTCTGGCTCGGTGCGTTCAACACGTTCACGGCGTACTTCCTCGACGCATGGCTCCTCACGAACCGGCGCATTGTAGACATCGACCAGCTCGGTTTCTTCAGTCGGCAAGTCTCGAGCTTTCTCCTTGACCGCGTGCAGGACGTGACGACGGACATCCACGGCCTCCTCGCTACCGTCATCGATTTCGGCAACATCCAGGTGGAAACGGCGGGCATGTCCCAGCATTTCGTCATCAAGGGAATCCCGAATCCGCGCCACCTGCGTGACCTCATCCTCGCTGAAGTCGAAAAGCGAAGACCGGAATCGACGCGTCAGATACCCTGACATTTGGTACACTGTGCGCATGAAAAAGGGCGAACTGTCTTCAACTGACCCCTATAAGGGCGTGCGGGACTTCTATCCCGAAGATTTCGCGCGGCTCAAGGGCATGTTCGACCGTATCCGCGAGGTTCTCGGGCTTTGGGGATATGAGGAATATGGCGCGTCGCCCCTTGAACGCTCCGAACTCTATGAAAGCAAAGGGAACGAGGAGATCATCCGCGAGCAGACCTACAGCTTCGAAGACCGCGGAGGGCGACGCGTAACACTCCGCCCCGAGATGACCCCGTCCTTGGCGCGTATGGTAGCAGCGCGCCGTCGCGAGCTTCCCTTCCCGCTTCGCTGGTATTCGATCGGCAACCGCTTCCGCTACGAACGGCCGCAAAAGGGACGGCTCCGCGAATTCTTCCAGGCGGACGTGGACCTTGTGGGGCTTCCCGAAGGCGAAGCCGACGTGGAGATACTCGCGCTCGCCTCCGAGATACTGAGGCGATTCGGCGCAACCGAGAAGGACTTCGTGATACGCGTTAATTCCCGCACCCTGCTCTCCGCGGCATGCGCAAGCGCGGGCTTCCGAAGCGAAGAGAGCATCCGCAACTACTGGCGGCTTCTCGATAAGAAATCGAAAATGACGAAAGAGGAATTCTCTGCGGCGCGCGGACCCGCTAAAGAAGACCCGCTCGCCATCATAGAAGCAGGGACGGACGCTGACGTGAAGAAGGAAAAAGATAAGCTTGCCGCCCTCCTTGCCGCCCTCAAAGAGCGTGGCGTCGGGAACGCTGTCTTCGACCCCGAGATCGTGCGCGGCTTTGACTATTACACCGGCGTAATCTTTGAGATTTTCGATACCAACCCCGCAAATCCGCGCTCGATGTTCGGCGGCGGCCGCTATGACGGTCTCGTCTCGCTTTTCGGAGGAGCGCCCATTCCCGCAATCGGGTTCGCCATAGGCGACGTGCTGCTCGCCGACTTCCTTGCGACGCATGGCTATGATGCGGCCTCGTCTAGTGCGCTTCCGCAACTCTATGTGGGAACTCCTTCCTCCGCCGATGCTCCACGGGCGCAGCTATTTGCCGCTTCCATGCGGAAGGCGGGCGTGCGGACCTTCGTAAACCTCAAGGACCGACCCCTCGGAGAGCAGATAAAAGAAGCGGGAAAACGCGATATTCCCTATTTCGCCGCATACGGCGAGCAAGAGGAGCGGGACGGGACCATCGCGCTGAAACGTCTCTCGAGCCGCGAGGAGATGCGCGCGCGCCCCGAAGACGCCGCGCGCGAGATCCTCGGCACGAAGGAGTCATGAGAGCGCTCACGTTCGATATCGAGACGAAGCTCGTGCCTTTTACGCGCGGGAGACTCGACCCCGACACCTTGGAACTCACCGTCGTCGGCGTCCACGATTCCGAAACGAACGAGTATCGGGCATACACGAAAGAGGAGCTTCCCGCACTCTGGAGTGTTATTGAGCGAACAAATCTCCTTATCGGCTTCAATTCGGATGCCTTCGACATTCCCATTTTGAACCGCTACTATCCCGGCGACCTCTCTCGCATCCGCTCGCTTGATCTCTTGTCCGAAGTCTACAAGGCGCTCGGCCGGCGGCTCCGGCTCGATACGCTTGCGAAAGCGACCTTGGGACGCGGGAAAATCGGCGATGGGCAGAAGGCGGGAGCATGGTGGGATCAGGGCCTGTACGACAAGGTGAAGGAGTACTGCCTTGAGGACGTGCGGCTTACCCGCGAACTCTATGATTATGCGCGTGCGCATGGTCATGTGAAATACAAGGACCTGAGCGAGGTCCGCGATATCAAGCTCGATACGAGCGGATGGGAGCGCGCGTCTGCCGCTTCACCTCTTACGCATACGCTTCCGTTCTAGAATTCATTTCAAAATTCGAAGACGAGCGAGGAATTTTGAAATGAATTCTAGAAACTTATGAAAGAAAAATAAAGACGACTGCCGCGAGGAGGAGGCGGTAGACGACGAAGGGGATGAGCGAATAGCGACGGACGAAGAGGAGGAGTGCGTGTATCGCGGCGATACCGGCGACAAACGCCGCGATAGCGCCCGTGAGGATCACGAACACCGCTCCCTCTTCGGGCGTCGAAAGCAGTTCAAAGAGCTTGAGGCCTCCTGCGCCAAGAATGACCGGAAATGAGAGGAGGAAGGCGAAACGGGTCGCCTCCTCGCGCGAGAATCCCGTGAAAAGCCCGCCGGAGATAGTCATACCGGAACGCGACATGCCGGGGATGAGAGCAATCGCTTGGAACAAGCCGATGACCAGAGCATTTTTCCACGAGGGCGCAGTTTTACCATATATGATAAAACCGTGCTTGGTGCGGATAGACAGAACGTGTTCTGCGGCGAGAAATATCGCCGAGCCGGCGATAAGAGCATACGCGACGAGGACGGGACTCCGGAACGCGTTTTCGATCGTGTCTTCAAATAAGAGCCCGAGCGCGACTGCGGGCACGGTGCCGATAAGGAGAGCGAGAAAGAGCCGGCTGTTCTCCGGTACGGGGACGCTCCCGCTCGCGTACCCAAGAAGAGTCTTTGCAAGGGCGAGAAAATCCTTACGGAAGTAGATAAGGACGGCCGCCGCGGTCGCGAGATGAAGAATGGCGTCATAGGCAAGGCCCCCCGAAAGCGGAAGGCCGAGATATTCGCGCGCGAGAATGAGATGCCCTGTCGAGGACACGGGGAGAAATTCGGTAAGTCCTTGCACGATACCGAGAATAAGAGCGTCGGAGAAAGGCATGCTATGCTATGCGGCATAGAAGTGTATCACGACATCATGCAAAACTTCCTTATTCCGGGGGCTATCGTTCTCGCGGGTCTCATCCTTGCCGGGGCCGTGTATCTCGTGCGGGGCGGCGGGGCGGGCGGAACGCTTTCGGCCGGGAATCCCTCGGCTGTGCGGAGCGTATCGCCTTCCGACCACATCCTCGGGAACCCTGAGGCGCGTGTCATCGTTGTCGAATATTCCGACATCGACTGCCCGTACTGCAAGGATTTCCAGAAGACGATGCATCGCATCATGAGCGACTACGGACCGAAGGGGGAGATCGCCTGGGTCTATCGTCATTTCCCGCTCACCGTACTCCATAAGAACGCCGCGAAGCACGCGGAGGCAGCAGAATGCGCCGCCCTAGAGGGCGGGAACGAAGCCTTCTTCGCCTTCATCGACGCCATCCACGAAGCGTCGCCCGACCGGAACCAATTCAATCCCGATAACTACGGTGCTATCGCGACGAAGATCGGCATCGATGCCGCGAAACTCGCCGTCTGTCTAGCGGAGGGCACGTTTGCTGCGCGCGTTGCGGAAGATGCGAAAAATGCCGCGGATGCTGGCGGAAACGGGACGCCCTATACCGTCCTCATCACGGACGGCGTACCGTCCGTTCCCATCGCAGGCGCCGTTCCCTACGAAGCGCTCGTCGAGGTCATCGATCGCGCGCTTTCGGGAACTAACTAGATCAAAACCCCTTTCAAAACCGTTGACGGAGCTGGCAGTACAAACAAAGAGACTAGGACTTGGCCAAGCGGCCCGGAGCGGTCTCTTTTTTGTACTGCCGGCGGAGTAGGTTTTGAAATGAAAACCCTAGTCGTCCGCAAGGCCGAGCCGGTAGATATCGAACGAATTTTCGCCCTCGAACATGTCGGACGGATTCGGGAGGTAGATACGCCGTCGGGAAATCTCTTCCGTCGCGTCATTCACGAGCCGATGGAAAACCTCGAATTCCTCGTCAAACTCTCGAAAATCCACCTCGTAGCGGCGCAGCTGCGGACTGCCATCCGCATTCCGCGACTTCTTACATTCATAGACGATGAAGCGGCGCACGGGCTTCCCGTAGAGTTCCCGTACCGTGTAGTAATTGAAGATCGCCTGGATGATAAAAAGAGGCTTGCCCGCTCCCCGTTTGCTGAACGAGTCCACGAATTTGTGATCCACGATATCGACAGCGCCACGCTCCGTACGCGAAGCGACAACCAGGTCGGAGATGGCCTTGAGAGGAAGCCGGAGTCCTTCCACGCGGACAGTCCCTCTCACTTCCGCGCCAAGGACGTCATGCTTCGGCGGCCGCTCAAGATAGAAAGAAACGGCTTGTGCATATTCTCGTTCCATGTCCGAACGCTTCTTTTTCTTCGCGCGCCGGGTTTTTGCTTTCCCGAAATGTATCTCGAAATCGGGAACGGCGCGCAGATACGCGAGTCCTCGAGCGAGAGCGGCTTCCCTGCTTGCGCCCTCATAGAAATGCTGGAGAGCGACGTGTCCCGCCCTCCCCACGAGCGAGGAGGGAGTAGCGGGCGTGTCGTAGACGTGCTCGACGTACCGCTTGTACCACGCGAGCGGATTCCGGAGGAACGCCGTGAGGGACGAGTGGCTCCAGTGCTTGATGGGAAGCTTCGCACGGCCCTTCTTACTTCGCGCCATGACATGAGTGTATATCAGAACGCGAAACCGCGGCATGGCCCCGCTGTCGGACCCCTCCCGAGGCCCTAGTAGCTCTTCAAGCGTCTTGCTTTGTCGTGCGTGCGTATCTTCTCGAGCGCTTTCGCCTCTATCTGGCGGATGCGCTCGCGGGTCACGCCGAACTCCTTGCCCACCTCTTCAAGCGTATGGTAAATGCCGTCCATGAGGCCGTGGCGCATCTCGAGGATCTTCCGCTCCTTCGGCGAGAGGTCGTCCAGGATATCCCGGACCTGCTCGGTCAGGATGCGCTCCGAGGACTCCTGTACAGGTGACGGGATCTTGTCGTCGGCGATGAAGTCTCCGAGTGTGGATTTCTCGTCGTCGTCCGAGCCGACCGGATTTTCAAGCGAGAGCGTATCCTGATTTATCTTCTCTATCTGGTAGATCTTTTCCACCTCGACGCCCATCTCTATCGCCACCTCTTCCGGCTGCGGGTCGCGCCCGAGCGCTTGCGAGAGCCGGCGCGAGATCTGCTTGTATTTCGCAATCGTCTCCACCATATGGACGGGGATGCGTATGGTGCGGGACTGGTCCGCAAGGGCGCGGGTGATGGCTTGGCGTATCCACCACGTCGCATACGTGGAGAACTTGTATCCCTTCTTCCAGTCGAACTTGTCAACGGCTTTGAAAAGGCCGAGGTTCCCTTCTTGGATGAGGTCGAGGAGCGTGAGGTCGGGAGAGCGGCCGACGTACTTTTTCGCGATAGAAACGACGAGACGGAGGTTGCTGCGCGCAAGAATGTTGCGCGCCTCATCATCGCCCGCGGCGATGCGTTGTGCGAGCGTTCGCTCTTCCGCAGCGGTCAGCAGTGGGTACTGTCCAATCTCGCGCAGGTAAATCTGTATGGAATCGTAACTCGTGGATTCGCGCCCCTTGATGTTGCGGGTCGCGAGATACTGATCGGCATTGTCTTCCAAAATGCCCCCCTCAAGCACGTCGATGCCCGCGATAGAAAAACGCTCATAGAGCTCGTCGAGGAAACGGATATCGTCTTCGACGTGCGGAAAATCCTTCAGAATCTCGCTGTAGGTGATGTAGCCGCGTTCCTTGCCCTTCACGATAAGCGCGTCCGCCTTCGCTCCGCGAAGCTGCCGCGCCTTTTCTCCCACGCCGCGCGCAATCTTGTGAACGATGCGGATGGCGCGGCGGGAGGCAGGCTCGCGCTTCTTGCGGCCCTGCGCCTTCCGTACGGCGCGCGAAGCACGCGCCGTACGCGCGGCGCGAACTGTCCTCCCCTTTCTTTTTTTCTTCGTCGTAGGCATGAAACAGCTATGAGAGCGATGCGAGACGCTTCATGATGGTGGCGCACTCTTGCTCAGCCGCGGAAAGCATCTGTTGATCCTTCGCCGCTTGCGCGCGGCGAAGACCGACCAGGGCCTTCTCGTAGGCTTCCTCGCATGTCGCCTTCTCGAAACGAGCGATGAGCTCGTCGGCAGCGTGCTCAGAAGGGCTCTCGCCGAGCGAGAGTCCCGATTCGAATATCGCCTCTTCGGGCACCGCATCTTTCGGAAGCGGAGCGCCCTTGATCCGAGCGTACTCGCTTTCGACGTGCTTCGCAAGCGGCGTATCGGCATAGCCGATAGCCGCCGCCGCAAGCGCGATCGCCGCCGTCTCGGTAGCGGAATATCTCAAGGACGGGACCGATTTCTCGCGCGCTGGCGAATCCGATCCTTCCCCATGTCCCGCATCCGCTTCGCGAGGCAGG
>Ga0209541_10011703_pt1 | contig 13685 bp, 19 predicted proteins | sample RifCSPlowO2_01_FD_184027 | JGI IMG/M metagenome (GOLD analysis project Ga0209541, IMG submission 184027) | Groundwater microbial communities from Rifle, Colorado - Rifle CSP2_plank lowO2_0.1 (SPAdes) (version 2) | ecosystem: Environmental > Aquatic > Deep subsurface > Groundwater | place...
GTTAATAATATGATAATAAAACCTAAAACAAAATTAGGTAAATGGTCTGCAGGACTGAACATATTGTTTCTAATAATAATTAGTGTTTCTGTTATTTCAGTCTTAGTGCTTAAAATACTTAATTTTGATGATCATTGGTGGGATGTAACTGTGCCTGTTTCATTCCTCATTGAAATGACTGCTTTTGTTACTGGAATAATCTCTGTTACAAAAAACAAAGAACGTTCAATTTTGGTCTATTTTTCAATTTTTGTAGGTATCCTTACTATCCTTTTTGTTCTTTTGCATAGTTTATTTATCAATGATTAATTTTCTAAACCCATTTTGAGGAAAACGTCAAGGAGTTAATCCTTAGGCAAAAAACAAACCAAAAGATTTAAATAGAAGTAAGATTAATCTTATTTATGATAATTGATACAACTAAGATGAGCTCAAGAGGACAGGTAGTTATACCTTTAGATATGCGTGAAGGCATAAAAGAAGGAGACAAGTTAATTATTATTCGAAAAAATAATGAAATAATCTTAAAGAAATCAATTCCAGAAAGTGCGCTTTGGTCTGAGAAATCTTTATCAAAAACTTGGCTGAATAAAGAGGAAGATGAAATATGGAAGGATTTGTAAAAGGAGATATAGTTGTTTTAGAGTTTCCTTTTTCAAATTTAATACAAGTCAAGAGAAGACCTTCTTTAGTCATTAAAGTTCCAAAAGGAGATGATGTTATAGTCTGTCAAATAACTGGAAGATCTTACGAAAAATCAGTTGAAATCCCAATAAAAAAAGAAGATTTTCACAAGGGAAATTTAAAAGTTGAAAGTTATATTAGATTGGATAAAATATTTTCTGTTGAAAAATCATTAATAAAGTATAAGATAGGTTCATTAAAGCAAGAGAATTTTGATAAAATTTTAGATAAAATTTGTTTTTTTCTGAAAAATTGAGGAAAAAGTTGGGGAGTTAATCCTTAGGGTTAACTTATCGTGGGGGCATTCATCAATTATTAAACAAAAATAGAAACATTATTTTATAAACTTTGAAAACCAAAGAAGGATAATGCCAAAGGAGAATAATATCAAAATCCTTCCAAGAACTACATTAGGTAAGTGGTCTCTTGTATTGATTATCATTTTTACACTTTTATTCATTATCAATATAACTCTTATTAAGCTATTTGTTAATCCTTCTGATTCGCAAAAAGAACAAACTCTTTTTAATAATCCACTTGGCATTTCTATGCTCATTGCAATAGCAAGCGGAGTACTAAGCTTTTTTACAGGAATTATTAGTATTATCTGGAAAAAAGAAAGAGCGATATTTGTTTTCTTATCAACTTTAATTGGTCTTCTGGTATTATGGTTTATGATAGGAGAAATTCTAGTTCCGCACTAAAAAATAAAAAAATAAAAATTATTCTAAATCTCTAATTCCATTATCAGTTATCACGGATATCACTTCTTTCCACTATATCAATTCAGATTTGCCTATATATCGACCATTTTTCCAATCATATATATTTGTACTATTAATGCCCAATAAACTCGCAACAACACAAGGCTCTTTATATTTTTCTAATAAGTTTAAGGCTTTCATCTTAAACTCAGGAGAATACCTCTTCACACCACTCCTTTTATAAGTCAACAAACCAGTTCCTAATTTATCTCGCTTTCTTTTGATAATAAAGTTAATATTTTCATAAAAATTCTTAACATTTTTGTACCCGGAAGATTTTAATCTCGTAACAGATTTAGAATGAACAACTGATAAATCAATATTAAAATCATTTTTTAATAATTCCTTAATTTTAAGTAATGGGGTTTCATTTCCAGAACAAACAGATAGATAAACCCCGTATGGTTTTTTTAAACTAACACTTCCTTCAGAATCAAAAAATCCCCTCAGAAAAGCAGATTTTACTTTAGAACTAGATTCTAAAATTTTTTCAGGGACTTCCCATTCTTTAGTCTTAAAGGATTTAGAATATTGCAACAAATCTTTCACTACCAATTTAGATGTAAGATTTATAACATATCTTGGTTTTGGATTTAAAGAAAAATTTGTAAATTTTAGTTCTCTTTTTTTCTTACTTGGTAGAAGACCATAAACTTCCTTTAAACATCTACGAAATTCATCCGCAAAATCCTCATCACACACGTCTAATCCAACTAAAAACCCATTACCTGAATTATGAATTCTTATGTAACCATCCCCACATAAAACACCTAAGATATAGCCCTTTTCTTCAGTTAAAAAATTACTTTGTTGCAAAATTTTGCTTAGTACCTTATCCTGAAATGGTCTTTTGCTTGTATGGATCCAATCATATAAGGCACCATAGCTTACACTAAATCCCCTTTCTGATAAAATAGAAAAAATCTTAATAGGACGCAGTCCCTGTTTACTTAACTTCATAACTTCTTCATACTCTTCCAAAGTATGGGTTCTATACATCCTTTATACCACCATCAGTAACAATAAAGATACATTCACTCTCAGGCATAGCAGGAGCATCAACTAATTTAGCAACCCGACTTCCTTTTTTTCCTCTTCGCAAATAACATCTATATGTTGAGGCGTGGTGCAAAACATGCCCACCAATTGCTTCGGTAGGGTCTCCAAAAAAAGTATCTGGTTTAGCCATAACTTGATTAGTTACATAAACAGCTATATCATAAGTATGTGCTAGCCTAAGTAATTCATGGATATGTCTATTTAATTTCTGTTGTCGGTCTGCCAACATCGAACGCCCTGAGAATTCGCTGCGAAAATGGCTCATTAATGAATCCACTATCACTAATTTGATTGGTAATCCTTGATCTTTTATCAGTTCTTCTATCTTTTCAATCATCAACATTTGATGATCACTATTAAAAGCTCTCGCGCCTCTAAAATTTTTCAAAGCTATTTGGGGATCAAGGCTACTTGCCTTTGCAATTCTCTCTATGAATTCTGGTCTTAAGGTCCCTTCAGAATCAATCCAGAGAGCCATTCCATTAGCACCGCCTTTTTCTTTAGGCAATTGTACACTAACAGCCAATTGATGAGCTAAGGAAGTTTTTCCTGATCCATAAGCGCCATATACTTCAGTTACTGCCCCGGTTTCAATACCACCGCCAAACAAACCATCCAAAGCTTTTGATCCTGTAGTTATCTTTATAACACCAAGTCTTTTTCTCAGTAACTCTTCTCCAGACTCAAAGCCCATATCTAGTTTGCTTCTAGCATTATTGATTATTTTCTTGGCAATAGCTTCACCAATAGCACAAACCTCTATTAATTCACCAGGACTTGCAACAGCCAAGCTCATTAAGGTAGTATAACCCGCCTCTTTTAATTTTTCAGCAGTCGCAGCACCGACTCCAGGCAATTCCTCTATTTTGATTTCTTCTTTTTTCTTAACAACAACTTGTTCAGCTTCTTTTTTTTCTTCGCTAATGTTCTTTTTTAAAGAAGGTTGTTCTAAAAGGTTCTTACTCATCATCACTCACCTCTTCATTATTTCTTTCCGAGCTTTCTTTTTCTAAAGAAAGCTCTTTACCAGCTTCAAAATAGAGATAATCCTCAACTTTTCTTAACACAGCCATCATCTTAGAAATGTCATTTCTTCTTATATTATTAATAACCTCACTTCTCCACATGTCTTCATCCTTCTTCTTAAAACTCCTGGATATGCTAACAGTTCTAAAAATAACCTCATTTCCATTAATTTTTTTCTTATTTTCCCAGATTGCAGAATCTATGTTCCCAATCCTAAACTTTTTTACAGGTAAATTTTGTACCATTTTAGGTACCTCCTTCATGTTTCAGATTTTTTTTCATTCATAAACTCCAATCTTATATTTCATAGACGGATGAATATAACCCCTGAAAATCTCAAATAACTTTTTAGTTTCATTAACGCCAAAATTTAGATAAAACCAAACTCTGCCAGGATATCTTTTAGGATCTTTTACAGCATAGATTTTAGGATGAATATTTAATTTCATTTCAAACCATTCTTTAATAAGTAGATTTTCCTTGTATGTAAATCCATTTGTGTATAAAGAACAGGTCCCATCTCTTTTTTTATAACTACCATCATCCATATACCAGATAGCCAAACCTAAAGCCCCAATACTTTTTAAAATCTCTAAACTAATTTTTTTCTTCCCAAATTTATAAAACAAATGATAATAATAGTTTAAACAAGGGTATGACCAACTCCCAAAAAAGAGTTGTCCTGTTTTTGATCTCCTCAAACTAAAATGTAAATTACCTAATAGGCTAATTTTCCAAAGAAAATAAGCTTCCTGCACATTACAACAACCACCTTCCAGTCTTGCATTTTTACAAGTCTTAGCAATCTCACAATAAAAATCACCCAATAAACCACCAAGAATAATCTGTTCCTCAACCGACGTTAATACAATTCTTTCTCTTTGAGCAAGTTTACTTATATCTAAACGTGACGCCTTTATTCTAATTGCATTTGGTGATTTATTTATAATTTTAGAAATATAATGTTCACATTTATTCAAATAATCCATTTTTAAAATTTCAACTTCAGATTTTGTCCACATATTAATACGCACCATTTCAATAGCCTCAGAAACAGATAAAAACCATAATTAGCCCCTTTCGGATCTTGTTTCATCGGCCTTAAACACTATAAAGCTAAACTTATTTATAAACCCTACGCGTGGTTGTCACGTAACACTTGCCCAGAATATATATTTTAGATAATATAGGTCGTTTCTTCTTTTTCCAATTAAGGAGTTTCTTAGCTATTTAATGTCCTTTCACCTACAGACTAATCCAAAAACAAGAATAGGAAGGCTTAAATACAACTATTTTTAAGTAGTAACAATTTAATAAGGTATTGAAATGCTGCTTCCGTGGTTAACTTTATTTGATTTTAGGGGAATTTTGGCAAATTTCATAGAGCCAAACAAGATAAATCATAACTGGAAGTACGATGATTTTGTTATTATTGTTCCTATATTCAATGATATAAAGTACCTTACTAATATTGATTTTTTAAAAAAGTATAAGGGGAAAGTAGTTTTATGTACTACTGACGTAGAAACTGAAAAGTTTTACAAGGAGATACAAAAAATTGCTAATGAAAACAGTTTTAAAATTATAAAATGCCCATTTAAAAAAGAATCAAAAAATCCTTGGAAACTATATCAAAAGACACTTTTAGCCCACGATTATGTTTTGGGAGAGTCTGTCAAGATACTCAATTCAAAGTATGTTATTTTCTTAGATGCAGATACTATCTGTAAAACTGATCTTGCTTATCTTTCTGGATTTATGGAAAAAAAGCAGTTAGACCTAGCTTCAGTTAAAGTAGTTCCTTCTAAAAAAGAAACCATAGCTGAAAATATACAATCCATAGAATATGAAATTGCTATGAAGTCCAGAAGAATATACCCCTGGCTTACCAGCGGAGCCGCAATGATTGCAAAAAGAGAAAGCATGATAGAAATTATGAAAGATCACTCTTTGTTTTTTAATGGTGGAGATATTGAAATAGGAAAAATAGCTAATCTAAAGGGACTTAAAATAGATCACATTCCCGTAACATTCTATACCGATGTTCCAGAAACTTTTCCAAAGCTATTCAAGCAAAGATTTTCTTGGTTTTGTGGGGCATTCAGGCACTCTGTGATAAATGCCCATACTAATCTCTTTTCTCCTATTTACGCCTTGTATTTTACAATAGTTATATTTTTAATGCTCCCTTTGAAAGTTTATGAACTAGTTGCAAATTGGTTTATTCTCCCATTTCTTTTCTTGTTTTATATGATAGTATGCTTTATCTCTAATTGGGAAATAAAAAACAAATACATGTTTATTTTCCCGTTATACTCCCTATTTCAAGTATTAGTTTTGCCTGTTTGTGGGATTTATAGGTATATTAAGACAGTTATAACAACAAAGAATGTTGGCTTAATCAAAGTTTTTTATAAACACAAATATTCTCCAACAAAGTATGTACTTAATATCTTATTTATCTTGGGTATCTCAGCACTTATATTTAACCTGCATCTTGTAGACAGAACACTTTTATTGAGCAATATCGATTTATTTGAGTTAATAGGATTGAACTTTCAATCAAAGAATTGGCTTTCAACGATTTATGAGGGAGTTAAGTTGCTTGTGGTGCTACTCGGAACATTTTTAATTTTAATGGGCCTTGTAAAGGCTGGTTTCTATATTAAAAAAATTTCAAAGAAGAGTAATTCCTTCTTCAGCTATCTTTTTTCATTAATAAAATAAAGAATGTATTTTCTTATTTCTCAAATCTAATTTCATACCACTTAACTCTCTTATTTTCAACCAATTCTTTAACTTTTTTCTGTTTCTCATTTAATTGGCTTTTTCCAGTCTTAACCTCAATAAACTTAACAGAATCTTCATCAAAACTTATAAAATCAATTGGATTCCCTATAAAAACACTGTTTTCCTTATTTCCAGGATAATTATCCATGAAAGGAACAAAGTTTTCCCAGTTTTTTCCATGTTTTACATACATGCTTTTATAATTAAACTCTAAATTTTTCAACTTATCCTTCGCTCTTTTATAAAGATAAATAAAAAGAATTAATAAAAATAGCAATACTAAAAATAAAATCTCAAGATACATTTTAAATTTTCACAATTCTTTTCTTTTCCGTTTCTTTCCCAAGGCTTTCTCGTTTTCCGCGAGCACTTTTCTAAAGGGCTCTAAGAAAGGTTCACCCCTATTTGCATTAATGCTTCCTTTACAGATATTATATTAAATATATCTACTATAAATCCTATCACTATCCCAAATACATATTGCAATAAGATTATTAATATCGCTCTTATTAATCCAACATTGAACTTCCTTGAATAAAACCATATTATAAGAACAGCACCAACTCCAATCCCAACTTCACCTAATTTAATAAGGCTAAAGACCAAAAAAGAAAACAAATGTAAAAAGGCAGATAATATGGAGTAAGCTAAACTTTTTAATATGTTAGTCTTTCCATGAACAAATTTAACAGCAAAATGTAAAGGCAAAATCCAAACCAATAGCGCGATTCCAAACACTATCCAAGGCTTATATCCTTTAAACAGCTCAATAACTTGGAATAGATCTATCATTCTTCTAATTCTTTTATAAGTTCCTCTGGATTCATCTCAATTATTCTTTGTGCCATTAATTCTTTTCTGTCAAACATCTCATTCTTGCTCACTCTTCCAACAATCACCAATTGCTTGCCCAGAATTTCTTCTCTTATCTTGTTAAAATTCTCTGGTTTTTCCTTAAATTCCCTTATTTTCTCAATATCCAAATTTAATATTCTTTCAGCCTGGTTTCTGAAAGCCACAACCCTTATGTTGTCAGTTCCATCATCTAAAAACAAGTTCAAGATAGGAACTAAAACTTCACTCACGTTTCCATGTGTTTTGCAGTTAAATCTGCCATCAGTAGCTTCTAGTTTTTTATTGCATTTAGGGCAAGCTTCATAGAATCTAGGCTCAAAAATCTGAACAATAGTCCCTAATACTCCTATATTGTTGTCATTCTCATTAAGTTCAGCTATTTTTTTCTTAATAAAATCAAAACTCTGTTTATTATTCACTTCTATTTCCACACCTGAAGGATCTACTTCAATTTCTCCTTTGTTTCCGACATGCAATTCCTTAAAAACACCATTAGACTTGACATATCCATTTTTTATTTTTAATATGCTTCCTTCTTTAATCTTATTTTCCTCTATTTGTTTAATATGATTAGCATCCCAAAAAGCAACTCTTATGACTCCAGTATCATCCCCTAAAACAAAGCTTCCTACCTTGCCTTCTCTGTTCTCCTTCTTGTATTCAATAACAGGGTTTAACTGAACTACTTTTCCTGTTAAAATAACATTATTCATTCCTGTTAGCAGCTTGTTTATTTTCAATTCTCTTGTAATATTAAATAACTTAACCCCTAATTCATTGGCAACTATATGCGCAGCTCCTTCTTTGCTTATTAAATCAGAAAGTTTAGTTAATTTTTCCTTTATTTTCAGCTCAATTTCATCATTAGAAAGGTTTTTTTCCTCTTTTATTTTAGAAATTATCTCCTCATAGCTAACATTAAACATCTTAACCCTAAAAAACAACTACTTATATTAAAACATTATGGTTATGCAGTATCAATATTTCTCTTCTTTAATCAATTTACCTTTCTTTTTCTTTTCCGAGGTTTTCTTTTTAAGAAAAGCTCTTTCAGCAATTTTCATGATTTTCAAGATAACTTCCTTAGGGATATCAACTTTTAAGTCCTCTTTTAATTCTACTAAGAAATCATACAAGAAAACAGGAAAAACACTGGCTCCAATCTCTGTTTGTCTTAAGCTTTCCTCTAAAACAATATCCCAATCAATCTTGTATTTTTCAATTAAAGTTCTGCCATCTTCCCTGTCACCTGCTCTTTCTGTAGTGCTTTTCATAAGAATAAGGTCTTCAGGACTTAAGACTTTAATAATCAAATTCTCAAATTCATGTACCTCTCTTACCCTTTCTAATATACTTTTAGTAATCTTAATGCAAATAACTTCTTTCAAGAACAAATCAAACCTAATGTCTCCCATTTCAAGAAAAATAGGGCTAAACCTTGCTTGATAATTGCCTCTAGTGATCTTTAATGCTCTTTTTCTAAATCCAATTTTTTCTAATATCTCTTTAATTAAAATAAAATCATTTTTATTTAAAAGAACTAGATCAATATCCTTGGTCTCGGTTTTAGCACCTAAAAACATCATCGCGCTTCCGCCAATAATCAAAACCTCAATTTTTCTTTTTAACTCTTTTCCTATTATATTTAATAAATCAAGTTGCCTCTTAAAATCAATCATTCTTTATACCTCATTAAATCATTATTATTAAATGGCACATAAACCCTCCAAGTTTTCTCAATATCATTAAAATGCCCTAATTTTCCTCTTAAATTTTTTATAATATATTTATTATCTATTTTACTGTTTAATAATGCCTTTCTAGTTCTCAAATCCATTCTTTTGACACGAATAAATCTTCTTGCAACATCATATAGAGCGCCTACTTTTCTACCAAGCTTATCTTTGATAGCCATATTTTTTAACTTGCTCCAATTTCTTATTTTTCTAAATAAATCTAAACTAGCAAGAATCACCCTATAATCATTAGTTTTAATGCCCTCTATAATCACTTCTTCAAAACTTAGTGGTTTCCCATGCACCCTGTATTTTATATTAGTAACTAAACCTATTCTCGAATTTTTATTTATGACTTCATAAATACCAGGATAACCAATTTCTTTTCTTTTCAACGGATCAATAATATAAAACCTGACTTTCCTGCCACCGCTATAGTTCTTCAAAAATCCTTCTCTCCTCAATTTAGAAATGTAATTAATTGCAGTTCTTTTGCTTGTTTCCAGACTTTTTGCTATAGTGCTGACTGTCTGTAATCCTTCCAATCTTTTAGCCATTTCTAAATAATTCATTCCACATCACAAAAGTTCTTTATAAAGTATGATGTAAATGAACTAATATATAAACTTTACGCCTTTTTTCAAGAATTTTTAGGAATTTTAAACTTTATGATTGGTTTTACATAAACTAAATCCTTGCCTTCAACCTCAAAATATGTCCAAGAATTGCCATCTATACAATTAGTCCCTCTCCACACACCTTTAAATGCTCTTAATTGATCACTAGTAGGACATTCTTTTACATCTTTAAAATCAACATACATTTTCGCATATTCTTTTAAGTCATAATCAAAAATTATTTTAAAATTCGGTTTAATTTTATAAGTAGATATCCCTTTAGCAAAAGTAAACTCCCTGCTAGCCAAGCCAATTATCTCTATTTTTCCATTATCCAGTTCATATAAATAATTATAACTTAAATCAGCATAAGTTTTGCTTAGATATTCTTTCATTTCATTCTCAAAAGTTTGTTTGAATATAGCAGGAACTTCTCTTATAGCAGTCTCAGTCCAAATATTATCATCTTTCACTCCGCCTCTTTCAGCTAGTTTACTCAAGCTTCTTATGACATTATACCTTACATTATTTTCAATTTCAAAAATTGACTTTTCAGAGCCGTAGATATTTTCAAAAGAATCTGTTTGCAATTCTCCCAAAACACTAGTGCTAGATTCCCTTTTCAAGGTTAAGTGCAAGTAAAGAGATAAAGTTAGTACTACAAGAGATAAAGTTACCAACAATGGAATGAAAACAAAGCCTTTTTTCATATTCTTTTGCACCCATTATCCCACTTGCATCCAAGCCAATTTTCACAAATTTCTTTCCTATACAAAGTTTCACATGGTTCTTTTATGTTTGCTCTCTTCCTAAACAGTTTCCACTTTATTTGTTTGCCATCAAAACTAGTTAAAGTAATGCTATCGCTTTCTTTGCCAGTTATTGTACTACAATAATTAAAAAAATTCCCTTCTATCCTTTTGCCATCAAAATCTAGTTCAATACAATAAGCATCATTAAAAAAATCAGCATTCTCAATTATTTTTCTAGCAGTCTCCTCTTTCTTGTCTCTAGCATAAAAGTAAAATAAATCTAAAACAGTCATTTTGTCAACAGGGACTTTTAAAAAATTCATAAGAGTCAAGCTGTCCCCTAAATCTACAAATTTTCCAGTAATTTCCATTGAAGTCTTGGAAACTGTTAAGGTAAATAAAAAATAAAAGATTATTAATAGGAATATGAATGCTATTATAAACCACGGATCTACCAATAGTGAGCCAAATATTCCTTTTTTACCCATTTTTCAAAACCACACTTATTGTTAATTTTCCTTTATTTAATTTATCATTCTCTTTTACCAAAACCTCAACAACTCTGCTACTGCATTTGTATTGTTTAAATGGACAAAATCTTTTCTCTAACTCATAAAAATCTTTTCTGATAAAAGACTCATAATTTTGATCTTGTATTTTTAAACCTAATTTAACACCTGTTTTGCTAGAGCTTAAGCAATTATCAATCTCGCCTTTAAATTTACTTAAATCTACAATCCCAGGATATGTTCTTGCTTCATCTTTGTAAATAAAACAATTTGAACCTTGTAATAAGCTTCTTGTTATAATCTCATTCTCAAGATCGCCAACATTAATTTTTTTAGTTACCCCATAGCTTATCAAACTAAAAACAGCTAAAGCAACAAAGATAGTTACAAAAGACTTAGCTATCAACATCCACATTTCAGTTGATATCGCAAAAGTTCCTTTCTTATTCATTCAATATTACCCTTCCATCTTTTGTGTTAATTTTTATTTTCTTGTCAAATTCAGCAAAAGGATATTTAACATCAGACAGACCATAATTTACTATAATGTTTTTATCCTTGATAGAATACAAAAAATCACTATGTTGATTATAATTAATTTCTAGATTTCCAGGAGCAGATGAAACCATAGTTGCAGCTAAACTTAAGTCAATAGCCTCATATTCCTGGTCTTTTTCCTTTCCCTCTATCACAGCCTTGGCATTAAAGTATAATACTGTAAATATCAAGACAACCATTACTAGCTCAAAAACCCTTATAATCACTACCTCTTCAATTAATCCTTTCTTGTTCATATAAAAAGAAAACCAATACTAATATTTATTCTTATTGTTTTACAATAGGAGTCATTTCTATCAATGTTTCTTTGTCATTTAGTTTAATTTTTTTAATATTTAATTTAGCCGGCCCTAAAGCATTGCTACATTCTCCATAAACAACCAAGTACTCAACTCCTCTCCCACCTACACTATCTGCCAATCCAACATTTACATCATTAATAGAGCTTACAATATGGTCTGCTTTAGGATATGAATAGCATCTTTTTGGCTTATTATCTTCTCCATCAAAATCACCTAATATAGTTGTTTCCTCAAATAAGCACAAGCAGGATTTTCCAACAAAACAGCTTCCTGGTAAGGGTATATGATAATCACTATCAGAAGAATGGCAAGTTGATATAGGGCAATTTATATCTCCTTCCTTGGGGCTACATCTGCTACTGAATCCAACTAATATATATGAATCTTTTTCTAGATAAAAAGGCATTGTAATTTCATTAAGTTTTTCATCTTTTAAAAGCTCATTTAACTGTCTATCAAGCTCATCAAAATTATTAGAAGATGATTCTTCTATTCCGCTGCCAACATAACTATAGATTATCCTGAATAATGGTATCAAAACAGTGACAAAAATAATCGCTCCAACTATTAATCCTATCAAAGTCCCAAAAACTATTCTTTCAGCTGCTTTCTTGTTCATATATTAAAAATAAAAGAAGAAGCATATTTAATTATTGTGATTTATGCCAAGTAGCCTACTTTAAAGGTATTATAGTCATCCAAAGACCAGAAAGTTTATAAAGATAATTATAGTTATTATAACCATGGTTATCATTAAACGAAGGGAAGCAAGTTTCATAAATGGCTTAAAAAAATGGGCTTTTCTTTATGGAAGAAGAAAAACAGGAAAAACATTTTTAGTAAAGAATTTTGTGAAATTTGATGAGTACTATTTTATTAAGAGAGATAGGACTATAATAAACAGCAAAGAAATTAGCTATGAAACTTTTATTGAGCTTCTTAAGCTAAATCTAAAAAATAATAAAACAATTGTAATTGATGAATTTCATAGGCTTGGAGATGGCTTTTTAGATTTTTTGCATTCAATAGGAACTTCAGGAAAGCTTATTCTTCTTTCTTCAACTTTGTATCTGAGTAAAAAATTACTCTCAAGTGGCTCCCCATTGCTCGGGTTAGTTGCAGAGATCCCTCTTGGGCTTATCCCTTTAGATTTAACTTTAAAAGAAGTTTGTAATTTAAAATATGAAAAAAAAGAGGCTATGGAGCTTGCTATTTTCTGTAGGGAGCCCATTGTTATTGACTATATAAAAGAAGGGGCTAATGCGAGAGAGCTAATAGCTAATATCCTTATTGCCACAAAACACACAGTTCCTGCTCTTATTGGAGAGATATTTACTGAAGAAGACAGGCAAATCTCAAATGTTTATGAAGGCATATTAAGGGCAGTATCTGTTGGAAAAAAGAAAGCAGGAGAGATAGCAAATCACCTCTTTTCAAAAAAACTTATTCAAAAAGAGAGTTCTACTATGATCCAACAATACTTAAAAAACCTTATAGAATTTGGCATGTTGAAAAGGATATTTATTTTTAATAAAAATGAATATAAATATGAGTTAATTTCTCCTTTAATATGGCTTTATTTTTATTCTGATGAGAAATATAACTACGGAGAGGAAGCCACCCCAGAAAAGGTAAAAATTATTATGCAGGAATTAATGCCAAAATTTGTAGAATCTGCAATAAGGGAATTTTTCTCCTATAAGCATGGTCTAACAGAAGCAATTATTGAAGATAAAGATTATGATATCGATGGATGTCTTCTAAAATTCAAAAAACCAGAAATCTTGCTTGAAGTAAAATGGAGAAAAATAAAAGAAAGCGAGTTACACAAGATTGAAGAAAATTTAAATAAATTCGATTCAAAGAGGAAAATTTTATTTGTTCCAGACAAGGGCAAGCTAAAATCAACAAGCCTGGAAATATTAGATGTTGGTGACTTATAACTTGGATCTACAGGGAAGAAATCAATAATTTATATCTAAAAATAAAAGAATAAGAATATTTAACCAATCAATTTCTTTTTTTACCATAAA
>Ga0209541_10011705_pt1 | contig 13684 bp, 13 predicted proteins | sample RifCSPlowO2_01_FD_184027 | JGI IMG/M metagenome (GOLD analysis project Ga0209541, IMG submission 184027) | Groundwater microbial communities from Rifle, Colorado - Rifle CSP2_plank lowO2_0.1 (SPAdes) (version 2) | ecosystem: Environmental > Aquatic > Deep subsurface > Groundwater | place...
CTAAACCATCCCATCTAACACCATTATACCTATACAATCTTAGTGTTTCTTTTTTATAATTGTTTAACCAATCATTTCTAACTCTAAAGAATATCTCTGCTTTTTCTAAATCTTCATCTATAAAACCTTTTTTCTCTAAACTTATGTAACTATAAACATCCAATCCTAAATCCGGTAATCCTTCTGGTTTACCAGATAGTTTATCAACACCAATACCAATATTGCTTAATTCATTTTTAGGAAATAAAGTAACATCAGTAATAACCTCGTTAACTAAATTAATAGTAGTACCGCCTATACCCAAAACAGTTAAGCCTGTCCAAGAACCTTCCTCTCTAGCAGTAGAAATTGTAGGACCAGCACCACCACTGCTTCCTCCTCCACCACCTCCACCACCTGTTTCTACAATAACTCCCTCGTCATTAACAGTTAAACTCCATTCTTGCCAAGCTTCAACAGTTCCATCACTAACATTTGCACTAATATTATAATTGTCATTTGAACTAGTATTGCCACTAAAATTAAACTCACTAAAATTCAAATTGGTATCACTCTTCACCCATTCACCATCCCAATACCATGAAATATCTAATAAATCTAAATCATCATCACTAACATTTATGTGGAAAGTTTCATTATCTGGTTCTGTAATTGTTGGATTAGTTAAAGGCGAAAAATTTCCTATAACAGGAATATTATTACCGATTGTTATTGTCCAATTATCCCAAACAATATTTACCCCATCAGTTATATTCACAGTAACATTATAAGTTCCAAACGTAGACATATTAAAAGTATTAGTTCCTGTTAAATTATCCGCAGATAAATTAAAAGTAGTATCTACATACCAACTAACATCAACACTATCACCATCCACATCACTAAAACTAATATTAAAATCTTGGGATACGTTACTTTTGAGGATTATATCAGTTAAAGGTACATCTCTTGTAATAACAGGAATAGTATTATTGTTATTAATAGTTAAACTCCAATTCTTAGATACATTATTAGTAGCATCATTAACGATAATAGTTATGTTATAAGTATTAGCACTTGTAAAATTACCCGTAAAGTTCCATTCAAAGTAAGTAGTATCATTAGTATCCTGTTGCCAATTAGTATCCATATACCAAGAAGCATTAAATGTTGTATCTGTATCAACATCACTAACATTCACACTAAGACTGATATTATTTGGTTCACTTTCTACTGCATCATCTGCTGGAGCAAAGTTATCTATTGTTGGTTCTGTGTCATTATCATTAACAGTAAATGTCCAGTTCTTCCAATCAACATTAATACCATCACTAAAATTAACACTTATGTTATAGGTATTGGCACTTGTGAAATTACCTGTGAAATTCCATTCTGAATAATTTAAATCTGTATCACTGCTTTGGAAATTTGTATCAAAATACCAGCTCAAATTAAACACGGTATCTTCATCTACATCAGTTATATTAATCGAAAATGTTTCATTGTTTGGTTCTGCAACAGACGGATCATCTGCTGGTGCAAACGAATCTACAGTAAGCACAGTATTATTATTATCAACAGTAACCACCCATTCATACCAAGAAGTTTCATTATCTAAATCTGTAACATTAGCAGTTATATTATAAACACCACTAGCACTAAAGTTTCCTGTAAAGTTAAATTCAGTATAGTTCTCATTTAAACTTATGTTCTCACTTCTTGATAATACTTCGTCTATATACCAACTTACCTCTAATGATTGATCATCTTCATCAGTTGCATTTAAACTAAAGGTTTCATTATTTGGTTCTGTAATTGTTGTAGGTGTTGCGGGTGCCGTTTCTGAAATTGTTACAGGTCTATTGGTATTTGTAACAGTCAATAGCCATTCATACCACGCTTCTGTTATTCCATCAGTTACATTAACAGAAATATTAAATGTTGCATCTGCAGTAACTGTATTATTTACTGTATAATTGCCTGTGAAGTTAAATTCAGAATAATTACTATCTAAACTAATATCTGTATCTGTTTTCACCCATCCTGAATCCCAATACCAAGATATACTTAAATTTTCAAAATCAGGGTCAGAAATATTGATATTAAAACTCTCATTATTTGGTTCTAAAATTGTATCTGGAGTAGCAGGTGCTGTTTGGTCTATTACTGCTGTTGTATTTGCTATAACCATTATAGTCCAATTGTTCCATACTATTGAAGTTCCATCTGTTATGTTTACAGTAACATTATACTCTCCAATTGTGCTGTGAACAAAAGTGTAATTATTGTCTGCATAAGTATCATTAACAACATTATCTATATACCAAGTTATAGCAATAGCATCATTCTCGGTATCACTAAAAGTAATGTTAAAATCTTCTGTTAAATTGGATTGTATAACTGCATCTCCAATGGGGATATAAGAATCTATTGTCGGTGGATTGTTTGCACCGCCAGCATCAGTTTCATAACCAATACTAACATTATACAGCAAACCGCTCCAAGTGTTGTTATCAGTTTCAAAATCAAACCTGTACTGGAAATACCTTGAAGAAGTGATTAAAGTCTCATTCAACTCATTGTAACTCCCATTGTCAAAAAAAGTAGCAGAAGTATTATCATAACCAATCCATGGTTCACTAGCACTGCAGGTTGCATCTGCACAACTTCTTAATTGTGCTTTTAATCTTAATGCTCCTCTCCTGTAAATGTTTTCAATCTCATAAACACTTAATGTTCTGTTCCAGATGGCAAATTCGTCTATGGTTAAATTTAGTGTATCTTGACCAATCGATAGAGTAGTATTCTCTAAATTATTATATAATATATTAGCCATGATATCAGTTTCCTTATAAACCCCATCAATAAAATAACTAACAGTACCATTAGCAGTTTCATTGACCGCATCATCAAAAATCAAAGCTATATGATGCCAATTAGTGTCATTTGTAAAACAGCCAAGGCAACTTTCTTGTTCAGTTCCTCCCACCCCGTAAAAATTTATTAAAAGATTTGTACTAAATGACACAGCCCATCCACTATCACCAATTACCATCCTGCTTAAAATTGATTCAGCGGGGTATCCATCTTGATTTGTATTAAGATACCAAAATGCAACAGTCTGATTAGTAGAACAATCCATTGATGATTCATTCCATAGTATTTGTGCATATGCAAGACTATTATTCAACCAACTCAATCCTTCACCAAATTTTCCAGCAGTATAATTTGGAGTATTAGTATTTCCATCCTTAGCTGTTAAATTAATACTATTTCCACTATAATCTTCAACATAAGTCTCATTTTCACCGCGAGTTGTATCATTGTTAAATCTGTAATAAACAATTATATCAGTCATATTAATACCGCCAAACATATCGTTTTCCTCGTTATAGGCATCACTTGGTAACTCTTCATTATAAGGTGCTTCCTCACCCCAAGAAAAATTAGTAAAGTTTTGTGTTGCATTTAAGTCAATTATCTCGGAAGTGTAATTGCCCCATAAGTAATAAGTGTTGTCAAGTTCTGTATCATTATCTAAAGTTACGCCCGTATTGTTATATTTTGTTTGAGTATAAGTTCCAATGAAATCAACAGATGTATTTGTATCCCAGAATGGGTCTATAAAATACTCCTTATTAAAAGCAAAAAAGCTTATATTAAATTTTTCACTGGTTCCATGATCTACCTGAAAAAAACCATAAAGCGTATCATCGCAAACTTCACTATAATCATCAATATCTTTCTTCTCTGTTTTTACTGTATTACAATCATAATAATCAGTAACTTCACCCAAATCATCATAATCATAACAAGTTATGTTGTAATAACTCTCATTCTCAAAATAAATATTATGATTGCTTACATAGCTCTCACTATCAGTTATATTTGGAAATTCAACATTAACCGCAAAAATATCTATACATACCTCTTTATCAAAAAAAAGTGTATACTCACAATTGCTGTTATAATAAACACCATTTTTAAAAACCGGGGTGCAAATAATATTTTCTTTACCAAAAGTAAATTTTAAATCAGAATCACTAGCATAAACACTATCACCATCTCGATCAACCACAGGGCTGGTATAACTCGCTTCTATTCCTGGGTCTACTGAAACACCAGTGCCTTTTGGAAAATTACCGTTATTTTTTGTAAAACCTACAGCCAAAATATTAAAACCAGGTTGATTAACAACACTACCATTACCGATATAAAACTCATTTATAGTAAAACCAGCATCAATAATATCCCCAAAAAGAAAATTATAACCCCCATTATTAAAATTAACCTTACTTAAAACATCATTAAAATCACCCTGTCTATAAAGTCCAAGACTATCACTAATCAAATAAGTGGTTTCGTTATAAACAACATAATCTGTATCCTGAACATCAAATAAATAATACATTGTAGTATTAGTAATATCAACAAGTTGGTTGTCTATGTAATGAGTTATCTTCATTTTCTTATACGGATTTTTATAGAAATAATAATACTGACTCCATATAAATTTAGAATCGTTGTTTACAGCAGTAAATGCATAATCATCTCCACTCTGATTCATACTCCATACCCATTCAAAATCCATGGTGGTATAATTATAAGTAACGCCACCAACATCGCCTTTTATAGCAAAAGCCAAATATCTTTCATTGTTTATAGTAATAACTCCATTCGTCTCTGTTTTAAAAGTTATTCCAGTATGATCAGTCATTACCTGAGAAGTTGAATTATAAAAATACTGATTGTAATAAACCCCACCAACCACAAAAACAGAATTAAATATAAAGAATATAATCAATAAAAATATTATTTTTTCACAATTTCTTTTTTCTAAAATCAATTCAAAACACCCTTTTTTCAATATCAGAATTTAAAAATATAAACATTATAGAGTGGTATAATCTGTAATTTATAAATTTTTCTAACATATAGTTTCAGCCCAAAAGTAAATTATAAACACAATTCAATGTTTTGACTATATGCGCAGGAATTGACAATATTTATCATTTCAAATTATAACTTATTTATGTCAACAACTAATATAAACCAGATATTTAATTTTTATTTAAAATTGAATCCAAAGCTCTACCCAAATTAATGTCCTCTTTCAAAACTAATTTTTTCACAGAATCAGAAAACTCACTCATCTCTTTTCTTTCCAAATAAACATCAACTTTACTCATCAATTTCCTTATCTTTTTAAATGTAAAAACACCAGAAGCTAAAGCATCTCTCTCGTGTTTATTACCAACTTTAAAATTTTCAATTAATTTCATTTTCTCCTTGACTAATAAATCATCTTCAGGATAAACAACTCTTACATTCAAAACAGCGCCTAGTTTTTCTATAAACTTGGGAACATTTTTCCTATCAGTACCAATAACAACAACTCTCCCCTTTTTAATCAAAAATTTTACAAAATTATTCAATCCAGCATTTTTTAAGCACCCATACTCTAAAACACTGCCATCAACACCCAACAAAGCATAACCCAAATTAACACCAGGATCAACACCAACAATTAGTAAATCATTCATTTAACAAGAATCAATCCTCCCGCATATAAGCTATTCTAGCCACATCATCAACATATGCCTGCATTTCTTTTAATCTCTCAACAAGTTTGATAGTATTAATATTATTTTTCTTATCAAAAAGTTTTTCATAATCTAACATATAACTACTTTTTAAAGAAGCAATCTCATACGCCTTTTTATAGTCCTTTGTATAATAAGATTCCATAACCCTAGAATAAGAATCCTTAAGCTTTAAAAACAATGAATCAAATTTTTTTATTTCATTGATATTAGATTCGCGCCAAGACCTATATATTCGTTTCAAAGAATCTGCAATTTTTTCCAATTTAATTACCAAAACTCGTGTTTCTGATAATTCAAAATTGCTCATCTCCATTTTTTTGCCCAATTCAGGATCATCTAAGGCTTTTTTAACAACTCTTAAAACCAAAAAGCTTAATTTATTAACATCAACATCCTGTTCTTGAACATCAACAGATCCTTTTTTATTAAAACATAAAACCAAATTATCAAACATAGACCGGATCATTAAATCAATTTTCCTTATCATGTCATTAAGAGAAACATCATTTAAATTCAAAAAATCCTTTATAATGATTTTGCCGGGTAATTGATGTGTAATCTCAAAACCAATTAATTTATTGACAATCCCTCTTATATCAACAATATTGTTCTTAAGATCCCTAGACATTAAATTAACAACATCAAAATGGTTTATGTAAGCAGCAACAAGTTCCCTTTCTATCTGATCGCTATTTTTACCAGTAACATCTAAGATAACTTCTTTTGACTCCTCTTTTCCTTCTATTAGTTTTGAAGAAAAAACAAGATCATTATTTCCATTCTCATTAATATAAACAGTATCGCCTTTTTTTAATTTATTCTTCTTTATCCAGTTCATGGGTAAAGAAACTACAAAAGATGAATTTCCAAATTTTATTATCTTTCTAAAATCCAAAGGTATAACCTCCAAAATATAGTCATATATACTAAATATAAAATATATAGGGTAAGTATATATTTAAGTATTTCTATACTAAATAACATAAATACTGGGGGTGATTGAAATGAATATAAAACAAGGAAACCAATTAGAAAGATACACAAAAAAAGTTATAGAAGAACTTTTAACAGACAAGGAAATTTCAAAACAAGAAGCAAACTTTATAAGAGAATATATAAAAAAAATCTACTAATACAAATGTGATAACTTAAACTTAAAAATTTTTTTATAATTTTCATAAACAATACTCTCAATTTCTTTTTCATCCATTTTTTTAATCTCAGCTATTTTTTTAACAACTTCGAAAACAAACCACGGTTCATTCCTGTCATCTCCATCACCAAAAAAAGGTGAATCTGTTTCTGTTAACAAATTGGTAATAGGAATTTGTTTAACTAAATCTTGCATACTCTTACTTATTAACAAAGTTCCAGGAATTGAGAAATACCAACCATTACTCTCAATTTTTTTTGCTAAATTTAAATCTCCAGTAAAATAATGCATAATAACTTTTCTCAAACTAGATTTTTCTAAAATATCAACAACTTCTTTTTCAGCTTCCCTAGAATGAACTACAACCGGTTTTTTAAATCTCTCCCCTAATTCAATCATTTTACTAAAATTCACTCTCTGTTTATCCCTATTGCCCTGCAAAAAATCCATTCCAATCTCTCCTATAGCAACAACCCTATTTTTGTTTTTAATGATTAAATCTAAATTCTCTTGTAAATCCTCTTTTAAAACAAACATGGGATGTAGACCCAAAGCAGCCTCAACAATCTCATACTGTTTACTAATTTCTAAAACTCTTAAATTACTCTTTAAAGTGAGGCCATTACTAATTATTTTAACAACACCTTTATCCTTGCATCTTTTGATAACCCCATCTAGATCATTAGAAAACTGTTTATTTGATAAATGAGCATGGACATCAATTAACATAAACCAATAAAAAACAAAAACATATTTAAATATTCCCCATAAAATAATACTATGCAATACCTGCTTTTACTATCAAAAGAAAATCTAAAATTAGCAAAAGAAGAAGCAATTTCAATAGCCAATACAAAAGATTACAAATTAATAAAAAACTACTTGATTTTAAAAACTGAAAAGAAAGATTTTTCGAGATTGGCTTTTACTAAAAAAATTTTTAGAATTTTATTCATAACTCAAACAAACAATCTATCAAAAAAAATAAAAGCTTTTAATTTTAATAAATATTACAAGAAAAATTTTGCAGTACGATCCAATATAACAAAAAAAGAAAAAGAAATATCCTCGTTAATCTATGAAAAACTAAAAAACCCAAAAGTAAATTTAAACAATCCAAAAACGCAATTTGAATTTTTTTTTGTGAATAAAAAAATTATATCCTGTCTACTTCTTCATAAAACGCCATCATTTGAAAAGAGAAGACCGCATTTAAGACCCGGATTTGCACCAATATCCCTTCATCCAAAATTAGCAAGAGCACTAGTTAATTTAACAAAAATAAAACCAAAACAAACGCTATTAGATCCATTTGTAGGCACAGGCGGAATTTTAATAGAAGCGGGTTTAATAGATTGTAAATTAATTGGTTCAGACGTTTCAAAAGAAATGCTAGAAAAATGCAAATTAAATTTAAAGGTCTTTAAATTAAAAGCAAAATTAATCCAAGAAGATGCAACAAAAATTAAAATAAAGGTAGACGCAATAGCAACAGACCTGCCATACGGAAAAGCCTCCCCAATTAAAAACAAGAATTTATACAAAAATTTTCTTAATAATGCTTACAAAATTTTAAAATCAAAACAATATTTAGTAATAATAACTCCAAATATTAAAGTAAAATCAAAATTTAAAACAATAAAAACAATTAATTATTATGTTCACAAATCTTTAACAAGAAAAATAATCATACTCCAAAAAGTAATCTAAATGGTCTTAATAAAAACAAAAATAATTTTAAAATATACGGCCACATATTAATAAATATTAAAATAAAAATCATTAAAGCTACTAAACCCCATATTTTTACAACCTTTTTTTCATCTTTAGTAAAATAACCCAATAAAACATAAAACATTCTGCCACCATCAACAGGACCTAAAGGCAATAAGTTAAACAAACCAACACCAATAGTAATTACAAACAACCAAAAGAATAAAGTTAATACCCATAAAATTTTTTTAAATTCTTTAACATTAGAAATATTATTAATAACAATACCTAAAAAACCGCCTTCTTTTTCACCCTTAACAGCAATCAGATTATACTCCTTCTTATCTGTTTTAATATCTACTCTATCACCCTCATTTAATCCATCTAAAGCAAAAGAAAAATCACTTTTATTATTAATCTCCATATCATTAACACTCAAAATTTTTTCACCAACCATCATACCGCTCAAACCAACAGGTGAGTCATTTTCCATATCATAAACCCAAATACCATCACCAAAATAATTATTTATAAGTGGGTTAAAAACCAAAGGCACTAAAAATAATAAAACAACCCCCAATAAAATATTTGAAAATGGACCAGCAGCAAAAACAGATAACTGTTGTATTCTTTTCTTTTTTTTCAAAGTTTCTTCATCGGGTTCAACAAAAGCAGCTAGTATAGGGCCCAAAAAAGCAAATCCGGAACTTTTTATATCAATACCATACACTCTTGAAATAACACCATGTGAAAATTCGTGGATTCCAGCAACTACAAAAAGAGCAATTATCCAGTGCCAGAAAGATAAAACAGGCGCTCCAGGTATATGTATTCCAGGAAAAACCGGAGCTAAAACCGGTTTAGCATCAGGAACAGTAAACAATTGATAAGTTCCATAAACTAAAAAACCAAGGATAACAATCATTCCTAAAAATCCAACAATTATTCCAATAAAAGAAACAATTTTCAAAAGTCTTGGAATTTTTTTGGCAAGTTTGTCCATTAAATTTAAACCAAATTTGGTTTTATACAAAACAAATATTTTACCCTGTACATCAAATTTTTTTCTTTTAACCAAAAAGAACAGAACAAGTAAGGCATAAAATATTATTGCTGAGATTAAATCAATATTCATCCTACTTACCCTTTTTTATAGCTCTAAAATCCTTTTTTCCGCACTTCCTGCACGAAATTTTCTTCTGTAAAATCTTAGTAGGTTGTGCTCTTATTTTAGTTTTACATTTCTTACAAACATAAATATTGTGAAATAATCTTCCAATAGCCTCTTGAAATTTTGCCATATTTATCTCCTCAATAAGGGCTTGCCCTTATTATTTGATTTGTTTTAAAACTTTCTCTCCTAAAATTATCCAATATATAATTTGTATACCCTCTTTAACCCGGTCTTTTAATTCATCCGGCACTTTTAAATCAAAAGTATCATATGTCTCCATATCCATAACACTAACCATATCTCCTTGTACAGATAAAACTTGCGCATCTTTTTTCTCTATTATTGGAACCTCAACCTTATCATGTCCAGGTTTAACAATAATTCTTTTTTGATTATCAGTTAAACCAACTGCAGTTAATCTACATTTAGCATGACCATGCTTACCCGGTCTAGAAGTTTGTATATCTACAACCTTACAAGCAATATCATCAATGATTATAAATCTGCCAACTTTTAACTCATTAATACCAACCAATTTTTTAGTCATAAAAAATCTTAGAAACAGCTCATTTAAATAATTTTTTGTTTTTAATACCTTTTCAAACTTTTTTCTAACTTTTTAATAGGTTTTTTCTTGCTTTTTTTAGTATTTTTACTATTTTTTTTACTAACAAACTTACTACTCTCACTTTTTCTTTGAGTCATCTCAATTAAATTATTCTCAAAGTAATTTAATTTAACATTTAACATATCAATTTGTTTAGATAAAATAGCAATAGCTATCCACAATTGAGCACTATCCGGTTTAGAAGCCAATTTATAAGAACTCCTTTGCTTAGAAGTTTCATAAATAATCCCCTCTAAATACCTTTTTAAAATAGGATCAACCTTTTCTCTCCAATTATTCATTTTAGGCATTAAGAAATAAAAATAGAAACTTTTTTATAAACTTTTCTATTTTACAGTGGTTACATAACAATTTTAAAGATTTTCACATTTAGGAGAAAAATGGCAATAAAAAATCAGGATTTTGTATTAATAGATTTTATAGCAAGAATAAAAGAAACAAATAAAATATTTGATTTAACAGATGAAGAAACAGCAAAAAAAGAAAATCTTTTTCGCAAAGATATAAAATACTCTCCTGTCTTAGTCATCATCGGTGAAAATACTTCATTAAAAGGTTTGGAAAAATCATTAATAGGAAAAGAAGTAGACCAAGAATATACAATTGAAATCCCTCCAGAAGAGGGTTTTGGAAAAAAAGATCCAAAACTAATACGAATAGTACCTTCAAGAATTTTCAAAGAAAAAAATATTAACCCGTTCCCAGGTCTTCAAGTTAATATAGATAATATAATAGGAACAATAAGATCCGTGTCTGGTGGAAGGATAATAATAGACTTTAATCATCCCTTAGCAGGAAAAAATTTAATATATCAAATAAAGATAATAAAAAAACTTGAAACAGATCAAGAAAAAACAAATGCCTTACTAGAACACTATTTAAAAGATTACGAAATAGAGCTAAAAGACACAGAACTAACAATTAAAACAAAAAATAATATACAAAAACAAACAGCACAACTATTAGAAGAAAAAATAAAGAAATATACTAAAGTAAAAAACATAAAACTAGAAATTATACAACAAAAAACCACTATTGGAAAATAATCATATTTAAATACAACCTCTATCCATTAAATATATTATTTTAAGTATAATTCTAACGGAGGAAAAAGATGGAGGAACCATTCATAAAAAGAGTCTCAAACCCAAATAGTATGATTGAATCAGGTTCACATCGTCAGCAAAATCCTATTGATCAAGAATTAGAACAATTACTATCAAAACAAAAAGCAAAGATTAAAGTTGTAGGAACTGGAGGAGCAGGAAACAATACAATAAACAGAATAACAGATGTTGGAATAAAAGGCGTTGAATCAATAGCCATAAACACTGATGCTCAAGATTTACTTTATACTAATGCTGATTCTAAGGTATTAATAGGTAGAGAATTAACTCAAGGGCTTGGTGCAGGTTCAATCCCAAAAGTAGGAGAAGAAGCTGCTCGTGAATCTGAACACGAAATAAAACAAAAGATACAGGGTGCAGATATGGTCTTCATAACTTGTGGCCTAGGCGGTGGAACAGGTACAGGTTCTGCTCCAGTTATTGCAGATATATCAAAAAAATCTGGTTGTTTAACAGTAGCAATAGTAACAATTCCTTTTTCAATGGAAGGTCAAAGAAGATATGAAAATGCCATCGCTGGCTTAGAAAGACTAGAAGAAATAGTAGATACTTTAATTGTAATTCCAAATGACAAATTACTAGAACTAGCCCCAGATTTACCATTACAAACAGCTTTTAAAGTTGCAGATGAAATCTTAACAAATGCAGTAAAAGGTATTGCTGAATTAGTAACAAAAGCGGGTTTAGTTAATTTAGATTTTGCAGACATACGTACTGTAATGGGAAAGGGTGGTGTAGCAATGATTGGTGTAGGTGAAAGTGATACTGAGAATAGAGCAATAGAAGCAGTAGAAAAAGCAATTAATAATCCCTTGCTTGATGTAGACATAAGCGGTGCTAATGGTGCATTAATCAATGTATCTGGTGGTCCTGATATGACTCTAGAAGAAGCAAGAAAAATTGTTGAAACTATCTCTGACAAAATTGATGAAGAAGCAAGATTAATATGGGGCGCTCAAATACAAGAAGACTTAGAAAATACAATAAGAACAATGCTAATAATAACTGGTGTTTCTTCACCTCAAATTTTTGGTAAAAGACACAAGGTTTCTGATAGAAAAAAAAGAGATATTGAAACCGAATTGGGCATAGAATTTGTTGATTAATTCTAAAAGAGCTTATTACTATTATAGAGTAGTTCTAAATAAAAAGATTTGATAAATTTACTCCTTAAAATTTACTAAGAACATGAAAAAAGCAAAAGCTTTTTAAATAAAAAACCAAAAAATCAATAAATGGAATTTGAAAAACCAACACTAAGAAGAAGAATAAAAACTTTCTTCATGGAATCAAGAAGAGTTTTAAGAATTACTAAAAAGCCAAGTATGGAAGAATTTAAAGTAATTGTTAAAATATCTGGTATAGGTATCTTAATAATAGGAATACTAGGTGCTTTAATTCACATATTTTATCAATTAATAAGATAAATACCATCTAAAGAAAAATGGTAAAAACACAAATTTTTGCATTAAGAACAACTGCAAATAGAGAAGACCAAGTAATGGATTTTGTTAGCAGTAATGCTAAAAAAAAGAACTTAGAAGTTTATTCAATAATAAGGCCTCACGGTTTAAGAGGTTATATCTTTATAGAAGCTGAATCGAGAGATGCTGCAGAACAATCTTTTCAAGGTGTACCTTACGCACGTGGACTTTTACCTAATCTAGTTAATTATACAGAAATAGAACACATGTTAGAGCAAGTTAAAATACAAGTAAATATCCAAAAGAATGACATAGTAGAAATTATTTCGGGTCCTTTTAAACGGGAGAAAGCAAAAGTAGCGAGAATAGACCAACAAAAAGAAGAAGTTGTTGTTGAATTATTAGAAGCAGCAATTCCAATACCAATAACAGTAAAATTGGATTCTGTAAAAGTTATAAGAAGAGAAGAAAAAGAAAATGAGTAAAGAAACAGTAGAAATAATGATTGAAGGTGGAAAAGCAGTAGCCGGTCCTACAGTCGGACAAAAATTAGGTCCTTTAGGTATTAACATTCAACAAGTTCTCATAAAAATAAATGAAAAAACAGCTTCATTTAAAGGAATGAAAGTTCCTGTAAAAATAATCGTAGAAACAAGTGATAAATCTTTTAATTTAGAAATTGGTACGCCGCCAACAGCAGAATTAATTAAAAAAGAATTAAATTTGCAAAAAGGTTCTGGTGTTCCAAATAAAATAAAAACAGGTAATCTCGGAATAGAACAAGTAATAAAAATAGCTAAGATGAAGCAAGATTCTTTATTTGTTAATAATTTAAAAGCAGCTGTTAAAACAATAGTCGGTACATGTAATTCCTTGGGAA
>Ga0209541_10011707_pt1 | contig 13682 bp, 7 predicted proteins | sample RifCSPlowO2_01_FD_184027 | JGI IMG/M metagenome (GOLD analysis project Ga0209541, IMG submission 184027) | Groundwater microbial communities from Rifle, Colorado - Rifle CSP2_plank lowO2_0.1 (SPAdes) (version 2) | ecosystem: Environmental > Aquatic > Deep subsurface > Groundwater | place: Rifle...
GGGGCGTGCGCTCAAGGAGCCCAAGCTGGATTAGGTATGGCTCGTAAACCTCCTCAACGGTTGCCTCTTCTTCGTGGAGCGCGGTTGCGATGGTGTTCACGCCCACCGGCCCGCCGTGGAATTTCTTTACAATCGTTTCAAGTATTTTCCGGTCGGAGACGGTGAGTCCCAATGCGTCAATCTGCAGGAGCGCAAACGCCTCAAGCGCGCGCTCGCGGGTGAGCGGCGTTTTTGCAATCTGCGCGAAGTCGCGGCATCGCTTCAAGAGATAGTTTGCGGTGCGGGGCGTGTAGCGCGAGCGCGCGGCAATCTCCTCGCAGGCGCTCTCGTCCATTGCAACCCCAAGAATCCGCGCCGACCGCCGGATTATTTTTTGTATGTCTTCGTTCGTATAAAACTCCAAGCGGAAGGTGCCGCCCGAGAAGCGCGAACGCAAGGGGGACGAGAGAAGCGCAATGCGCGTTGTCGCGGCGACGAGGGTGAAAGGGGGGAGCTCAAGCTGAATGGTCCGCGCCGAGGGACCCTTGCCCAAAATGATGTCCAAAGACCCCTGCTCCATCGCCGGGTAGAGCACCTCCTCTATCGCCTTGCCGAGGCGGTGGATTTCGTCTATAAAAAGCACATCTCCCGGGGAGAGGTTCGTGAGAACGGAGGCGAGGTCGCCTATTTTTTCTATTGCGGAGCCGGAAGTGACCTTGATGTTCGCGCCCATCTCCTTGGCGATAAGGTAGGAAAGCGTTGTCTTTCCGAGCCCCGGCGGACCGTAAAAAAGGAGGTGTTCCGGCGGCTGACCGCGCTCTTTTGCCGCGCGGAGAAGGATTTTCAAGTTTTCTTTTATCGCCCCCTGTCCGACATATTCGTCCCACAACGAGGGGCGGAGTGTCGTATCAAGAAAGCCGTCCGCTGTTTTTTCCAAAATGGGCTCGCTTGACATAGTCTGTATATATTGCTAGAATGCGGTCGGCCTTGAAAAGTGTTTTGAGCGCCCAGACCCCCAGGTAATCAGGTCATTTTACTGGTGACTTCTTGGTATATCTTGAGAGCACCCTGGTCTCCCATCGCTTTTAGAGAGCAAGGGACGACCTTGGTCTCTAGGAGTGATGGGAATACTGGGATGTTTCTTAAAGAAATATCTCCCTTTTTGGCGCGTTTACGCGTCAAACGGATTACCTGGGGATCTGGACACTCAAAAACTCAAAACGAAAAGCGCAAAACGCAAAAGAACAACTCAAAACCCCAAAGTTTTTTGTTCCAGGTTTTATGTTGTTGTTTTCCGCTTTGCATTTTACGCTTTGCGCTTTCTTATTCTCCCACCACGCGGAGAACCTCCTCAATCGTCGTCAATCCCTTGAGCGCCTTCAGCACGCCATCCTGTTTCAAAGTGAGAAGCCCCTGATGCGCCGCCGCCTCGCGTATCTCCCGCGCGGACGGATTTTCCCGCGCGATATCCTCTAGCGCCTTTTCCATAAGGATTGCCTCAAACACGCCCACACGCCCTTTGTAGCCGACATTGTTGCACTTCTCGCACTGCTTTCCCGGGTGCCACACGCGCGAAAGGTCCGCCTCCGCGGCGTCTTTTTTGTAGCGTTCGGGGAGGGTTAGAATGACCGCGAGAAAAACCCGCCGCTCCTCCTCGGTTGCGGGTTCTTCTTTTTTGCACGCCCCACAGAGCGTGCGGAGGAGCCGTTGGGCGAGAATGACATTCAGCGCCGAACCGAGAACCTTCGGGTTCACTCCAATATCCACGAGGCGAGGAATGGCGCCCGCGGCATCGTTCGTGTGAAGTGTTGAAAAGACAATGTGTCCCGTGAGCGCGGCGTTTATCGCGGTCGTCGCGGTGTCGCCGTCGCGAATCTCGCCGACCATGATGATGTCGGGGTCTTGTCGCAAGACCGAGCGGAGCCCCTCGGCAAAAGTGTAGCCACTCTCCTCTCCCACCTGCGTCTGCGTTACTCCCGGAAGGTGATACTCTATCGGGTCTTCTATCGTTATGATTTTAACCGCGGGGGTGTGCACTTTCCGGAGAAAGGCGTAGAGGGTCGTTGTTTTTCCGGAGCCGGTGGGGCCCGTCGTTATGACCATGCCGTTCGGTTTTGCGATTTCGCGCTCCACGACGCCCAAGAGGTATGGCTCAATGCCCAAGCTTTGAAACTCAACCTGTATTGCCTTGGGGTTTAAAATACGAAGCACGATGGACTCGCCGTATGCGCCGGGAATGGCGGAGGTTCGTATCTCCACATCATCACCCTGAAGCTTAATGCTAAAGCGTCCGTCCTGCGCGGCATCGTGGACATTGAGCTTCATTCCCGAGAGAATCTTCACGCGGGAGACGACGAGCTTTGAAACCTTGTGTTCAAGCGAGAGGAGTTTGTAGAGAACGCCGTCAAGACGGAAACGAAGTTCCACCACATCCTCCTTCGGCTCTATGTGGAGGTCGGAGGCGCCGGTTGCGATGGCGCTTGCGACGAGAAGCTCCAAAAGCTGGGTCGTCTGATACTTTCCTTTGCCGAGGAGCACCTCTTCCACCGCACGCACGGCATCTTCCGTAGTGTGGATTTCTTTAAGATACGCGGTGATTTTTTCTTGCGAGATTTCAAGAACGCCCTCCTCCGTCTCAACCGAGAGCATGACATCTTTGTAGTGTTCCCAGGCGGACTGTATTCCCCGGAGCGAGGCGATGTAGAGGACGACCGTAAAGCCGCGTTCTTCAAGGGCGCGCACCACGCGGAGCGCCGCCTCGTCCTGCGGAGAGGCGGCGGCGATATGGAGTGTTTTTCCCGTGATGCGGAACGGGGCAAGCCGCGCCTCGCGCGCGTCTTTTTCGGGGACCTCCTTCAGCGCGTCAATATTTATCGGCACCAGCGAAAGGTCGGTGTAGGGAAGGGAGTATTTTTCCGAAAGCATCTGCGCGAGGTTTTCCTGCTCTTTGATACGGAGCTCCGCAATATTTTTTTTTCGCAACTCTTCGTCAAACTGAACCATATAAATTAGTATATCGTATGTTGTATCTCGTATGTAGTATAATCATGTATATTCTTTTCCGCGCGGAGAAACAACTTGCCCGCGCGCGAAATGTGTCGTTAATTCTTAATGCGTGACAGCATATGATTGAAGGGCCTCCTAAAAAAGGGATAGAGAGCACGGCGGTGCCGCCGAGAGACGCTTTGGAAGAGGAGATTTTTGGCGCCGAAGGCGAGGAGTGGTCGGAAAAGCCGCTTCTCTTTCCACAAAAAGAAGAAAGCGCCGCGACGCAAGCCGAAAAAGCGGAGCGCGCGCGGGAGGAGACGGCGTCGCTTCTCAAAAATATGGACACGGCAGGGCTTGTTACTGCGCGCGAGAGAGAACAATGGCTCAAAGAACACGCCGTCCCCGAAGCGGGCGCCGCAGAAGTGGCGCGCGAGGCGGAGGTCCCGGAGCCGCACGACGAGGAAAGTGTGCTGGACAGTTTTTTTGAAGACCTCTCCACGATTGACGAGATGGAGGGCGTTCTTGGCGAGGGCGAGGCGGCGGGGGCTGTGCCGCCCACAGAACGAGCGGAAGGAGCGCCCCCCGCGCCGGCGGAAACAGTACCCGCAGAAGCGGTGGCGGCGCCCGAACAGGTGGCGGTTGAGGCAGAAATAGAGGCGGTAGAGACGGCGAAGGCAACGCCTGAATTTTTCGGCATCAAGCCGGAAGAGCTCGCAGAGATTCCCGGGTGGGACAAACTTTCTCCCGGGCAACAGCGGCTTGCTCTTGAAAACTTAAAACAACTCACTCTCGGACGGATTAAGGAGGATTCGCAGGCGCAGTATAAAAAAGCGATAAGCGAGGAAAAAGCTCCCGCCACGCAAGAACTGAAAACCGCCATAGAAAGCGTCAAGACCGGTTTTAGAGAAAAAAAGCTCTCGCGCATCATAGAAGGAATAGCCGGCGCATCAAATGTGCCCGCGGCGCTGTGGCGGCATGTGTGGATAGGAATGCGAGAGAGTTTTGGTGGGAAAGGATACAAAACGCTTTTGCTTGAAGGAAAAAATTATCGCGCGAGCATGGCGGGCGGAATGAAAGCACACAGGGGTGTTCTTGAGGTAATTATCGCCGGTGCGCAAAACGGTCCCGGGGTGAAAGAGGCGGCGGACGGCTCGCTTTTGTTTGAATATCTCCCGACCGATGTCGCGAATTTTTCGCCCGAAGACAGGGCGACCGCAGATGCGTTTAACGGCGCGGCGACCGCGCTCGCAAAGATTCCCGACGAATGGAAATACGACACCGCAAGCGAGAGCCAGCGCGGGAAGCACGAAAAGGCAAAAGAAAAATACGACACTGCGCGCGGAAAAGTGCTCACCATGCTCTATCTTTCGGAGCGGAGCATGGAGGCAAGCGAGAAAGGCGCGCGAGAGAATGCGTTTCAGTTTGTGAACAGCGTGGATGCGATGGTGCGGATGAATCAGTTTTTTAATACGCACGAGGACGCAGAAAAAGAGCTTTCAAAAATAGAGAGTCGCGGGTTTTGGGGGCGCGTGGGGGGCGCCCTCTTGAGCGTTGGTACCGAGCGTGCCGTCTATGGGCTCGCGGGCTATGGCGCGCGCTTGGCCTCGGTGTCCGCGCTTGGGCTCGTGGGCGCTCCGCTTGCCGCCGCGGGAATCGGTGGTTTTCGCGCGCGGCGGCGCGCGGCGCAGACGCTCCGAGAACGCGCGGTTGCCGCGCGCCACGGCGAAGAGGACACGAGTAGTGAGGCGCGGAATGTGGTGAGTGCGCCGGCGCTTGCGGAGAAGATTCTACGGCTCACGAATCAGCTCGGTGAAATTGACGAAGATGTTCCGTCAGAAAAAACGAAAAAACTCGCGCGCGCGCTTTCTGCGCGCATTGAGTACACGAGGCGCAAGCTTGATGAAGGGCGCGTGAACTTTGGGAATGAAAAAGACCGGACGGCAAATCAGTACGCGCTCTTGGATGTGCTCGGACACTCCTCTGTTGCAGTAGAGGCCGGAACTGTCGGCGCGAAGATGACACTTGCCGAGCGGATTGACCGCTTCCTCGGGTTTAAAGAGCGGAACATCCGCGAGGCGGAAGGGAAGTACAAACATCGTGAAATGGTACGCGGGGCGCTTACGGCAGCGGGCTTTGCCGCGGCTGGCTGGCTCATCCGCGATTTCTTCTCCGGCGAGCAGGTCGCCGCGGAAGGAATGCAAAAGGCGGCACGCGGTTTTGATGAGGCGCTGTACGCAGCCCGCGAGGGAGCCGCCGCACGCGCGGTGGAAGCAACGGCGACAGAGACGCCGCTCTCGCGGGAAGACGAGGCGGAAGCGGCGGCGAGATGGCTTGCTTCAAACTACGAAGAACTGAAAAAATGGATTGCCGGATTTTCTCCAAAAGAAATCGACATGCCGAGCGAGGCAGACCTTGCGGTGCTTGAAGCGGAAGACGCTGCGGTGCGACCTCCTCCGGAAATTGATGTGAAAGGCGGGAATCGTGTGCCCGACGGCGCGATGTCTACAGAAGAAGTGCCGCAAACCCCTGCGGCTTCGGTCGCAGAAGAACTGATTAGAAAACAGGAGGCGGCGTCCATAGCCGAAACCATTCTCACGCCAGAGGCGCCTGTCGCGGAGATGCTTAAGGAGCTTTCCTACAAAGGCGGGAAATCAATCTGGCAAGAGAGCGAGCTTCAGCTGAAAGAACGATTCAAGGACATTTTCGAAAAACTTGGCGGCGCTGACCCCAACGCCGCCCAAGCGCTCAAAACATGGAACATTGACCGCGTGAAAGACACGATTGTTGATAATCCGGGAAAGTATCTGCCTGCAGGCGCGAATGTTGACCGCCTGACCGCCGACCAACTCAGAGCCGTCAAATGGGACGATGCCTTCGCCGACACATTCAAGAAGGGCGGACTCACGCAGGATTTGTCGTTCGAAAAAATCGCCGCGATTGTTAAAAACAACGAAGACCTCCGCGAGTTTTTCCGCGCGCATCCCGATGCCCCGCGCACAACCGACAACTACAAAGCAATCCTTCATGGAGCGGGCGACACAGGGGAAGCGCAACCTCCGACGAAGAACGACTTTGCGCCACCAACGGAAAGAAGTGCCATATCCCACGGAGCCGGGCAGGGAACCCCGCACCGTCTCTCCGCCGAAATAGAGGTTCCGGGATCTCTTACGGTGCCGGAGGCGGGCTCGGCGGTTTTTGAAACAGCGGAAAAAGGGGGCGGACAGCTTTCTTTCCGGGAAGGCACGCTTGATGTAAGGGTTTCCCCTGCAGAAGATATCGTAGGTCACCCCGGCTTGAAATTGATACATATCACCGAAACGGTGTCTGCAGAAGACCAAACCCCGCCAGCTGTCTATGAAAAAGATGCGATATGGAGCGAGCAAGGGCCGGTCCAGATTATTACCGAATACAATACGCGCGATGCGGCGGATTTCTTTAAGAAAGACCCCGCCGAGGGGGCGTTTGCGAGAGCAGAAATTGCAAAGATGGTCATGGACAAAAAAGTACACGATTTTGTAGAAATGAAAGAGCAACTTGAGAAACTTCTTGCTCCTGACCTCGCGGATCCAACAGAAAGCGCCGCGGCACGAGAGGAAGTCACCCGCTCGCTTGCCGAATGGAAGATTGCGCCGGACCTTTGGGGAAAAGAGGACCAGCTGAAGTTCTGGGTAGACCATCCGGAGATTCCAAAAAAGACCCTCGGTGAAATCTTCCGCATCAACACCGCCTCAGGAAATGTATTGAGTCCCGAAACTGTCGCGCGCTATGTTGAAAGTGGCTTTGTTGAAAAAATGGGAAGGGGGGTGGAAGTGGGGTTGGGTTTGAGCACAGAAAAGCTGGTTGAAGTCATCAAGATGTTTGAAGCGCCGGATGTTGCCAAAGAGTCGCTCACGCGATTTCTTGGCGGTGAATGGCGTAGTGGTCGTTTTGTTCCAGTGTGGGAGGACTCAGGTTTGTTTAGCGGTGTGGAGAGTAGCGTGGACAGCCAAGGCAACCTGAAAATAAGTTTTGATGTCAAAGACAACCCCGTGAGCGTTGATTTGTACATATACAAAAATGGCGCTATCGCCGTAGACGGTTACGGAAACCACAATTTGCATCTGGATGGCGGCAAGCTTTTAAGCGACAAGACGCTCAAAGAAGCGCTGGACTTCATCACCAGAAAAGACGGGAAAGGCGCGGTGTTTTTCGCCCCTCCTGCGGACGACGCAAATAGGGGCTAAGTAGCCCCGGAAAAGCGTTTGTAGTATAGTGGGCGCACTTCCCCGAAAGGCGGGCTGTAGTGTACCGGCAACACATCTGCATGGGGTGCAGAAGATTATCGGGTTCGACTCCCGACAGCCCGAACGAACCTGTGGATAACCTACCGCAAGGACGGGCCTTGGGTTTTTTCCGGTAAGAAAAAAGACCCGCTCCCGTCTCTATAAGTACACCGGTGAATCCCGTACGAAATCGCGGACACGACACATAAAACATCTAAAGAGGGCAGGGGTTATTATCCGACAACACGATAACGGTGGAATAGGGTGTGTTTACCAGCGTCCTATTTCGTACGGGACGAATGAACGAGGAAAGCGCATTCCTTAACGCATTTGACGAGTACGCCGATGCTCTTTTTAAGCATTGCTTTTTCCGCGTGTCCGACCGAGAGGTGGCGCGCGACCTCGTGCAGGACGCTTTTGCGCGCACCTGGGACCACCTCGCGCAAGGGAAAGAAGTGCGCGACTATCGCGCCTTCCTTTATCGCACGGCGGGGAACCTCATCATAGATTTTTACCGCAAGAAGAAACCGCTCTCGCTTGAGGAAATATCGGAAGCGGAGAAAAACACGCTGTTTTATGACGAACGCGGCGAGCGGGAGGTCGCGGACGATGCGCGGCGACTGCTTGCCGCGATACGAACGCTTCCCGAGCCGTACAGAGTGGCCGTCACCATGCGCTACATAGACGACCTGTCGCCAAAAGAAATCGCCGAAGCGCTCGGCGAAAAAGAAAACGCCGTTTCCGTGCGTATTCACCGCGGCGTGGAGAAGCTGCGCGCGCTTTTTAAGGAAGAATAAAAAAATGCTAAAATTAGAAGACATTTTTAAAAACCTCCGCGAAAACATCTCGTTCTCAAAAAACGAGAAAAAAGAAATGCGGGAGCGCCTTGAGGCATACGCGAAGTTCCATCCGGTAAGAACGGAGGAGTCCGCCCGTCTCTATAGGCAAAGGTCATATCTGAAGTCAGCCCGCAACCTTTTGGGTGGAGGTCTGACTTCAAGAGCGTCAGCAACCTTTTTTTATTCATTTAAGATTTTTCTACAAAAAAGAACTATGCCCATCATACTCATATTAGCGCTCATGTTCGGCGGCGGCGGCGTCTCCTATGCCGCTGAAGGAGCCGTCCCCGGTGACGCGCTCTATCCAATAAAGGTAGGTATTAACGAGGAGGTTCGGGACATCGTTGCCCTTACCCCCGAAGCAAAAGCGGACTGGGAGTCCCGTCTCGTGGAGCGCCGTCTTGAAGAAGCGGAGAAGCTTGCAGAGGCGACCGGAGCGATTCCTCCCGCCGCGCAGGAGATTATTGAAGAGAAACTGGAGAAGCATATTGAGAAACTTGAAATCCATCTTTCGCGCGTGGAAGAGAAAAAGAATGTTGCCGGCGCGGCGGAGATTTCGGCGAAGCTTGAAACGACGCTCCGCGCGCATATTACCGTACTTGAAAAGGTGCATGAACGGCAGGCGCAAAAAGTCGCCGTTGCCTCCGCGGCACCCGCAGAGGCAGGCAGAGATGCGGATGCCATTGCCGCAAACGAAGCGCTTGCTACAACGAAGGAGTTCTCAAAAGACCGCCTCACGATGCTCACCGAAAAGCTCGCGCAGAGCGCGGAAAAAATAGCGGTGCGCCGCGAAGCGCATCTGGAGACGCTTGCTTTTGCAGACGCGCCGGACCGCAAAGAAGCGGCAGAAAATCAAAAAAATGTCGCGGAGAAAAAAATAGCCGAGTTCACCAGGATTTTTGAGGAGAACGGCGACGGCGTTTCCGACGCCGCGAAAGGGCGCCTTGAAGAAGGGATTTCACAGATGAAAGAAGCGTTCCGCAGGGGCGAAGAGGCGCTCGCGAGCGAGAAATACGGCGAAGCATTTATCTTTTTCCAGGAAGCGGGGGCAATGGCGCAGAAGCTCACGATATTCATGCGGTCGGAGAGCAAGCACGGCGTAAGCGTGTCCGGAAGCGCGGTTCTGGTGAAGCCCCTTGTGCGTCCCGACACGGCGGTCATCGGCGTGCCAAAAGAGAAGCCGACCGATAACGCAAGCCGGAAAGAAATTGCCGAAGTGCTGCTCCGGAAAGCGCATGTGTATCTTGAAGAAACGAAAGCGTTATTTGAAAAGCATCACGGACAACTGCCCGATGACATCGCGGAAAGAATCCGCCTGAATATCGGGAACGCCGAGAACCTGATTGGCGAAGGGAAACGCGCGTTTGACGCGGGGGAATACGGCGCCGCCTATCTTGCCGGACAAAAAGCGATTAATCTCCTGAGCGAAATACAGCAGATAATCCGCAAGTATGTCTCCTCGTCAGACGACGACACGGTTGACGCCCTCGTGCGCCGCGCGCACGAGGCGGCGGCGGGCGCGCTTGAAAAGGCAAAGCAGGCGATTTCGGCGTCCGATGCGCGAGATGAGATAATCCGAAAAGCAAAAGCGCTCTACGAAGAAGCGCACCTCGCTTTCTCGCAGGGCGAACGCGCGATGAAGGCGGGCGAGCCGAAAATGGCAATTGAGTTTTTCAAGAAAACGGTCCGCATCGTTGAGGAAATCGTTCATCTCTTGAGAAAGGCGAACACTGGTGTCGGCGTCATAAAGCCGCTTCCCGTGGAGTCGGTTCCCAAGCCGACTCCCGTTCCCACGCCGATTGTCTGCACGAAGGAATATATGCCGGTCTGCGGCATAGTGAAAACGAACATTGTGTGCATCACGACCCCGTGCGACAACACGGCAGAAAAAACTTTCGGCAACAAGTGTGAAGCCCGCGCCGCCGGTGCCGAGGTTTCCTACGATGGGGCGTGCAAGACAACCACAACGACACCCACAAAAACCGACACCTCGTCATCGGTAGAGACGAGCGCGCAAACGGCGCCGACAACGGGAGTTGTGGAAGTGAAGGTGGACACGGCCGTAAAGATAGAGGCGACAGACACGACGACGACAAAAACCGACGAGACACGGACAGCGACCTCACCCACCTATTCCTACTAAAGACAACGAAGCCCGCCTCATCGGCGGGTCGCCGAGGAGGCGACAACGAAGCACCACAAAAAACAACCCTACTGCAGGCGGGGTTGTTTTTTGTCTGGTTGCGTGGTATGGTGATGACAGAGCGACGACAGGAACTTCAGAGAGGGGGCAAAGATGACAATGCGTAACCGTATTTTTTACCCGTTTGGTTCGGTGGCGGAAGCACGCGAAGCGTTCAAGCACCCTGACGGTCCCGGGCCGTATGCCTACGGCCGGATGGGAGACCCAAGGGTCACCGAGCTCGGCCGCACGATTGCCCGGATTGAAAGAGGCAACGAGCGTTGCGTATACGAACACCACACGGGGCTCTCTTCGCTCCACCATCTACACCTTGCGCTCACGGCGAAAAGCGCCGGCCTCGGGCGGCGAGCCGTTTTGTCCGCGTTCATTTATGGCGGAAGCTATGAACAACTTGCGGGCATGCGGGACGAGCACTCTTTTGATGTCGCGTTTGTTGAAAACCCGTTCTCGCTTGAGGAATGGGAAAAACACATTACGCGCGATACGGCGCTTCTTTTCGTTGAGACACCTTCAAATCCCACGGGGGAGGTGTTTGACATTCAGGCGCTTGCCGAGCTCGCGCACAGAAAAGGAACGCTCCTCATCGTTGACAATACGGTGGGCGTAACGCTCCAGCACCCGCTTCACCTTGGCGCTGACGCCGTCCTGCACTCGGTGACCAAACTCTTGAATGGCAACGGAACCGCTCTTGGCGGCGCGCTTGTCGTCAGAGAGGATTCTATTCTCACGAGCGAGGCGCTCAAGAAATCTCTCGCGTTTTGGTTTGTGCATGTTGGAGTCATTATGGCGCCCGAAGCCGCCGAGCAGACGCTTGACCATTGCGGAGTCATTGAGGTGTTGGAGTGGGAAGCGCAAAAGATTTCCGAGAACGCGCTTTACATGGCCCAGTGGCTTGAACAGCACCCGAAAGTGAAGAAAGTGCATTATCCGTTCCTTAAGTCATACGAGCATTACGCGCTGGCGCGTCGGCAGATGAGCGCAGGCGGCGGCTTGCTGGCGTTTGATGTGGGGAGTGCGGAAAACGCAGAGAAAATTGGCAACGAAATTATCCGCGCAGGGCTCACTTTTGCCCCGCATCTCGGCTATCGCGGAGGCACCATCTACATCGCGCCGGCAGTCACCACCCACGCGCTCTTGACGCCCGAACAGCAAGCCGCGGCGCACATCACCCCCGGCATGATCCGGGTTTCCGTGGGCGTGCCTGGTGTAGGCAACGACCTCGAGGTTCTGTCCGGAGCCCTCAAAAAGATTTGAAACGAAGAGCCCCCGCCAATCTTTGCACAACAAAAGCAAAGATGGCGGGGGCTATATTTTTATGGGAGAATGCCGTACTATGGGGCAGATGGAGGACGATTAGCTCAGCTGGTTAGAGCGCTGCATTCACATTGCAGAGGTCGGAGGTTCGAATCCTCCATCGTCCACCGCGGCGCACTAAAAAACAGCAGAGCTTGCGTCGGGGCGTAGTACAGCGACAGTATACACGCCCAATACTTATCGAGTTCCGCATCGGGGCGTAGTACAGCGGTAGTATACACGCTTCGGGTGCGTGAGACCCGAGTTCGATTCTCGGCGCCCCGATGCGGAACTTGATAAAAAACAGAGTGCGTTCACGCACCAGCGTGCTGGTGCGTGAGACCCGAGTTCGATTTTTACCCGGCACCAATCTTTGACGCAGGTTCAGTATCACACGAGCGGTAGCCGAAGGCGGATGCCGCGCATTGTAATAAAGATAACGGCTACTGCCCTGTGAGATTTGGTGCTGGGCTCGGCGCCCCGACAAAGACGGCATATATGAAAAACTACCAAGAGGCATTTACCGACAAGCTCTCGGAGGAGTTAAAAACAGAGGCCTTTGTGAAAAAAGCGCGCGAGATTTTTCGCGTTAACCCACCCATAGACCCCAAGAGCTTTGAGGGCGTACCGGGATATGCCACAGAAGAAATTGCAAAAGACACCGCATGGGTTCAGGAGATGGAACAGCGGTTTGACGCAGAGGGTACGCCGGAACAAAAAGAACTGAAAAAATACGCCACGATACTTGAGGCAATGCTCAATGAAATGATTGGGCTTCACAACCTATTGGGGCAGAGAGCGGAGGCAATCACCTCTTCCGATTTTGACGATATACGGAACGGCGTTGACCTTATCGTTGAGTTTCAGGACGAGACGGGAGAAAACGCTTCGCACCTGGCGCTCGCCATAGATGTTACCTTCACCAGCGCGGTCAACGAAAAGATACGGCGCATTAAAGACAAAATAATTCAGGGAGAGCTTACAAGCATAAAGTACTTCTCTTCGGAATTTCTCGGCTCCAAAGGAAAACTGCTTGATGTGCCGCGCGTGGTTATCGGCATTGACAGAAGTTCTATAGAAGAACTGGGCGAGGTGTGGCTCTCAAACAATAAACGGGCTCTTGCAACGCACGGAGTCCAGCGCGTCGTCCTTGACGAAGTCGTGATGGAGCTTGAAGGACTTGCCGAGTTCGCGCGCATGCACAAAAAAGAGCGGGTTGCCCGCGCGTACGAATTTGCGCTTGAGACGGTGCGCGGTGTTTTGGAAAAGAAGGCAGACATTCCCGCGGGCACAATGGAAAACGACCGCGTGTTTGGCGCGATAAGGCGCGAAATGGAAGGGCTTCGCCGTCAGGTTGCGATGAAGAAAGCCGCGTAGCAAAAACAGGGAAGATGAACAAAAAATCCGTAGAACAAATCGCAAACTTTATCTACGAAACCGGCGCGCTCTCAAAAACCCCGCGTTCGGGATTGTGGTTTCTTGGGAGCGGGAGGCAGTCGGTTGCGGAACATCTCTTGCGGACCACCTATATCGCCTATGCGCTGTGTCACCTCACGCCCGCGGCAAACAAAAACCGCGTCATTTTTTTGAGCTTGTTGCACGACCTGGGCGAAGGGCGGACTTCGGACCTGAACTATGTGCACCAGCGCTACGGGCGGCTTGCGGAAGCGAAAGCGATAGAAGACATCGCGGCGAGCGTGCCTTTCGGCGAGGAGATAAAGGAAGCATATCGGGAGGAGCAGGCGAGAGAAACTCTTGAAGCGCGCCTTGCGAAAGATGCCGACAATCTTGAATGGATTACGACATTGCGCGAAGAAGAAGTAAAGGGTAATATAAAGGCGCGGAGCTGGATAGAAATCGGCGTCAAGCGGCTGAAGACCGAAGCCGGGAAAGCGGTTGGCGCGCGCCTTGTCAGGGTGCATCCTGACGCGTGGTGGTTTAACGAGAAAGACAAATGGTTTGTTTCCCGCGCCGAAAACACCCGCGCGTGGAAAGGCGCGAAATCCGCGCGGAAAAAAGAAAAAAAGAAAAAAGGGCCCTTAGCTTAGTGGCAGAGCACCCGGTTTGCATCCGGGAGATAGGAGTTCGATTCTCCTAGGGTCCACCAACCCCCACCCC
>Ga0209541_10011708_pt1 | contig 13682 bp, 16 predicted proteins | sample RifCSPlowO2_01_FD_184027 | JGI IMG/M metagenome (GOLD analysis project Ga0209541, IMG submission 184027) | Groundwater microbial communities from Rifle, Colorado - Rifle CSP2_plank lowO2_0.1 (SPAdes) (version 2) | ecosystem: Environmental > Aquatic > Deep subsurface > Groundwater | place...
GAATGACATCGGAAAACTCTCTTTCAATGTCCTGCCTGCCGTGGAGCGGTGGAGCCAGTTGAGGAATTGAGAAATGAGTTTTCCGATGTCATTCAAGTTGAATTTCGCCACTATCCGCTTGAGCAAACACATCCTTGGGCGCTCACGGCTGCCGGTTTCGCCGAATGTGCTGCGAAACAGGGAAAGTTCTGGGAATTTCACGATCAATTGTATAAAGAACAGGAAACCTGGGCGCACGCTCCAGAGCCCATCGTTTTTTTTGCCCGTTATGCCCAAGAATCAGGTTTGGATCCTTTAACGTTGGAACGATGCCTTGAGGATCCAAAAACATTAGGTCAAATCCGGTTGGAGCGATCCATCGGCGCCAAACAAGGAGTGCAATCCACACCGACCATTTTTCTGAATGGACGTCCACTGGTTGGTCCGCTTCAACTTAAAGCGCAAGGGAAAAATATCGTGCTCGAAGAACTTAAAAAGTTGGCTTCAAAGCTACGACAATAGTCCATGCCGTTTATCTTACTGGCCATGAGAATTTTTGTGGGCGCCGTGTTTGTTTACTCCGGTTGGAGTAAATTGATATCACCTATTGAGAATTTTATGGCTGTGATCGAAGGGTATCAATTTATCAAACAACCGTACATCTCAACGGTCGCTTTTGTTCTTCCTTGGCTTGAATTGATTTTTGGGACATTTCTTTCACTTGGTTTTCTGACACGCGTAAGTTCGACCGTCTTAAGTATTTTCCTCGCAGTTTTTATCACGCTTCTTTTGCGCAGCCTCATGCTTCATCTGCCCGTTGCTGAATGCGGCTGTTTTGGTTCTGGGATTATACTCACCCCTTGGCAGGCGCTTTTTTTGGATTCCGGGATCCTTGTAGTATCTTTGATTCTTGTACGCCAGCGGCCTCGATGGTTAAGCCTGGATCGAATACTCAATCGATGATCTTTCGTATGATCCTTGTTTCATGAATAAGCTTTGGAAGGTGGCATTTTTTGTCATTTTTTTCTTTGTCAGTACCACTGCTTGTACTGCGCGCTCACGGCATGAACATCACACCGCAGCTTTGGCGGAACAAAGTCCTACCAAAGGAAATCCGAATGCCCCGGTAACCATTGTCGAATTCAGCGATTTTGAGTGTCCTTTTTGTGGATTAGCGCAGCCGGCCCTTAAGGAAGTGCAGAATCATTACCCAAGCCAGGTGCGGTTTGTCTTTAAAAATTTTCCGCTTCGCATGCATCGCCATGCATGGAAAGCACATCTCGCTGCTCTGTGCGCGGAAAATCAAGGCAAATTTTGGGAGTATAAGGATTTGCTGTTTCAGCATCAAAGAGAACTCAGACGGGCCGATCTTATTCGTTATGCAAATGAACTTAATCTAGCCGCAAAACCCTTTGAGAATTGTTTGGATTCAGAAACATACGGATCCCAAATTGATAGAGATCTCGAAGAAGCTCATCATCTTGGCATTGATGGAACTCCTGCTTTTTTGGTGAATGGCAAGCTGATTATGGGAGCTCAGCCTTTTTCTTCATTCCAACAAATCATTGACGAAGAGTTGTTCACATCCTCTCATTCCACCCAGGGCGCCGGCCGCGAAAGCGAAGGTTGACAGATTCAAGGGAATCGGTATGATTGGCGCTTGCGGCCAGGTAGCTCAGCTGGTAGAGCAGAGGACTGAAAATCCTTGTGTCGGCGGTTCGATCCCGTCCCTGGCCAATTTTACTTCCCACAGGTATTAGACCTACGCGTCGATCGTTATGAGGCCATTCAAAAAACTAATTCAACGTTTGAAAGACAAAAATAAATCTATCGCACGCGTATTTAATGATATTTATCATTCGCGCAGGTGGACGGGCAGCGATTCTATTAGCGGTACAGGTTCTGGATTAGCACAAACGGTAGCGCTTCGAAGAGAATTGTCAGCTTTACTCAAGCGTCTTAACATCAAATCATTATTGGATGCTCCTTGCGGTGATTTTCATTGGATGAAGGAAGTAGATTTAGGAACTCGTTGCTATACAGGGATTGATATTGTTTCAGATTTGATTGTTGAAAATCAGAAAAAGTATAATAACGAATATCGAAAATTCATCAGCTTTGATATCAGCCGTGATCCTTTGCCTCAAGTCGATATGATTCTGTGCCGCGACTGCTTTGTTCATCTTTCGTTTAAAAATATTATCGCAACGATTAAAAATTTTAAGCGGAGCGGATCTAAACATCTTCTTACAACTACATTTCATAAATGGACTAAAAATGCTGATATTGTTACAGGCGGCTGGCGGCCGATTAATTTGCAGTTGAGGCCCTTTTCCTTCCCAGATCCAATCCAGATCATTGACGAGCAATGTAGCGGAGCCGAACGCCAGTATTGGGATAAAAGTTTGGGTTTGTGGAAGCTTGAGGATATTCAAATTTAGCATAGCAGTTATACCTTCTTGGCATTCCCATTTTTTTCTGATACTCTAACTTATCCATATGAAACAAGGAATTATCGGCATTGATATCGGCGGAACAAAAATTTCGGTAAGTCTTGGAACGAGAAAGGGTAAAATTCTTGCGAAAAAAGTTTTTTCATCAGGTAACGGCAAAAGAGTAAAAGATTCAATCGAAAGGATTGAATCTTCCGTTTCGAGCCTTTTGTCGGAATGCAGGTTCAAGAAACAACAATTGGCCGGTATCGGCGTTGCCGTTCCCGGTGTCATTCATCCCCATAGCCAGGTGATTCAAAAATCACCAAATCTTCCGTCATGGGAAGGCTTTCCTTTGCGGAGTGTTTTGATGCGTCGATTCAAACTTCCGGTTATTATTGAAAACGACGCCAATGCCGCGGCGCTTGGTGAACAGTATTTTGGTTCGGGGCGTAGCGTTCGTGATTTTTTGTATTTAACGGTCAGCACTGGCATTGGAGGCGGGATTGTGGCGAACGGAGCTTTGATTCGTGGCGAAGGAGGAATGGCCGGTGAAGTTGGCCATATGACTTTGGTGAAAAACGGTCTTCGATGCCATTGTGGAAAAAGGGGATGCCTCGAAGCATATTCAAGCGGTACGGCCATTGCGGGTCATGTGAAACGGGCGCTTAAAGCAGGCGCTAAATCAAATTATTTTAAAAATATCAAATTGAGCAAAATTACGGGTCAACTGGTCAGCGAAGCTGCACGTGTTCGTGATACCGTTGCCATTCAAGCTCGAAGATTAGCAGCCGATTACTTAGGAATGGGATTGGCGAATCTCATTAATCTTTTAAATCCTAAGCGCATTATCCTAGGCGGAGGCGTCATGGAAAACGTTGATCATTTTTGGCAGCCCATGATGAAAGCCGTTCGGCAAGAAGCTTGGCCGATGGCCTTGCGTTCTTGTCGAATTATGAGATCGAAACTCAGAAAAAATGTAGGTGATTTGGGCGCCATGGCGTTGATATTGGATTCACAGAAGTAAGAGTTTTTGCGCGCCCGCCCTGACTTTTGATGGATAAATTTAAGGAAGTCAGGACTGGCACTAGTTTCGGTTAATAAAAAGAAATATTAAGGTTACTAGCGCCTGTAGCTCAGTCGGATAGAGCGAGCGGCTTCGAACCGCTAGGTCGCAGGTTCGATCCCTGTCAGGCGCAATTCTTAATGCAAGAAAGGCAAAAAATGAAAAATAAAGCGAACGCTTTTATTTTGATTCTTTTGCTCTTCAATAGCTGTGCCCGCGACCAGCAATCACTCACCGCTTCTTCTGGCCATCCCAGCGCGGAGATGGAATTAGGGGAGGCGATTCATCGTGAAATTCTTAAGACCTCCTCGGTTTATCAAGAGGTAGAATTAAATTCCTATGTTCGATCCATCGGTCAAAAATTAGCATCCACCGCCAAGCGGAAAAAGTTAAATTATCAATTTATCATTTTGAATGATGACCGCATCTTTGCGACGTACGCTCCCGGCGGGTTTGTTTATATCACGACCGGTTTTTTTAGGTTTCTCAATAACGAAATTGAGCTTGCAGGAATCTTGGCGCACGAAATCGGCCTTCTGCAATATAAAGATCCGCGGCTGTCAAAAACAAAAAAGGCATTTGATCTTTTGCTTCGGACCGGAAGTTATGTCGGCCCTGCGTTTGGAAGTATTGGAGCAGTTTCGGTGCTTGGCCTTGCGTTGATTGGTGCGATGACAAGCGGGAATAAAACTCTCGAAACCAGAACCCGTCAAGCAGATAAGCATGCGCTTCGCTATTTGATGGAATGTAATTATGATCCCCAGGGTTTGGTCGATCCCCTGCGCCGCATGGAAGACCCAGCCTCGCCCTTTCGCGCTTATCTATATGATTATGTTACTTCTCATCCGATTTCGGCCAAGCGGTTTGAAAAATTAGACCGCGAATTTGCCAAGCTTCCGCTTGCAGATAAAGAATTTCAGTCAGGTCGTGATGTCTTTCTCGTGAAGACCAATTCCGTCCGAAGTACTTTTGCGCGAAAATAAGAAACTAAGGAAGTTCTGGATGGTCTGTTTGGGCGAGTATGTCATCCAAAGTAATTTCAATCGCTGCCAGTTGTGAGCGCTTTTGATTCAAAAATTGCGTTATTTCTTCTGCAACAGCTTGCTGGGTCTTCGTAAATTCTAACCCGTTCAGATAGACGTTTCGGTTGTCCTCTGTTTTCTTCACGCAATATTTGATGGTGCCCGTTAAGGGAAGAAAATGCGCATCATCCAACCAAAGTTTTAAATATACGTTCTGGTCCTTTTTTAATTGGAAATTACAGGATAAGCAGAGTCCGCCTTCTGAGAGATCGTGGACTTGCGTTCGAATAAGCATCGTTTCTTGATTGAAACCGAATTCAACACGAAGCGGAGTTTTAAACCGTGCAAAAAGGCGGCGCTCCGTCTCGTTCGCAGCGGGCAGGAGTTCCAGGCCTGAGAAATCAAGGGTTTCAGCGACTTGTTCCGCGGCCCAGTCCATGACGAATGTGTTGAACCACTCTTGCGCCTTCTGTTCTAGGAAGGTGAACTTAATTCCGTGCAGGAAAGACGAACCTTCTTTGTTGGACCAGACTACCTCTCCCTGAGCTTGGATGGTTTTGCCGCGGATTTTTAGGAGAAATCTCAGAGAAGTTCCAATCGGCAGATAGGTGGTGTCTTGAACACAAATACCACCTCTTGATAAGTTTTGAACCTTGATCGTGTGCGATTGTCCCGTATTATCTTTGTACTTTGCCCTAAGCGTTTCGGGCAGCAGAAATGGTTTTCCTAACGCTGGATCAGGCGCATTTCTTGGTTGCGGGTCGTTCATGGGAGTAAGCCGGGTTTGCTTGCTGAGCCATTTGCTTAATGGGAAGTTCCGGAAAATAGCGCGTCAAGCATTCGATTTGTTCGGGTTTTGCCTTATTTAGAGCATCAGACTTTTCTGCAAAAAAGTAGTTGAAATCTTGTTCGTTCCAGCGGAAAAACTCCGAAATTTTTTTTAATTCTAAACTATTCCTCAAAAAAAGTTTGTAAAGTCCCGGCGTCTTTTTTTCCGTTCCATTCTCAAGCTGAGTTAGATCAAGCTTCATGGCAATGGATGGGTTTCCCATCACGGATTCATAAACGCGTTCTCCGCCAAATTCTTGGAAGTAGAGGGAGGAGTATAAGGGTTTATGTACTGGATTAACGGCAATGCAGATGTCCGTACAAACGGCTGTTTTACGCGCATACCACAATATGGGTTTGAAGAGGAGATATAAGCAGCGCAACCGTTCTGCGAGATAAAGAGGTAATATTCCTTTTGCGATTACATCAGAATTCAAGGCTAAAAGCGATATTTCACAAAGTTTTCTTCCCTTCTCCCTAAACACCTGAATTTCCTCCGGATATACCTTTTCCATTGGCAATCCAATAGAAGAATCCGGAACTAAGGAGGCGGTGGCAATGAGAGTATGTTCACGCCAGAGACAAAAGGTCACTGTTTCAGGAAGGGCGTTGTATATGGTGGCTCTCATGCCCGAGGTAATTTGTGAGCAGTAGCCTTTTCTCAGATATTCTTCGTATACCAACCGAAAAGCTTCCTCGAAGTGTTCTTTTCGAGTTGCGAACTCCACCCGTTCTTTGTTCTGTTGCTGGGTAGCCACTTCTTCTCACTATTCCTGTTAGAGTTGGTTCGTTGCGTTAATTTCTGATCATTAAAAATGCTAGCACGCATAAAATCATATTGCAAATTAGGATAAGAATTAAGTGTAAAAACTTACACTTATTTTTTCACCTTAAAAAGCGCCATTATTAGGAGATATGCAAACTTTTCGACATGTTCTATCTTAGACAACATTTGGTCATTTTTTTAAACATCATGTAAGCTATTTATTCATAAATACTTACAGCTTATTTGTATAATAGTGTCTAAAACAATTAACTATCAACTGAATAAATCTTTAAACTTTTTCGCTAAATTAATACAAACGCTGTTGTCCTAAACACACGCGCTGTACGCCATTCCAAGAAAACTTCATCTATATTCAATGTCACGACATGATTGGCATGATATGTGCATTGACTAAGACTTCCCTGGACAGGCTGGGAAAAATAGGAATACGTCTCATAACTTAATGTCATGTTTCACATAGGAGGGTAGTAGTCGTGAATGACCGCTTAACAATCACCGACGTTGCAGAAAAAATCGGCGTTACCACCAAAACACTTGTTCGTTGGGAAAAATCCGGAAAAATCAAAAAACCGAAAAGAGACTGGAAAGGCTGGAGGTTTTATTCAGAGGATGACCTTGTCCATATCCAGCGCTTTGTAGGCACAGTTTACGAACTGTGAAACATCGTTCGAAAGAGAGGAATTTCTAATGAAACACATTTTTAAAAGATGCTTGCCGCTCTTGATCGTGCTTGCGGTAGTCATCGCCAACCAGGCGGCATATGCAGAACCGCTTTTGTATCGCGGGGATAATAAACAACAAGCGCAAGATCCTACGGTACAAGATGCCCAATCGCCGGCTCTTCCCGTTCTCTATGGAACTAATTATGATCCACAATTTGCACCCTATGCGAGTTTTATGCAGGCACCTGGCTATAGCCAAGGGCCGCTTCAACGACAATATGGTGGCGCTCCCGGAAATTCATCGATGGTGAATCCGGCGATGCCAGCTCGACAGAACCAAATGGATCCTTACGCAGCTTCTGAAGTCTCTCCATATTCCCGTTATTCACCTTACATTGAAGTCATTGGCGAAGGTTCGGATTACACACTCGGCATTGACGATGTTGTAACCATTATCGTAAGGAATCAGCCTGATTTTTCCGGCCGTTTCGTGGTCGATCCGGAGGGAAATATTCAGTATAACTTTGTAGGCGATATCCCGGCCGTGGGCAAAACGAAAGAGGAATTGAAGGCAGAAATTATGAAGCGCCTGACCCGTTTTGTCCGCTATCCCGAAGTTGCAGTGATGATTTCCGAATACCGCAGCAAAGCAGTTTACGTTTTTGGTTTTGTCAATTCGCCCGGTAAGTACGCGATGAAGGGCAATAAGATCACCGTAAAAGAGGCAGTTGTGGCCGCCGGCCTTCCGCGGATGGATGGTTCACTCAATCGGGTCTTTGTGATTCGTCCTTCCGAAAAAAATAAGGATGGCAAGGCGTCAAAGAAAAAAGTTAATTTGGACAAACTTCTTAATAAGGGGCAATCGGCCGAGGACTTTCTTTTGGAGCCCGGCGATACGATTGTCGTTAATCAGCGTTACTTTGATAAGTTTGTGAACGGGTTCTCAAGAATTGTGGGGCCAGTATTTCAGACGGCCGCAGTTTATAACCTTGGTTTTGGATCCTCTGAGAGTGGCTTAATTGGAGGAATTGGAGGGGGAAATGAATAGTTTTAGAAAAAGCAGCTGGTGTCATCGCTTTTGGAAAACAAGTTTATGCCGCACCCTGCATTTCTGGCCGCTGATCGTTATGGGCGGCAGAATAGCGACTCGAGTGGTTTTCAATCTATGGAACCTCATTGAGTCGGGCGGAGTTTCTACGTACAACCATTTTACAGGCTAAAAGAGCGATCAAGAAACAATAAAGAACGGAGAGCAGAGAGAGCAATGAATCTAAATCTAAATAGTGTAAGCCAGACCCTGAGGCTCAGAGAGTACTACTACATGTTGCTGCGGCATAAGTTGGTGCTGTCTTGGATCGTAGCCATTTGTGTGGGTATTGCGAGCGTTAGCACGCTGTTTTTAACCAAAATTTATCGCGCTGAAACTGCTCTTTTGGTTCAAGATGAAGAAATTTTAAAACCTTTGATTGCGGGTTTGGCAATTGCCCCGTCTGTTGCGGCACGGTTACGGTCCCTGCGCGAAGAATTGATCTCATGGCAGAGACTGACGCTTCTTGTAGAGCAGCTGAAGTTAGATAAGGAATATAATAAGAATCCGCTTGAGTACGAACGCTTGATCAAACGATTGAGAGACAAAATCTCAATTAAGATGGGCGGATCGCAAATTATTACGGTTAGTTTTGAAGGTCCAGACCCCAAAAGAGCTCAGGACATCGTTCAAACACTTTCAGACATTATTTTGGGAGGAACGCTTACCTCTCAAAAACTTGAGGCATCGAGCGCCATTCGCTTTATTGACGAACAATTGACAGCTTATCGCACAAAACTAGAGAAGTCCGAAGAACAGTTGAGAGAATTTAGGGAGGTTTACAGCTCAACACTGCCCGTTGCCACTCAAACAAACGCGCAACTTGTCGGCCTTAAATTGGAACTCAACAATCTTTTGATTGAGAATACGGAAGAACATCCGCGTGTGATTCAAACTCGTAAACAAATTGAAGCGTTGGAAAATCAACGCAATGATCAAATGCGCAAGGCGAAAGAAGCGGGGATCGATATTGAACCGGAGGAATACGCCAAGCTCGTTTCAAGCATTCCTCGGCAGGAGCAGCAGCTTGCAAAACTCCAACGCGATTACATGGTCAATGCAAATATTTATGAATCGCTTCTCCAACGGCTTGAGACGGCGAAACTTTCAGAAACACTTGAACAATCTGAAAAAGGGCCCAAGTTTCGCATTTTGGAACCGGCACGGCTTCCTCTTGAACCCGTAAAACCACGCGTACCCCTGGTTATTCTAGGCGGACTTGTGGTTGGGTTGATCCTCGGCATTTCCGTAGTTTATCTCTTAGATTTAAGCAATACATCAATTCGCAATCTGGATGAGGCGAGAATTATTCTTGATTTTCCGATTTTTGGATCTATTCCGCCAATTAATCCTGAGGAACTGATCATTCAAGAAAACTTAGGGAGAACAGCTTAATGTATCACCACTTTGGATTGAAGGAGACCCCATTTAACCAAACTCCGGACTCCTCCTTTTTCTTTCCGTCGGAAAAGCATAAGACGGCCCTCGACGCGCTCTTTTATGCGGTCAAGCAGCGGAAGGGTTTTGTCGTTGTGACGGGTGAAATTGGTTCTGGGAAGACAACCGTTGCGCGCACTCTTTTAAAGAAATTAGGCAACGATGTTAAGACCGCCGTCATTACGAACACCTTCTTAACGCCGAAAGGAATTATTACTTTGATTCTTGAAGACTTGGGCACAGCTTATCAACCCTCTACAAAAGAGCGGCTGCTGCTTCAACTCAATGAATTTCTCCTTCTCGAAGCACGTTGTGACCACAATGTCGTTCTTTTGATTGATGAGGCCCAGAATTTAAGCCCTCAGTGTCTTGAGGAAATCCGGATGCTTTCAAACTTAGAGACGGAAAAAGATAAGCTTCTGCAAATTATTTTAATTGGGCAGCCGGAACTCAGGAAAAAACTAGAGATGGCTCGCCTGGAGCAGTTCAGGCAGCGCATTGCTTTCCATTATCATTTAGAACCACTGAACGAAATGGAAACTAAAGATTACATTTTGCACCGGCTTACCTGTGCCAAAGCAAATGGAAAAGACCTCAATCATCTTTTTGAACGGCCAACATTTGAGATGATTTACCATTTTTCCCGCGGTTTGCCTCGTTTGATTAACAAATTATGCGATCACGCTCTTTTTATTGGATTCGTATCTGACGCCAAAACCATCGGTCCTTCCGTTATTGAGGAAGCAATTCAGGAACTTCATTTTAGAGAGGAAAGAAAACATGAGCAAATTTTCCAAAGCGCTTGAGAAACTTCAACAGGAAAGGCAAGAAAAAACTGCCGTGCTTGAAAAGCGAAATCCAAGCTTTGAAATCCCGGAAGGAGCAGAAGAGGCTCCGGTAAGTTGGGGGCGAGGAATTCCAACGATCAGGAATGCGAAACCAGACACACGGATCGTCACGTATCATTACCCAACCTCGGTGTTAACCGAGCAGTACCGGATGTTGAGCCACAATTTGAAGACCCAACTGGATAAAGAAGGAGCAAAGGTTCTTTTGGTGTCCAGCTCAATTCACGGAGAAGGTAAGACGGTTACGGCAACCAATCTTGCGCTTGCGCTTACTGAAATTGGCAACTCCAAAGTTGCTTTAATTGATGCTGATTTGAGAAGGGGTAAGGTAGGCGAATATTTGGGCTTAGAGAAAAAGCTTCCGGGCCTTTCCACTTTCCTGGCAAATGGTTTAAACGTGAAACAGGCCATGGTGCGCAATTCCATCGAGAATTTGGTGATTATGCCTTCCGGTGAGGTAACGAATAATCCGACTTCCTTACTTGGATCGCAAAAGTTTCGCGTAATGATTGCGGAGCTTCGCAATCATTTTGATTACATTTTGGTGGATTCACCTCCCATTATGTCAGTTGCTGATGCCGGAATTTTAGGCCGCGATACAGACGGGCTCCTGATGATCATTCAGGCCGGTCGAACCCCCAAAAGTGTGATTGCTCACGCCAACATTCTGTTCAAACAGGCAGGGATCAAGATGTTGGGTTACGTTTTGACAAACGTTGAATTTCAATCGAGTGATTACCGCTACTATTATTATGCGTATGACCAGAATGCGGAAGAGGACGAGAATAAAAGCTTTCTGCAGCGCGTTTCCACCTTTAAAGACAATACCATTTCCCGATTGAGAAATTTTGGTTCTAATTTGGAGAATAAGGAACATCAGTTTAATGAGTGGTGGGAGAAACGGATCCTGAAGAAAAAAGACCAAGAACAAGAGAACATCAAACAAGAAAGCGAAAAGCAGGAAAACGGAGAAAAGGGAACATAGGCCATGGCAAGATGTCTGGTTACCGGCGGCGCGGGTTTTATAGGTTCTCACATTGTGGATGCGCTTGTTGCGCAAGGTGACGAAGTGCGCGTGTTCGACAATCTGTCCACTGGTAAAAAGGAAAACCTCAGCCAGTTGGAGTCGAAAGTCGAGCTTGTGGTTGGGGATTTGCGAGATAAAACGGCACTTGAGCAAGCCCTTAATGGCATTGATTACGTTTTTCATGTAGCAGCACTCCGCGCTGTATTGCGTTCTGTTGATGACCCCCAAGAAACCAATGATGTGAATGTGACGGGGACGCTCAACCTTCTTCTTGCGGCACGAGATGCTCGTGTCAAACGAGTGGTTTTTTCTTCTTCCTCATCCGTTTATGGAGATACCGAAAAATTTCCCTGTGAAGAAACAGATAAGCCAAAGCCTCAATCCCCGTACGCTGCTTCTAAAATAATGGGGGAGTACTTCTGCCAGATTTTTACCAGGCTTTACGGCTTAGAAACCGTCAGCCTACGTTATTTCAATGTGTTCGGTCCGCGCCAAAATCCGGAATCTGTTTATTCCGCCGTCATTCCGATTTTTGTCGATCGTTTGCTTCTCGGTGTAAGTCCTGAGATTCATTGGGACGGAAAGCAATCACGAGATTTTTCTTATGTGGATAATGTTGTTCAAGGAAACCTGCTTGCTGCACAAGCAAAAGGCGCCGCTGGTGAGGTAGTTAATATTGCCTGCCACCAAGAATTTTCCGTGCTCGATATCTTTGAGAATTTAAAGGATATTTTGAACATCCACGATATCCATCCCGTTTTTAAGCCCAAAAGGGCGGGGGATGTGAGAAGGACATTTGCTGATATTTCAAAGGCCGAAAAGCTCCTTGGTTTCAAAGTTCAAACTCGTTTTCGCCCCGGCCTAGAGAACACGGTGAAGTGGTTTCTTGAATCGGGCATACTCGCAAGTACTTGGGACGCGAGTAGTGACAGAAAGTAGCGTTCATTAACAATGACTCATTTGAAGTTTGAAACTTTAGACACGCCGTCTCTGGCTGAGAAAATCCGTACGCGCACGCTGCGTTCAGGAATTATTGGCCTTGGCTATGTTGGCTTGACACTCGGCCTCATACTCGCCGATACTGGGTTTAAGGTTATTGGCGTTGATAAAGTTAAGTCAGTCATTGACCGCCTTAATCATAAAAAGAGTCATATTCATTGATGGAAGTAAAGTCGACGCAATTTCACGCGGCACATCCTACGTTCAAGATGTTGACAGAAATAGTTTGCAGGAACTTGTCCGTCAGCATCAGCTAAGCGCAACAACCGATTTCAGCATTATTCGAAGTTTAGATACGGTCACTATCTGCGTTCCAACGCCCTTAAGAAAATCGAAAGACCCGGATATTTCCTATATCGTTTCGGCGGCTCAGGAAATTACTAAATATCTTCACGAAGGAATGCTGATTGTTCTCGAGAGCACCACTTATCCGGGAACCACTGAGGAAGTCATTTTACCCATGCTCGAAGGAACCGGCCTTAAAGTGGGCAAGGACTTTTACCTCGCTTTTTCGCCCGAACGTGTGGATCCGGGCAATCTTGTTTACAATACGTGCAACATTCCAAAAGTAATAGGAGGTGTCACCGAAAAGTGCACCGACCTTGCCAAATCTTTTTACGAGCTTGCCATCGAGCAAGTTTATGCCGTTTCTTCGCCTCGCGCCGCTGAAATGGTGAAACTTCTTGAAAATACATTTCGCAGCGTCAACATTGGACTCGTCAACGAATTGTGCCTTATGAGCGAAAAACTGGGTGTTGATATCTGGGAAATTATTGATGCTGCTGCTACAAAACCATTTGGGTTCATGCCCTTTTATCCAGGGCCCGGTTTGGGCGGTCATTGCATTCCGATTGATCCGCATTATCTGGCGTGGAAAGCGCGGATCAATGGTTTCAATCCTAGATTTATCGAGCTCGCGAGCGATGTGAACGCCCAAATGCCTGAATTTGTGGCGCGCAAAGCACAGGCCATTTTGAATGAAAAAGAAAAACCATTAAAAGGCTCTCAAATTTTGATTCTCGGAGTTACCTATAAGAAAAATGTAGCGGATGTTCGTGAATCTCCGGCTCTTGAGGTCATTGAATTATTGGAAAAGGGGGGCGCGAAAGTCTCGTTTTCGGATCCTCACGTTTCCGAGCTTAAGTTGGGCGAGAAAATTTATCGTTCGGTAGCACTTGAAACGCTTAACGCTGAAGCGTTGAATTTTGATCTTGCCATTTTGATTACCAATCATGATGCATTCGACCATCGTGAAATTCTCGCCGCTTTTCCGCTCATCCTGGATACCCGAAACACTTTTCGTGGAGCCGATCGAGCGAAAGTCGTCCGGATCTAAGAAGCAGTCCGGAACCGAACTCATTTTTTCATCGCAGAGGTAAAGCAAGGAGATTTTTTTCGATGCCAGGTTTAGTTGAATGCGTCAGAATTAAGCCGGAAAGGGCTGGATAGTGGAAGCTGAAATTTTGAGCTTTGAACTTAAGACCCAAAATTCACTTGTGCGCTGGCTT
>Ga0209541_10011709_pt1 | contig 13682 bp, 18 predicted proteins | sample RifCSPlowO2_01_FD_184027 | JGI IMG/M metagenome (GOLD analysis project Ga0209541, IMG submission 184027) | Groundwater microbial communities from Rifle, Colorado - Rifle CSP2_plank lowO2_0.1 (SPAdes) (version 2) | ecosystem: Environmental > Aquatic > Deep subsurface > Groundwater | place...
CTTTCGATATTTTATGCTCTGAATTGGCAATGCCGCACTACCTGATTGACCCGGGCAAACCCCAGCAGAACGCTTTCGTGGAACGGAGCCACCGGACGGACCAAGAAAAATTCTACGAGGAAAATAAATTTAGAACGTTTGAAGAATTAAAATACAAATTAAGAATCTGGAATATGGAATATAATAATACAAAACACTGCGGGCTTAACGGAAAAACGCCGAACGAAATGCTTAAATTGTCAACTTAAAAAAACCGCCAAATGTCTGTATCTAAAACAGAATTTAGCCATGGAACGACCGACCGGCCAGGAACCTATGAAGTAAGAGAAAAAAATAAAGACGAATCCAACGATGCGTATCGCGTCCATATTAACCTCCTTTTAAGATCTTAAGAGCCAAATAGCTTATTTGATTGTCCTTTTAAACGAACTTTTTGTCAACCCCGTAAATATCTCCGGCTCCCATAAAAATGACCACCTCTCCTCCCTTCAGGTATTTCTTCAAATAATCAATAATATCATTTTTCGCCACGAAGTTTGCCCATTTTTGATTAATAGAGCTGATGAGTTTTTCGGCCCTAACTTGTTTTTTTATTTTAGTCTCTTCTCTCCCAGCCACATCGTAAATATCGGTGATAATTAATCGGTCAACCGGCGCTTCTTTAAAAACTCGCACAAAATCATTAAACAAGTAATAAGTCCTTTGGTATTGGTGGGGCTGAAAAACGCACCAAATTTGCCTGTGAGGCCACTTGTCTCTGGCCGCTCTCAAGGTGGCTTTAATTTGCGTGGGATGGTGGCCGTAATCGCTAACAATTTTCAATTTACAATTTCCAATTTTCAATTCTCGTTCTTCAAACCTCCGCCAGGAACCTTGATAGTCTGCCAATGCCTGATAGCTTGTCTTATCTGGAATTTTTAAAGCTCTGGCCGCGGCCAAAGCAGCTAAAGCATTGGCGACGTTATATTCGCCCGGCACTTTTAAAATTTTTCTCAAATTTGATGCCTCTCTGGTTTTTTTATATTTTTTTTCGTCTATTAAAATGCCGTCTTTAGGCAGCTTTTTCGCAAACTGCCGGAATGCCTTTAAAACATTTTGAAAGGTTTTAAAATAATCCAGATGTTCGGCTTCAATGTTGGTAATAACGATAATCTTAGGCTCATAATTCATAAAAGATTCATCATATTCGCACGCTTCAATCACCAGATACCTGGATTTGCCTAATCTGAAGTTGCTGTCGCCAAACTCTTTCACTTTTGTGCCCACGATCACCGTGGGGTCAAAGCCGGCTTTAATCAAAATTAAAGAAAGCATGGCGGTTGTCGTGCTTTTTCCGTGAGTGCCGCAAACGGCGATTGTGAAATGCTTTTTGGTCAGGTTCCCCAGCGCCTCCGGATAACTCAATATGTTAGACGTCCGACGTCTAACATTTACGGCGGGGCTATAGATGGTTAAATCGGCATCTTTTTTAAATACATTTTTGCCGATACTAATTTTAATCCCCATTTTTTCTAGCGATTTGGTGATTTCTGAACTAACCAAATCAGAGCCGCTGACTTGAAGGCCCTGGGCCAAATAATATTGAGCCAAAGCAGAGATGCCAATGCCGCCGATGCCGATGAAATGCACCTTTATTTTTTGAGTGGGCATGTTTTTAAGATATTATAAACCGGTCCCCCTCTTTTTAAAACGCTCTCCATCACTTCGATAGAATCAACTTCGAAAGTTAGATTAATCTCTTCGGCCACTTCCGGCCTTTCTTCCGGCTCAATCTTCCTGAATTCCCATTCCTTGATCCTGGCTAAGGTAATATGGGGCACTAAATCCAATTCTTCAAGCTTCTCCCCCGTCGCCCAAATCATTCTGGGGGGCATTTTTTTGGGCGGTCCGTAGCATATTTTATTAAGGGTAATAGAAAAAAATTCGCGCTTTGAAGCCATCTCTTCGGTATCCTGAAAAACCTTTAAGAGTTCTTCATCCGAAACCTGTCCTAAAAATTCCAGAGTGATATGAAGATTGTCTTTCTTGGTCCAGCGGCAAGGCAGTTCGGGCCATTTGCCCTGATAAAGGCTAAGTTCTCGTTTAATGTCCTGGGGCAGATTAATGGCGATGAAAATCCGATGCCGCATAAAAATATTTTAGCATGAATATCCTATTTGACAAAATTACTCTATTGTGATAGATTGTAATTACAAAATAATCATAAGGAGGTTAAAGTGGCTGATCATCAGGCGAAAAAAAAGATTCTTGACTTGGTAAAGCAGAGACCGAACCTTGAAGCAAAACAGATCAGCAGGATGACGGGAGTGGACCTGAAGACAACCACGCGTTGTCTGGGAGAGTTAGCTGACGAAGGGTGGATAACGCCTAAATTTCAGCCCAACAATAAGAGCCCGGTTTCTTAAAACTGGGCTCTTTTAATTCTCAAAAATATGATAAAATATAAATATGAAATTTATCTTAAGCGCGCCGCTGAAAGAAACTATTCACAATTTTATGAGAAAGGCGGGTTATTTTTCTTTGGGCGGGAGCCAGGAAAGAGAGCTTAATTATATCCGTCCCATGACCGGCAGAGCCGGCTATCCCAGATTCCACCTTTATTTAAGGAAACAGGGAGAAGATTGGGCCCTGAACCTGCATCTCGACCAGAAAAAGCCGATTTATGAAGGCACCTCGGCCCACTCGGGCGAATACGCCGGCCCGCTGGTAGAACAAGAAGCCGCCAGAATTCAAACAGTACTACGGAACGGTCTGTAGTACTATTCTTTCATGATTAATCAAACGATTGCGAAAATTTTAAAAGAGATGGCCGAGCTTTTGGACATAAAGGGCGCTGCGGCAAAATCAACCGCGTTCCGAAAGTTTAATTACCAGAAAGCCGCTAAAGCCCTGAATGGTTTGGATAAAGACATTGCTTTGGTTTATCAGGAATCGGGCGTGGCCGGCATCAAAAAGGCGCTGGTAGTCGGCGATAAAATGGCTCAAAAAATCGCCGAGTATCTGAAAAAGAAGAAAATCAAGGATTACGAAAAGTTAAAAGCCGATACAGCCATCCAGCAGATTATTACCCATTATTTTGAAACCAAGGGTCTTTCGTTGGAAGAACTGAAAAGAAACGCCAGAAAAAAGAAAATCGTTTACTCCAGATTCACCAAGCCGGCCAAGCAGCTTTTAGAGTTAGCCGGTTCGGTGGAAAAAGCCAAAGAAACCATTACCAAAGTGGCGCAATGGGCCAAATCCAGGGGCCTGGATTACGCCATTGAAACGGTCTTTAAAAAATGGCTGGAAATAGACCGGCTGAAGCCCAAAGAAATCGTCAAGAAGCCATTTTACCAGGAAAAGCCGATGTGGTGGTCGGAAACAAAAAAGATGTGGTATGTTATCAGCGACAACGGCGAGTTTCTGGAGTTTGCGGGCAAAGAGTCGGAGATTGAGTGGAAACTCGTGAAATAGTCAATGAAAAATAAATTTTTCATTTCCAACTTCGTTTTTTATATTTTAAAAAAACTCGTTAAGTGATATACTAGGACATAGTTAATTATAACTAATAAAAAACCATGTTAGCCCATACTGATTTAAAAAAAGGCGTTCAAATCATCTTAGACGGCCAGCCGTACGAAGTTTTGGTGTCCAATTCCATGAAAAAAGCCCAGCGACGGCCCGTGATCCAGACCAAGATTAAAAATCTCATTAACGGGAACGTCGTTGAAAGAAACTTCCAGCAAGGCGATGTTTTTGAAGAGGCCGGGCTGTCCAAATTGAAAGCGAAGTTCCTGTACGCCCATCGAGAGAGTTATTTCTTCACCGAATCAAGCAATCCCTCAAAGAGGTTTGATCTGTCTCTGGAACAAGTCGGCGAGAAAGCAAAGTTTTTGAAACAAGGCGAAGAGATCGAGGCGCTGATTTTTGATGGAAAAATTATCAGCATTATCCTGCCCGTCAAAGTCCAGCTGAAAGTCAAAGATTCACCTCCGGGCGTTCAAGGTGACCGGGCCCAGGGAGGGACTAAAGCCGTCACCTTGGAAACCGGCGCTCAACTCAACGTTCCCCTCTTTGTTGAAGAAGGCGATATCGTTGAGCTCAACGTGGAAACCGAAGAATACACTAGAAGAGTCGATGAAAAATAGATTTTTCATCTTCAACTTCATTTTTTATTCTAAAAAACTCGTTAGTCGAGTAAAACAAAAAACAATTACTTCAGTTCTACTTTAGCGCCGGCGGCCTCAAACTTCTTCTTGAGCTCTTCGGCTTCTTCCTTTTTGGCGTTTTCTTTAATCATTTGAGGAGCACTAGCCGCCGCATCCACCATGTCTTTGGCTTCTTTCAGGCCTTTGCCGGTGATGTCTCGGACAGCCTTGATCACCTCAATCTTTTTGGCTCCGACTTCCGTCAGCGTGACGTTAAAGGCTGATTTCTCTTCCGCAGCCGAAGCAGCGCCTGCAGCCGGAGCGGCTGATATCGGGGCCTGGGCTGAAACCCCGAACTCCTCTTCAATCGCCTTAATCGTGCTGTTCAAATCCATAATCTTCATCCCCTTGATGATTTCGATCAGCTTTTTGCCCTCTTCGGGCACAGCTGTTTTTTCTTTATTTTCTTCTGCCATAAAATTAATCGTGCGTAGTTAATGATTGGTTAATTATGCTTGACCTTTGATTTGCGATAATGCATAAATGAATTTTCTCAAACTGCCCTGTAGGGCATTGACCATCAATCTGGTTAAAAGCTCGTTCTTGGCGGGCAATTGTCCCAAAGCAATGGCTTGGACCATATCAACCACTTCCAGGCCCATCACGCCGCCCCTGATCTTCAGATTTTCGTTGCCTTTGGCAAATTCGTACATCAGCTTAAAAGGCAGAATCTCGTCTTGGTAGCCGAACCCCAGCACTATCTCCCCTTCAAGCTTTTTCACGTCAGCCGAGATTTTCTTTTCCTTCAAAACAGCGGCAATCAGGGTCTTTTTGGCCACTTTCAGTTCGCAGTCGTTCTTTTTCATTTCTCTTCTCAACTTGGTCAGGTCTTTCACTTTCATACCCTTGAAATCGGCAAAAACAATCGCTTTTTGCCTGGCGACTTTTTCTTTTAAAGCAGTTAAAATCTCTTGTTTTTCAGCTTTGGTTAACAAGTTTTTTAGAATAAAAAAATCTGTGTTTCCACAGACGAACAATGAAAGAGGTTCAGCCTCTGTCAGATTATCCTCGGCAGGTCTTAATCTAATAATATAGATGCCCGAGCCGACGCTTCGGTCGGCTCCCCGACTTTACGTCGGGGCTGTCTGTGGATATTTCAAGCATATCACTTCCCTATTTTCGTGTCAATCCCTGCCAGCCTATTTTAAGTATTTTGCCTTGGCGAGGTTATGTTCTTCCAGTGTTTTGCTGAAAATGGTTTGGCCGTCAGGAGCGGAAAGATAATACCAATATTGGCTGGTTTGAGGATGCAGGGCCGCTTCCAGGCTTTGCAGCCCTGGGTTGCTGATGGGTTTTTCAGGCAACCCTCGATTCTCATACGTCCACATAGAGGCGTCAACCTGCAAAGGCATGCCGGCTCTCAATCTTTTCCATAAAATGCCCGCAGCGATTTTCTTGTCTTCCTTGGTTTGCAATTCTTTCTCCAGGAGCGAAGCCATAATGACCACATTCGGAGTAATCTCCAGGCCGGCTGTTTTTTTATCAAAATTATCTTTCATCATGGCGATGACTTTTTCCAATTCAAGACCGTAGGTAATTTCATAGGTGTCGGGAAAAAGATAGCCTTCGTGTTTTTCCAACTCTGTCAAACTAGCGGGGTCGGACCCCGATAGTAACCCCGATAGTAATTCTTGGAGTTTCTGAAGGATTTGTTCTGAGGTAAAACCTTCGGGAATGGTCACCATGGCTTTGGCGATATCGCCTCGGACAAACTTGCTCGCCATATGGGGCATGCTCATGGACGGGGACAGCTTATAGGTGCCGGCCTGCAACGAGCCGGACATAAGACTGGTTAAAACGTAAAGCCGGAAAAGAGGGCTCCACCAGATGAAACCTTGCCGCTGCAGATTAAGAGAGATTTCTCTGGAGCCCTCGCCTTTTTCAATGCGGAACAAGGCCTCTTTATTTGAGAAAGGAGCTTTGGGTAAGATAAAAATAGCTAGAACGATAACAATTAAAATAATGATTTTTGACCTCTTCATGTTATTTATCGAGTCCCACAAAGCGGGACGAAGATGAAGATGAAGGCAAACCCGAAGGGGTAACCTTCATCGACCTTCAATCAAAGGCACGAAGGCAAAACCAGGATATTCCGTTTCTGTAAATTCTTTTTCTGATTTTTTAATTAAAACAAAGATCGAGGAGCCGACCGGCGTCACTATCCTGCCTCCAATCTTTAATTGTTCTTTCCAGGCCTGAGGAATTTCTTCCTGAACCGCGGCTGAAGCCAAGATTCTGTCAAACGGCGCTTCTTTCGCATAGCCCTTGGAACCGTCGGCTAGGATAAATTGCACCTGTCCCCCATGATACCTGGCCGCATTCTTTTCGCCGAATTCTTTGATTTCTTTGATTGTTTCAAGAGCGATGACCTTTCCTTTCAAGCCCACGATTTCTCCCAGCAAGGCCGACGTCCATCCCGAACCAGACCCCACGTCCAGAATCTTATCGTTGAGCTCCGGCTTCAGCTGTTCCAGCATAAAAGCCACGACCAGAGGCTGGGAAATCGTCTGGTTGTAGCCAAGAGGCAAGGCTTCATTCAGCTCGGCCAGATTCTTGCTGTCCCGAGGCAGAAAATCCACCCTCTTTATCTTTTTAAAAGCTTGGATAATGTTCGGCGTTTTCAACCAGCCCTGTTCAATTAAATTATCGATTAATTCCATATTTTTAGGGCTGTAAGATATCTTCGGTCCGGCCGTTGATGGAAATAATTACGCTCTTAACTGCGGCAAATTGCTTAAGGGTGTCGGTAATTTGAGCCCTGATGGATGCCACTCGGCAAGACCCGCCCACCTGGAATTCCAGCTGTTCGTCAAAATCAATTCGGGCCACACCGTCTGTGATCGTCAAACTTTGAATCCTTACTCCGGAGTTAATACTGGAAACAAAACCTTGATTAATTTCTTCCCTGGTCGCTCCCCTTAAAAGAGCTTCCAGGGCGGCTCTGGCTACGGACAGGGTTCTGGGCGCCTGCCTTGGGACAGCAATGGTTCTGGAGCAGTCAAAATACGGTTCGTTAACGTAACGGGAATCGCTTAAAAATATTTTTGAAGCCATTAATTCCTTGGAAGCTTCTGGCGCGTCTTTGAAAACAACGGGAACGACCAATTCATCGTCGTGCTCGGGTAATCCCGAAGGGTTGTCCTTCTCTAAAACTATTTTGCCTTTGGGCGTGGATGGCGCAGCAAAAGGAATACTTGCCTGGTAAGGCACGAAATCTTCCGTCATCCACTCCCCCAGCGCTTGAGCCGCTTTCACCCCCAAAAGGAAACCATTATCGTCAAAAATCTTGACGGGAAAACTGGCTTCAAAAAACCAATAGCCCCGGGCCTCTCCTTTAATTTCCAAGGGATTCTGCACCACGGCGTTATCTTTTGGACTAATGACCCTGATCAGGTCTGCCTTGGGATTTTCAGGGGGGGAGGTCTGATTACTCCAAGAGATGAAAGAACCAATGATTACGACCGCTATTAATGCCCCGATAAAAATTATTGGTTTCATGCTGTATCTATCTTATCTCCAGTGGCCAATTGACCGCAAGCGCCCTCGACCTCCCGGCCGAAGCGGTATCTTTGAGTCACCGCCACGCCCGCTTGCTCTAAAATCTCTTTAAACCTTTTGATTTTTGCCGGGGAAGACGGCTTGAAGATGCCCGTTTGATTGTAGGAAATCAGGTTGACGAAATAAAGGGGCTTTTTCATTAATTTGGCCAGCTCTTCGGCTTCTTTTGCAGAATCGTTCACATCCTTGATCATAATGTATTCAAACATGACCCGGCGTTTAGTTTTCTTGATATAATCATCCACCGCATCTAAAACCCGCCTGATGGAATATTTTTCGTTGATTTTCATGATTTGGGAGCGGAGTTCGTCGTTCGGGGCGTGGAGAGAAACAGCCAGGTTGATTTGCAGTTTCTCTTTGGCCAATTCGGCTATCCCCCCTTCCGCTATCCCCACGGTGGAAATTGAGAAATGCCTGGCTCCTGAATGAAAGCCCGTCGGGTCGTTCAGTGTTCTTATGGCCCCGATGACGTTCTGATAATTTAAAAACGGCTCGCCCATGCCCATAAAGACGATATTAGTTACTTTTTCTTTGAGTTTTTTAAGATAGCGGGCGAAAAACAAAACCTGTGCCACGATTTCCGGGGATCCCAGGTTCCTTTTAAAGCCCATCCGGCCCGTGGCGCAGAAAGAGCAGCCCAAAGGACAGCCGACCTGGGACGAAACGCAAACCGTGTTTCGTGTGGCTTGTGGTGAGCCTGTCGAACCATGACGCATGAGAACCGTTTCAATTTTCAGTCCGTCTTCCAGAGTCAGCAGGGCTTTGACGGTATCTTGAGCAACAAATGTTTTAGCCGTTATTTCAAGCGGACATTCTTTATCCAGCCGTTCCCTCAAACTTAAAGGCAGGGCCACGGCCTGGTTCCAGTTTTCAATTAAATCCTGAAAAAGGGCTTTCTTGGCCTGAACCAGGCGGTATTTCGGCTCTTGAGCCAAGAGATTTTCAAATCCTTCCAAATCCATACTTAGATTATACTATGGAAAAGCAGCAGTTAAAAATAACTACTGCTTTGCAACTAGCACGGGCTGCTGTTCTGTTGGAATTATTTGTTTGAGTTCAACTTGATAGCTGCATTGCAGACATTGCTTGTGCCAACGACGATCTAAGTCTTCCTCAATGAACATATCGCCTCCGCACCGCGGACAATCTTTAGGTCTCCAAGACACGCCCATATTCTAAACCTCCTTTTGTTATATCTTAAGAGCTGTTTTCTGAATATTACTATATAATAATCTTTTAATAATAAAAATCAACTTCCTTTGCCCTCTAACACAATCAGGGCGTGGAAATCTTGATAAATCTTAACGTTTCTGGGCAGATTCTTCTGAAATAGCTGCTGAAGATAATCGTAAGAAAGATTATCGCTTAAATGACGTTTCTTGGCGAAACGGCGCGTGTATTCGTCAATCACGAAAATCGGCTTATGACCGGCGTAAAGCAGAATGGAGTCGGCTGTTTCCGGGCCAACGCCCTTAAGCACTAATAACTGTTCTCGGCAGGTTGGGAGTGATTGGGTAAAAAATTTCTCCAGGGTCTTATGATTTTTAACGATGAATCGGCATAAACCGATAAGCCGCTTTGCTTTTTGCCTGTAAAACCCGGCTGGTTTAATCAACTTCTCTAAAGAACGCCGATTTATCCGACAAACCTTTTCCACGGACAATGCTTTGGCTTTTTTGAGATTTTTCAGAGCCAATTCTACGTTCCGCCAGTTCGTTCTTTGGGTTAAAATCGCGCCCAAGACAATGGCTGTCCTGTCTTGCCCGGTTTTTTCGGTTTTGCACCACCTCTGCCAGAACTCTTGGGGCTCCTGATATTTTTTCAAAAGAGAAAGATAAAGCTTGTAAATTTTAGTCATAGGAGCTCAAGTTTTCTGAATTTTTCTGCATATTTTAGGTGCTTCTCTTGGCCCGTTTCTTTGGCCCAGCCAGATATTTTTTTTCTTAATTCTTTTTCGCTGCTTATTTGGCTGGCATGAGCCAGCAACGCTTCAATCTTTTTATTAATAGTTTTAGAAATGTCGATCCAAAGATTGGGACTGTGGCTGGCGAAAAACCAGGCCTCTTTAATGGTGTGGGGCTTGATTTTCAGTTCTTTGAAGAAAGCGTCGCTGCCTGCGGCCGGAAAAATGGCGTCAAAAACCGCTTCGGCTGCTTGCCTGTGGTCGCGATGATATCTGCGGAAATTATCAAAAACAAGATTGACCGGGTCAAAGCTTAAAACAACATCCGGCCTGCACTGGCGGATAACTTTGACTATTTTTTTTCTCAAGGCTTTCGTGTTTTCCACTTCTCCGTCTTTTTCGTTGAGAAAGACAACCTTTTTTACTCCTAGAATTCCGGCAGCAGCTCTTTGCTCTTTTTCTCTCAGGCTGATAATTGCTTGCCGGGAAACCTTGACCTTGTGCGTGCCTTTTTCGCCGTTGCTGACAATGCAGTAAACAACTTCGTTTCCCTCTTTGACTAATTGAGCCACTGTTCCCGAACAGCCAAAGTCAGCGTCATCCGGGTGCGCGGAAAAAACTAAGAATTTTTGGGACATAACGTTATTCTGATACTGTTACTTTTTCCATCATAACCGGGGAAAGGGGCTTGTCGTTTGAGTCTCTGGCCACTTTTGCAATGGCATCAGCCACTTCCTGGCCCTCAATCACCTTACCGAAAATAGTGTAATTGTGAGGTAAGGGATAATCGGCGACCATAATGAAGAACTGGCTGCCGTTGGTATCGGGCCCGGCGTTAGCCATGGCCACCACGCCCTTTTGATAACCTGCCTGGTAAGACAGGGTTTCCGGATTCAGCTCGTCTTCAAAAGCATAGCCCGGCCCGCCTCTACCCGTGCCCGTCGGATCCCCTCCCTGGATCATAAATCCGTCAATTACCCGGTGGAAAATTACGCCGTTATAAAATCCCTTTTGCGCCAGAGTAATAAAATTAGCGACGGTTTTTGGAACGTCGTCCGGGTAAGTGGTAAACTTTATTTCGCCCAGATTGGTTTTAATGGTAATGATTTTGTTCATAGCGGGTTGTTTTAAAAATAACAAATAAACGCCGACCGCAAGTAAAGCAACAACTATTATTGTAATAAAAATTTTACGCATCTTGGTCTTTGGCTATTTCTTCAAACTCGTTCTCCACCGCTTTCAGCCGCTCTTTGCTGGCTTTGATGAGGGCGGCTGCTTCTTTGACTTTTTCCAGACCCTCTTCAACGTCAATCTCCTCCTGGTTCTCAAACCAGTCGGTGATTTCGGCCAGCCTTTTAAGGTTGGCATTTAAACTTTTAGAGTCTAATTTATCTTTGGCCATAGTTTTGTTAAAAACTATAAAGAAGAATTTTAATTCTCCGCTATAATTTTATTTAATTTCTTTTACCTCTGAAACGATAGTTCCGTCGACGACGCGGATCTCTAAATTATCTTTAAGCTTAACATCCTTGACGCTTCGGACTATTTTGCCCTGGCAGCGGGCGATGCTGTAACCCAGTTTCAGCTGGCGTTCGGGATTATTGGAATAAATAATCTTGCTGGAATGCTCCAACTGCTGGCTGATGCTTGATAAAAGCGACTTGAATCCTGAAACCGATTGCTTCCACGAGCTCTCCAAGCCCATCTTAACATTTTGGATGATATTATCTAACCGCTGGAGAGAAACCTTAAGCGCCGTCTCCACCAGCAGATCAATCTGCCTCCAGGGTTCGGTCAGGGTGGTGGCGGCAATACTCGGCGTGGAAACTGCCAGGTCGGCGGCTAAAGCCACCAGAGGCACGTCTTTGTGGTGGCCGATGGCCGCAATGACTGGCACGTTGAACCCGGCTATTTCCCTGACCAGCAATTCGTTGTTAAAAGCCATCATGGACTCCAGCGATCCCCCGCCCCTCATAATGACCAAGACTTCGATATCCTGCTTTTTAAGAGTTCGGACGGCGGATAAAAGGTCTTCCACCGATCCCTGTCCCTCTACTCTGGAATCAATCATCTTAACGTGGAATCCGTATTTGCCTAGGTTCGTTAAAAAGTCAGCCATGACTGCGCCCTGCTTTGAAGTAATCAACCCTATCTTGCGCAGATACTTGGGAATTTCCCTTTTCTTCTCTGGGGCAAAAATGCCTTCTTCTTCAAGCTTCTTTTTCAGTTTTTCATATTCTTTTTGCAAAGTTCCCTCCCCGGCATACTCGATGACATCGGCAATAAAAGACAGTTTTCCGGATAAAGGATAAATTTCGGGATTACCGGTGGCGATAATCTTGGAACCCTCTTCCAGCTTAATGCCGTACAGGTTATATTTTGATTTCCAACAGATGCAATTGATCATTTCCCCGTTCTTCTCGTCCTTCAAAGAAAAATAAACATGCCCGCTGGCGGCAAAATCAACCCGGCCCACCTCGCCGATGATCTTGGCTTTGGATTTTTTCAGTCCGATATTCAAAAGCTCGATGAATTCGGAAATAGAAAAAATAATTTCGCTGGGCGTTTCCATGTTTTTATTAACTTAAAATATTAGTGATGATTTTTATCATTATTTCTTTCTCTCTTGGATCGCTGACGGCAATTAGAAGAGCCAGAACCACTAATGCGTTATCATTAATTTTCCTCTCCCCGCTCTCCCTAAGAAGATAATTATTTTTATCGAGAAAATAAACAAACAGAAAAGAAGCAATTCGCTTGTTGCCGTCGGTAAATGGGTGGTCTTTAATAATTAAATATAAAAGATGAGCGGCTTTTTCCTCGATGGTTTTATAGAGCTCTTTTTTATCGAATGTCTGATAGAGATTTTTTACAATACTTTCAAGCTTACCCTGGTATTCTTGGCCGAATAAACCGCCGCCTTCTTTGGCGATTATAAGCTCTTTTTTAAGTTCTCTCGTAATTTTTTGGACATCTTCATATTTCAGAATAAATCCCGCTTTTCTACCGGACACAATTTTCAGTTCATTTCTATCGTACTGCTCCAGAAGCGTAAGTGTTTTGGAATAATTGGAGAGTAAATCTAATATTTCTAACTCTTGGCCGGAAAGTAATTCGTGCCCTGCCTTACCCTTCAAGAAATCAATCGTTGCCCGTAATTCATCAAATCTATTTTCAGCTTGTAGGAGACGTTTTTCGTTAATTGCGTACCCTTTGACGAGATAATTTTTAAGGGTTTTCGTCGCCCAGATGCGGAATTGCGTAGCACGCTTGGAGTTGACACGGTAACCAACAGAAACAATTACATCCAAATTATAAAATTGCGTTTCGTAAGTTTTTCCATCAGCAGCAGTATGTGCAAATTTTGCACATACTGAATCTTCTTTTAATTCGCCTTCTTTAAATATATTCCTAATGTGTTTTGTGATCACGCTTCTTTCGATAATAAAAAGCTTGCTGATTTGTTCTTGTGTCAGCCAAACCGTTTCCCCTTCCAACTTAACCTCAAGCTCTGGCCCTTTTCTGGTCTTGTAAATTACTATTTTGCCTTTTGATAAATCCTTGGGTCTCATATTTTATTATTGTATCAAAAAATCGCCTGTTTGGCGATTAGTTTTCTGTTATAAAAAAGAGGAAACTTCCGGTATAGCAAAGTAGATTGCACCGGAAGTTCACAATTCCCTTTAGGCTGTTCTCTACTTAACAGCTGAAGGGTCGTCCATCTTCTCCTGCTTAGCGGACGAACACGGGCAGGAGCTTCCTGTTTATTCCTTCCGCAGACCGGAAAGCGTCTTTTGCGGAGGACCTGCTGTTAAAGGCTTGGGCTTGTCTAGGGCACCTTTAGCCATTCAGAGTTCCGTCAGGCGAACTTCTGATATCAATATTGTAGCATAATGTAAAAATCTGTCAATAGTTTGTGGTAATGTATACAGACATATTGCACTTTTCTAGGTAATCTGGGGGCATATGAAAACTATGCCAAAATCTACCAAAGAAGAGAAGCTGCGCTGGATAAGGCCCATCCTTGAGGGAAG
>Ga0209541_10011713_pt1 | contig 13676 bp, 8 predicted proteins | sample RifCSPlowO2_01_FD_184027 | JGI IMG/M metagenome (GOLD analysis project Ga0209541, IMG submission 184027) | Groundwater microbial communities from Rifle, Colorado - Rifle CSP2_plank lowO2_0.1 (SPAdes) (version 2) | ecosystem: Environmental > Aquatic > Deep subsurface > Groundwater | place: Rifle...
GCTAGAGTAATCAATTCCAGTAACTGTAAAACCCAACTTGTGTAGCTCGCTACAAAAACTACCGGTCCCACACCCAAAATCCACAGCTTTAAGCCCTTTTTTATCAGGAAACTTCTTATCCATTTGTTCAATTATGGGCGGCCAAGCAATTAAAACATTGTCGGCTACTCTGCTATCAATCTCTTCATCGGTACTATGAGTATCAAATTGCTTGCTCAATTTATCCCAATGGTTGTGTCCACCCATGAGTAAATTTTAGCACCGAATAACAAAAAATAAGTAACCGAAGGTAGTACGAACTACCACATCTGGAGAATCGGGGTATTGCACGCTATTAATAATTGCAAAGCTTATTTAGTTGAGTCTATAATGGTATAGTAGACATATGTTCAAAAACATTATCGCTCCCGTCCAAGCCTGGCTATTATCCCGCGATCAATGCGTCGGCTGTGGCATGCCTCTAAAAAACGGCAAGCGCACTTCCGCCAAAGACCCAGGTCAAGAAAAAGTCACCTGTAAATGTGGCCGCATTTTTATTTACGACTCAGGCACTAAAAAATACCGCCGCGCTCTCTTCGAAGAAGTCTAAATGAAACGATTCAAATTAATTGGTTTATTGGTAATTGGATTATTGGTAATTATTATTTTGTGGTACCGTCAAGCCTTAAGTCCTATCAGCCCCCAAACCACCACCCCCCAAGTCTTTGTCATTCCCAAAGGCCAAAGTATTGACAAAATTGGTAAAAGATTGCAAGCAGAAAAATTAATTCGTTCTGCCGCTGTATTTAAGATCTACGTCACCAGTAAAGGCTTAGCCACCAAAATTCAAGCTGGAGATTTTCGTCTTAATCCCTCCATGAGTCTGACGCAAATAGCCGATAATTTAACCCGTGGTACCTTAGACGTCTGGGTAACTTTACTGGAAGGTTGGCGCAGAGAAGAAATGGCAGAGAAACTAGCCCAAGCCGGTTTTGATAAAACCGAATTTTTGGCAGCGACAAAAGGATCAGAAGGATACTTATTCCCCGATACCTATCTCATTCCTCCCACTTCTTCTGGAAGCGCCGTGGCCTCCCAACTAAAAAATACTTTCTCCAAAAAAGTTGACTTACGTGACAATCAATCGGGCCTGTCAGATGAGCAAGTAATTGTTCTAGCGTCCATTTTAGAGCGGGAAGTTCGCACCAAAAAAGACCGTCCCTTAATTGCCGGAATCTTAATTAAGCGCTTCCAAAACAATTGGCCTCTTCAAGCCGACGCTACCGTGCAATATATCATCGGCAACGAAAAGAATTGGTGGCCCCAAAACATCACCAAAGCACACCTTAAAATTAACTCTCCCTACAATACCTATAAACACCCCGGACTGCCTCCCGCGCCCATCTCTAATCCTGGGTTAGCTTCCATAGAAGCAGCCTTACGTCCCGAATCCTCCAGCTATTGGTTTTATATCTCTGACTTAGATGGCGCCATTCATTATGCCAACACCATCGAAGAACATAACGCCAACATCGCCACTTACTTAGGCAAATAGCAGCTTAACGCCGCACCCAAGGCAGTCACGTAGCTAGCCTCAGCTAAAAAGTGCGGTTTCAGGTCATAAACTCGGCAGACTTGGCGCAAATCTTCTTGCACTAAAACACTCGTTGACAACCTACCGCAGAAAACCAATTTCCCCCCCCCAATGCCTCGGGTTGCTAAACAACTGACTACACCAATAGTCTCTGCGATCATGCCCACCAAACCTCTGGCAAGATCTTCTGCCCTGTAAGCAGTATTAGTCAGCTTACCAAAATTAGCGGCAGTAGCATTTTCAGATAAAATTCCAATACCTTTTCCCAAGATATCTCCGACCGTAAGATCGACAGCTTTACTCTGACCCTTACCAGCCAACCGCAGAATTTGATCGACATTTTCACTTCCTAACAACAATTTGCCCAATCCCATCAATGTACCACCGCCCAATCCTGTGCCACCCAAATGCACTACTTTTTGCAGTTGGTTCTTCCACACAATGGCAGTGCCTGTGCCGCAACTAGCAATGACTGCATTTTCCCAGCCGGTTAAGAACAACCCACCATCACCTATACTTTCCAGTTCGCCATAATATTTCATCTGCTGATGAGGCTTTGATCCGGTGGTACATACAGTATCAAAAGCTGGAAACTCATCCAAAAAATGCGGGGAATATTCTTGCCTAGCCACAGAACGCTTGGCAATGATTTTTTTGCCATCGAACAAAACTGCATCCACAAAACTGGCCCCGAAATCGATCCCTAACGCTTTCACAACAGATTTTTTACAAAACTTATCAATGTCAATAATACACCCACCAAACTTTCGCCGGCAATCAAACCGGCGGCAATCAACCTATTGGTCTCGGTCCGTTTTTTGTAATCTGACCACAATCTTATTGCTCCTCCCAAAAACAGGGATAAGCTTAATGAAAAAGGCACATACATTCCAATCCCAAACACAATCGGTGCCAGACCCAGCTTGAAAAAACTCAACCCCACAGCAGCCAATCCACCCAAAACTATACCGATCAACATCGATGGCGGAACAGTTTGAGTTTTAACAATAGCGGCAATCGCAGTCGCTTGGGGAGCCGGAAACTGGGCATTACCAAAACCAGAAGTTTTGGCAATGGCAATAATAATCAAACCGATAACCAGACTGGCAGTTAAGCTCCCGGCGATTTGTGCCACAGTTTGCCACTGGTAAGGAGTATTCAACAAACTGCCGGTTTTGTAATCTTGCATGACATCGCCGGCTGTACCGGCGGCGAGAGTCACTATGGCTGCCAGTGTCACCAGCTGGGAAAAATCAGCTGGCAATAAAAATTTGACCGCCAACAGAACAATAATTGCAAAAATCTCCATAGGATCAATGTTCAGCTGACCTGTAACAAAACCAGCCACAGATGCCATCAAAAAAGCCCCCCCAATCGCAAAAACAGTGATCACCAAGCTCACATGGGTAAAACTAGCAATAAGTACGATGGCTACAAAGATAAGACCCAAATAACCTCTCCGCCAACCCTTGGCCAGGGTTTTCAAAAGCGGTAGCACATCAGTAAAAATATAAGCCAAAGCCGTACCGATGATGATCCCGATACCAGCATTGGTTAAGGCTATCCTATCAACACCACTCAGAACAAAATAGGAAACCATAGCTCCAAAAAACCACACACCAGTAAACAAACCACCAATTAAAAAACCACCAGCCAGACCAATAAAAGACAAACGTAAAAGTAGCATACCATCGCGCAAATAGGCAACCACCCCTCCCGTCAATAGGCTGTAAAGTAAAATTTTGATCTTATCTGTGCTTTCTTGTGAGCTCTGCAAAACTACGGCAGCAGCTGTACCATCCGGATACGGTAAGTGCAGCAGATTTTTACGTAAAGGCAAAGAAAATAGCAGACCTAATAGACTGCCGATTAGAGCAATTAAAGTGATTTGGATATAAGTAAACTCAATCCCCAGCATCCAAGCCGCAGGAATGGTAAAAATAATCCCCGCCGCCACCATGCCACCAGTATTGCCAGCGGTTTGCATAATATTGGCTAGATTGGCATCTTTCTTACCCGAGATTTTTAAAATCGCCAATGAAGTTACTGAAGTAGCCAAAATCGGCCAATACACCCCACCAATTTTCAATCCCGCATACGCAGAATAAGCAGTCACTAATATTGACAATATAGCCCCTAAAATAATGCAAAGCCAAAACTGAAAACTTTTTTTCACAAACCTTTTGTCGTAACCATCTAAGATTATCATTCGGTTTCCCTGCTTGACAAACAGGGGTAAAGTTTGATAAAGTCCATCCAGCCTAATAAAGGCGTACTTTTGTACGTTTTTTTTGTTCGTCTTACCCTTCTCTAATTTGCAGCAAGGAAACATCATGGCAAGTAAGGATCGTCAGTATTGGGGCAAAACAGGAATCAAACTCCCCCCCCTCAACTTAACCGCAGTCCAACTGGACTCCTACCGTTGGTTTTTAGACACAGGCATTAAAGAAGCTCTCGCAGCCATTTCCCCGATCGAAGACTTTACCGGCAAAAATTGGAAATTAGAATTTGGTGATCATAGCTTGGGTCAACCGAAACATTCTCCTAGCTTTGCCAAAGAAAAGGGTCTTTCCTACGAAATTCCTCTAAAAGCCCAAGTCAAGCTGACCAACAAGCAAACCGGCGAAGTTACCCAACAAGAAGTATTTTTGGGCGACATTCCTCAAATGACAGATGTCGGTACCTTCATCATCAATGGTATAGAAAGAGCAGTTGTTAACCAACTCGTCCGTTCCCCTGGAGTTTTCTATTCCGGAGAAGTCGATCCCTCAACAGGTCGCATTCTCTATCGGGCAGAATTACGTCCGATTCGTGGTTCATGGCTTGAATTTCAAGTTTCCAGAAATGATGTGGTCAGTGTCAAAATCGATCGTCACCGCAAGTTTCCAGTCACGGTTCTCTTGCGTGCGATTGGCATGAGTTCTGATGAAGAAATCGTAGCTCTATTTCAAGATGTGGAAACCAATAAAGATCATTCTTATATTGCCGGAACGATTAATAAAGACGGCACTAAAACTAAAGAAGAGGCCCTGATCGAAATTTACGAAAAAATGCGCCCCGGCGAACCCGCAGTCCTTGACAATGCTCAAGAACTCTTGTTCCAAATGTTTTTTGACCCCCGCCGCTATGACTTGGGCAAGGTTGGTCGCTACAAACTAAACAAAAGACTAGGAGTTGACATCGCCCAAACCAGAGAAAACTACGTATTGCACAGCCAAGATATTGTCGCGGTTATCAAATACTTAATCCATCTTCAGGAAGGGGTAGGGTATGTTGATGATATTGACCATTTAGCCAACCGCCGTGTCCGCTGTGTCGGCGAACTTGTAGCTACCACTGCCTTTAGAGTGGGATTACTTAGGTTAGAGCGATCAATTCGTGAAAAGATGAGTTTAGCCAAAGCCGATGAGTTAATCACCCCCAGTTCCTTAGTCAATGCCCGCCCCATAATCGCCACCGTCAATGAATTTTTCCGCCGCAATCGGCTTTCCACCATTCTCGATCAAACTAATCCCTTATCTGAAATCGACAATTTAAGGCGTCTCTCGGTTATGGGTCCTGGTGGCGTTACTAGAGAACGTGCCAGCTTCTCCATGCGGGACATCAACGCCAGTCAATACAGCCGTATCTGTCCGGTTCGTTCCCCAGAAGGACCCAATATCGGTTTAGTCACCTACATGGCTTTATACACCCGCATTAATGAATATGGGTTCTTAGAAGCCCCGTACCGCAAAGTTGTCAATATTGGTACCAGCAAAGAGCCGAAAATGCAGGTAACAGACGAAATTGTCTACGTAGCCGCCGACGACGAAGAAAACTTTTTTGTCACCGAAGCAGAAATTTCTATTGACGCCAAAGGCATTATCACCCAAGATTGGGTTCCTGTCCGCCATCGCGGCGAATTTTTGGAAGCTGCAGTTGATAAAGTGCAATTAATCGACGTCGTATCCCGTCAGGTAGTCGGTACTTCAGCTTCATTAATTCCCTTTATTGCCCACGACGAAGCCAACCGCGCCCTCATGGGCACGCACATGCAATGTCAGGCAGTCCCCCTCCTGCAACCCCAAGCTCCCATTATCGGTACCGGCATGGAAGCCACAGTAGTCGAAAGCATGCAGCGGGTTGTCCGTGCTCGGCATGGAGGTTCGGTTAAATATATCGATGGGACCAAAATAGTCATCAAATTAGACGCCCAATCTCTCGCAAAAATTGCCGCCAAAAAACCTGCCGTCACTGAATCAATAGTCATCAAAGGCGATGAAGAAACCTATTTTATCGAAAAATTCATCCGCACCGCTCAATCCACGGCCTACACACAGCACCCCCTAGTCTCCATGAATCAAAAAATTAATGCCGGAGATTTGATCATTGACGGACCTGCCGCCGATAATGGAGAGCTGGCTTTAGGTCAAAACCTGACCATTGCCTATATGTCTTTTGATGGCTTAGGTTACGAAGATGCCATTATTGTTTCTGATCGCTTGGTGAGAAAAGACAAACTGACGTCCATTCACATTAACGAGTATGAAGCCTTGGTGATGGATACCAAGTTGGGACCGGAAGAATTATCCCGAGATATTCCCAATGTAAGCGAAATGGATCTACGCAACTTAACCGAAGAAGGCATTGTAGCCATCGGTAGTGAGGTAGGTCCAAATGATATTTTGGTCGGCAAAATCGCCCCCAAAGGTGAAACAGAACTAACTGCCGAAGAACGTCTACTCCGTGCCATTTTTGGTGAAAAAGCTCGTGAGGTTCGCGATACTAGCTTGCGCATGCCCCATGGTGAATTTGGTACAGTTATCGAGGTCAAAACTTTGGACAAAGAAGCCGGAGATGAGCTAGACCCAGGTGTAAACAAAAAAGTGGTAGTTAGAGTTGCCCAGATGCGCAAGGTCACCGTTGGCGATAAGTTGGCCGGACGTCATGGTAACAAAGGTGTCATCTCCAAAATTATTCCCGCAGCCGATATGCCGTATTTAGAAGACGGTACCCCGGTTGACGTCATTATTTCTCCTCTTTCGGTTCTGGCCCGTATGAACTTAGGCCAGCTCTTGGAAGCCCATTTGGGTTGGGCAGCAGAAAAACTGAACCTCCAGGTTGCCATTCCCGTATTTGAAAAACTCGCCGAAACCGCCATCGAAGACCACCTTGAAAAAGCTCACCTTCCCACAAGCGGTAAAGTTACCCTCTATGATGGGCGTACTGGTGAAGCTTTTGACACCCCAGTAGTTGTCGGAGTTGCCTATATTCTCAAATTAATCCATATGGTGGAAGACAAAACTCACGCCCGTTCCACCGGACCATATTCCCTGGTTACCCAACAGCCATTGGGTGGTAAAGCACAACGAGGTGGACAGCGTTTGGGAGAAATGGAAGTCTGGGCCTTAGAAGCTCATCAAGCCGCCCACACGCTTCAAGAAATGCTCACGATTAAGTCTGACGATGTAATTGGTAGAGCCAAAGCCTTCGAAGCTATCGTCAAAGGCACCGAAATCCCCCAATCCACAGTACCTGAGTCATTCAAAGTCTTAGTAAAAGAGTTGAACAGCTTGTGTTTAGACGTCATGCCCATAGGTGCAGTAGAGAAGGATGAAGTTATCGAGGAATTAGAAGACTTAGACGAAGTCAAAGCCGTGGGTACCGACGAAACCGCCACCGCGGATGATAGCACCACCACTACCGATCCTACTGCCACCGACGATACTGACGATACCAAAGACGAACCTAAGGAGGAGATAGCATGAAAAACATCATCGATTTCCAAGCTCTAAAAATTAAGATTGCTTCTCCAGAAATCATTAAAAATTGGTCCAATGGTGAAGTCCTCAAACCAGAAACCATTAATTATCGCACCTTAAAGCCCGAAAAAGATGGTTTATTTTGCGAACGCATCTTCGGTCCCACCAAAGATTGGGAGTGTTACTGTGGCAAATACAAGCGCATCCGCTACCGAGGTATTATCTGCGACAAATGTGGCGTAGAAGTCACCCAAAGCCGGGTCCGCCGTGAACGCATGGGGCATATCACCCTGGCCAGTCCAGTTGCTCACGTCTGGTTTTTCAAAGGTGCTCCTTCCAAATTATCCTTATTGCTCAATTTATCCCCACGTGATTTGGTAGGAGTAGTTTACTTTGCCAAATTTATTGTCCTGGGTATTGATCAAGACGAAAAAATCAAAGTCACTAAGCGCCTAAACGACGCCCTGCAAGCCAAACACGATCAACTCGAAGCCCTCGCGCTCGAAAAAATTACCGTAGTGGAAAAGAAAGGTATCCAATCAGTTTCTGATACTCAAACCCGCCTTAAAGCCAAGGAACAGCGCGACTTAGCTATAAGCGAACAAGAGTTAAAAACCAAACAGGAAATTGCCAACATCAAAGAAAATCTGGCCCAAGAAAAGTCCACCGCAGAAGAAATTTTCAAAGCTGTACGAGCCATGGCCAAAAAGTTAAAGAAAAAATCCATCTTAACCGAAGATGAATATCTCAAGCTTTTAGACTACGATGCCACTTCTCACCTCAAGGTAGGTATGGGCGCAGAAGCCATTGTAGAAATCATGAATTCCCTCAACCTAGATAAGCTATCTGCCAAATTAAGAGAGTTGAGCAAAACTACCTCTGGAGCTAAGCGCTTAAAAGTCACCAAACGCTTGCGGGTGGTTGAGGGGCTAAAAAAAGCTGGCATCGATGCCGCCTGGATGATCATGCGTTATCTTCCCGTCATTCCCCCAGATTTACGCCCTATGGTTCAGCTTTCCGGCGGCCGTTTTGCCACCAGCGATTTAAATGACCTATATCGTCGGGTAATCAACCGCAATAATCGCTTAAAGCATTTGATTGATTTAGGAGCTCCTGAAATCATTCTACGCAACGAGAAACGCATGCTCCAAGAAGCAGTTGATGCCCTAATTGACTCCAGTCAATATCGTAACCAGCGCCGCCGCCGCGTCCGCAAAGAACTTCGTTCTCTCTCGGACATGTTACGCGGCAAACAGGGTCGCTTCCGCCAGAACCTTTTGGGCAAACGCGTCGACTATTCAGGTCGTTCGGTTATTGTAGTCGGACCTGAATTAAAATTAAATCAATGTGGTCTTCCCAAAGATATGGCCTTGGAAATGTTCAAACCCTACGTGCTGCGAGAAATTATCAAGCAGGGAATTGCCCCTAATGTTAAATCTGCCAAAAACTATCTTGAACATCGTTCACCAGAGGTTTTTGACATTTTAGAAGATATCACCAAAAATCATCCGGTTTTATTGAACCGTGCCCCGACGTTGCACAAATTAGGTATCCAAGCCTTCTATCCCATCTTAATCGAAGGCAATGCCATCCGTATTCACCCCTGCGTCTGTGCCGGATATAACGCCGATTTCGACGGAGATCAAATGGCCGTTCACGTACCCTTAAGCCAAATGGCCCAAGACGAAGCTGCGGCCCAAATGATGCCCGGGAATAACCTTTTGAAACCCGCCGACGGTTCTCCGATTACCGTTCCCAACAAGGAAATGGCTTTAGGATGCTATTACTTAACGGCAATGGACAAAAGCCTTCCTGAGACTAACTCGATTTTCTCCAATCCCGAAGAAGCCATTGCTAGCTATCAAATGAAACAACTTAAATTACGTCAACCGGCTAAAATTCGCATGCGCCTGAAACCTCACCTTGATCCCACCGTGGTTACCACTACAGTTGGCCGCATCTTGTTTAACGAAATTCTCCCCGAGAGCTTGAAATTCATTAATGCCCCAGTTACAGCCGGAGCCATCAAGGATCTAGTTCGCAAATCCATTTCAGCCGAAGGTGAAGATGTCACTGCCCAATTAATCGACAGCATTAAACAATTAGGTTTCCAAGCCGCTACTACATCAGGGATATCGATTGCAGTCTCCGATTGTCAAACCATCCCTGAAAAACCCCAACTAATCGAAGCTGCCAACAAACGAGCCGAAGAGGTTGAGCAAAATTACAAAATGGGTTTAATTACCAACGAAGAACGCCGTCGCCTAACCAATGAAATTTGGATGGAGACTACCGATACCATTGCTGACAAAACTTGGGAAACTTTCCCCGAAGATAATACTGTCAAAATGAGTATCGACTCAGGAGGTACCCGTGCTTCCAAAGACCAAGTGAAACAGTTGGCAGCCATGAGAGGACTGGTGGTAGACCCATTAGGTAAAATTGTCGAAATGCCTACCAAATCCAACTTCCGAGAAGGTCTATCTATTTTTGAGTACGTTACCTCAACTCGGGGTTCTAGAAAAGGTCTCACTGACTCAGCCCTAAAAACTGCCGACGCCGGCTATTTAACCAGACGGTTGATCGATGTAGCTCACGATGCCATCATTAGATCGGAAGATTGTGGTACTCAAAACGGCATCATTATTGAAGCCGTTGGGCCTAGGGCTCGTATCTTCGGTAACCGCATTTTGGGTCGCATTACAACCAAGAAAATTATCCACCCCAAAACCAAAACCACCATAGTGAAAAAAGGTGAACTAATTGATGACGAAAAACTAGAAACCATCATCGCCGCCCAAGTTAACGAAGCCAATATTCGTTCTCCCTTGACTTGTGAAAACCGGTACGGTTTGTGTGCCCATTGTTATGGATGGGACTTCTCCACCAAGAAGTTAGCCGAATTAGGTATTCCTGGAGGCGTTATTGCTGCTCAGTCAATTGGAGAGCCTGGCACACAACTGACCATGCGGGTAAAACATGCCGGAGGTATCGTCGGGTTGGACGTCACCCAAGGTTTACCCAGAGTAGAGGAACTATTTGAATCACGCACTCCTAAAAATGTTTCTCCTTTAAGCGAAGTCGCGGGTAAGGTGAAAGTTGAGGAAACCGAAGCAGGTTACAAAGTCACCATCACCTCCAAAGAAAAAGGTCTCGAACCCAAAACTTACGGTATCCCCTTGACCAATACGCTTAAAGTGCAAACCGGAGATATTATTGGCGCAGGGACTCAGCTTGCCTTAGGTTCCCTGGACATTCAGGGCATTTTGAAGATCAAAGGACTTCGGGAAGCCCAAATATACTTAATCGACCAAATCCAAGCGGTTTATGAATCCCAAGGTATTCCTATTAACGATCGCCACTTTGAGGTCATCGTTCGCAAAATGTGTGACAAGGTTTTGGTTGAAGAACCAGGCGATACTGCCCTGCTTCCCGGCGAATTGATTGACAAGGCTAATTTCGAAGAAGAAAACGAAAAAATCTTGGCCGCCGGAGGAGAACCAGCCACAGCTCAAGTGACCATGCTAGGTATTACTCGTGCCTCTCTGTTTACTCAATCCTGGTTATCCGCAGCTTCCTTCCAAGAGACCACCAACAAATTGACCGATGCTGCCTCAAAAGGCCAAGAAGATCCCTTGCTAGGACTAAAAGAAAATGTCATCATCGGCCGGTTAATTCCCACCAGCCCCGACCGCGCCGTCATGCCAGAATAGTCTAATCCGTCTTGTATCGGCGCATTCGAGGTGCTAGGCTAAAGTATGAGCAAAAATAGTCAACAGAAAAAGAAAATTCTTCACGCCGTTGTTCCAAATAAAATTCTGCTATCGCTTGGAGTTTTCCTATTAAGCCTCGCATTTCTCATAGTTCTTGGATATAAACAAAATTCAAATACAAAAAAACCAACCCCGCTAATTCCTTCAGGTACGACAAATGTAGATCCAGGAGTCAAATCACCCATAAACAAGCCAAAAAATTATCCAGTAGAGCCGACTATTTTAGGCAACCAATTAACATCCCCTTTTATTAAGGATAATTCCCCAGCGCAGAAGTTCAAAGTTTCATGGTCAGTAATCGATGGGTGGGAATTTGGGGGGTATGAATTCACTTGGTGTGAGTTAGAGCAAGGAGTATGCGAATACAATTTGCACATAACACACAAGCAAAACAAGGGATATGGCATCAACTTCAAAATTGCCGACACAAGTTTTGGTGACTGTTATTTCGGGCAAACAGATGATGAAGATAAACTAAGTTTCAGTGTTTTCATACGCGATTATAAAGAAATAGAAACTGGTTTTGGCAATATTCGCGTGGGAAAATCTGATAAGAATGAAACCCTTTGGATCTGTCAGAACGACGTCAGTTCCTTGGGAGAAAAACGACAACCGTCAGATTGGGTATATTTTACAGAAATTGGTTTTGTTGAAATTGTAACCCCTGAAAAAGCCAAGCAGGAGCTAATTGACCAGATGTTAGAAATTGTGAGGTTGACCAAAAAGATACAAGTTTAATTTAAAATACAGCGGTTTTCCCTGCAGACAAGGCAGAAAAAATCTGTTATAATCACCCCATTGCATGAAGATATTCCAATTCCGCTTTAGGCGAAAGGGGAGTAATGCGAAGATAGTTTAAGCGGTCTTCGGACCGTTTTTTATTGAAATATGCCAACCATAAATCAACTCGTCCGCAAAGGTCGCAAAAAAACCATCAAGAAAATCAAGGCCACCGCCTTAAGGCGTTCCTATAATGCTCGCAATCGTCGCATGATCATAACCACAAATCCCCAGAAACGTGGTGTGTGTATCATTGTCAAAACCATGACCCCCAAAAAACCTAACTCGGCTTTGCGCAAGGTCGCCAGAGTCAGATTATCCAACAAACAAGAAGTCACGGCCTATATTCCCGGAGAAGGTCACACCTTGGCAGAACACTCAATTGTTTTAGTTCGAGGCGGTCGGGTCAAAGATTTGCCCGGAGTAAAATACCATATAGTTCGTGGTAAGTTTGATGCCTCAGGTGTAGGAGGCCGCAAACAAGGTCGTTCCAAATACGGCGCCCAAATGGGTAGTACTGCTAAAGGAGAAGCCAATGTCCCGAGCTAAAAATACCCCTCGCCATCCAGCTGTTGCCGACCCTATCTACAACAGTGTTCAGATAGCCAAATTAATCAACCGTGTCATGAAAGATGGCAAAAAATCCACCGCCCGGACTCAGGTATATGGCGCCCTAGAAATTATCAAAGCCAAAACTAAAAACCCTCCTCTCGAAGTATTTGAAGCTTCCATCAAAAACATCACTCCCCAAATGGAAGTCAGATCTCGTCGTGTGGGGGGAGCAGCCTATCAAGTGCCGACCCCTGTCCGCCCTTCCCGCGGTTTTTCTCTCGCGACCAGGTGGTTGATAGGAGAAGCCAGAAAACGTCCCAATAAACAATTCCATACATTTGCTGAAAAATTAGCCGCAGAAATGTTAGATGCCCTCAATAATGAAGGTGGCGCCATCCAGAAGAAATTAACCGCCCATCGTCAAGCCGAAGCCAATCGAGCCTTTGCTCATTTTAGATGGTAACAATTATATGGCTAAAACTGCCACTACAGATCGCAATCTCCCTCTAAACCGCATTCGCAATATCGGCATCATTGCCCACATCGATGCAGGCAAAACCACCACCACCGAAAGAATTCTTTTTTACACCGGCAAAACCTACAAGATAGGTGATATCGATGAAGGTTCTACCCAAATGGATTGGATGGAACAAGAAAAAGAACGTGGCATCACGATTGTGTCAGCTGCCACCACTGCTTTTTGGACCCCTACTCGTAACAGCCCCCAAGGTCAAGAAGCTCACCGCATCAATATTATCGACACACCCGGACACGTCGACTTTACTGCCGAAGTAGAAAGGTCATTGCGTGTCTTAGACGGAGGCATCACTGTTTTGGATTCAGAAGAAGGGGTGCAGTCACAGTCGGAAACAGTTTGGCGCCAGGCCGATAAATATTCAGTCCCCCGTATTTGCTTTGCTAACAAAATGGATAAATTAGGGGCAGATTTTTTTGCGACAGTCAATGACGTCAAAGAAAAATTAGGAGCCAACCCCGCCATAATGGCTCTCCCCATCGGCAGCGAATCATCGTTTAAAGGCATTGTCTTATTGCTCGAGGAAGTTGCCCTCGTCTGGGCAGGAGACGAGACAGGTGCCATGTACACTGAACAGCCCATCCCCCAGGACATGAAGGCACAAGTGCAAGAGTATCGTCAGAAACTCATTGAACAAATTGCTGAAACTAACGATGTTTTGTTAGAAAAATATCTCAATAACCAAACGCCTTCAGTCGATGAATTAAAGCAAGCTCTCCGTT
>Ga0209541_10011715_pt1 | contig 13674 bp, 20 predicted proteins | sample RifCSPlowO2_01_FD_184027 | JGI IMG/M metagenome (GOLD analysis project Ga0209541, IMG submission 184027) | Groundwater microbial communities from Rifle, Colorado - Rifle CSP2_plank lowO2_0.1 (SPAdes) (version 2) | ecosystem: Environmental > Aquatic > Deep subsurface > Groundwater | place...
ATCTTAGTTGCACTTTTTATTTATTATATAAAGGAAAACATTTCTGACTTCAAGCAATTATCTATTGTATCTCCTTGGCTTCTAATCATCTTGGTAATAATCTTTTTGCTAACATACTTTGTCATATCTCAAATTACAATCTTGCTTTTAAAACAACTTAACGTTTGCCTTTCCCAAAAAGAATCTTTTGCCTTATCTATTGTAACTGGATTTTACAACCTAATAACTCCATTTAGAGGAGGTATGGCTGTTAGGGCAGTATACTTGAAAAAGAAACATAAATTTGCCTATGTTGATTTTCTTGCAACTCTTTCAGCAAGTTATATCTTAATATTTTTAGTTGCGTCCTTTATGGGCTTAATATCTACAATCCTAATTTATTTACAAACAAAAACTTATAATATAATTTTATCAGTAATTTTTGGAGGAGTTTTCCTAGTAATGCTTTTTATTATAATAGTATCCCCAAAATTTACAGAATCAAAAGATAATAAATGGCTTAATAGATTTATCAAAGTAATTAATGGATGGAATTTGATTAAAGACAACAAAAAAGTTGTTTTTTCTGTAGCTTTATTTTCATTAATTCAAATTTTATTTGGTTCTTTGATGATTTATCTGGAGTTTAAAGTATTTGGATTAGATGTTGGCTTTATTCAATCTTTATTCTTAACTTCAATTTCTTCTTTAGGAATACTTTTAGCAATAACTCCTGGGAATCTTGGGATAAATGAAGCAATTATAGTATTTTCAGCAGCAACAATTGGGATTACACCAATAGAAAGTTTATCCGCAGCCCTTCTTGGCCGGGCAGTTTCTTTAGTCGTCCTTTTCATCCTTGGCCTGATATTTTCGTATACATTGATAAAAAAACCAATAACAAAAAAATGAAAGATAAATTAAAATTTGCCAAAGAAATGGATATAATAAATAAAAACATTTATAAACTAAAGTTAATATAAGTAAACTATGGTTAAGATATATAAACCAAAGTTAACTAATCTCCAGCAGGAGATTTTAAGAATTTTATTTGTTAAAACAGGAGAATCATTAAACCAAAGGCAGATAGCAAGATTATTAGATGTCTCACAACCAGCAGTTATGAAAGCTTTGCCTTACTTGGAAAAAGAAAATTTTACCCTAATAAGAAAAGATAAAGAAACAAAAAGATGGTCTGTTAAGTTAAATACAGATAATCACAAGATAATGCAACTGAAAAGAGTTGATAATATAAAGCAGATTTATGAATCTGGTCTAGCCAATCTTCTTGAGAAAGAATTTGCAGGAGGAACAATAATCTTATTTGGAAGCTATTCAAGAGGGGATGATACATTAAATTCGGATATAGATATTGCTATAATAGGAAGAAAGGACAAATTAATTAGTTTAGAACAATTTGAAAAAATTCTTGGAAGAAAGATAATTATTAATTTTTATAATTCATTTAAAGATATACATAAAAATTTAAAGGAAAATCTGTTTAATGGCATTGTCTTATCTGGGGGAGTAGAGTTATGAAAGCAATAAGATATTTTAAATCATTTTTAGAAGAAGGGGTCGTAAAAAAACAGTCTCCAAATAAATCAAGAGCGGAATTTTTAATAAAAGAATCTGAAAGAGGGTATAAGGCATTATTTGAATCAATGAAAAAAATTGGGATAAATGAAAATAATGCCAATAGCTATATAAAAAATTGTTATGATATAATCATGGAAATCGTAATGGCAAAAATGCTATTAGATGGGTATAATGCTTCAGCCTACGGGGCTCATGAAGCAGAAGTTTCTTACTTAAGAAATCTTGGTTTTAATGAAACAGATGTCCAATTTTTAGACCAAATAAGATATTTTAGAAATAGAATGCTATACTACGGAACAATCTTAGATAAAGAATATGCAGAAAAGGTATATACTTTCTTAGGGAAATTTCTGAAGATTATGGAAAAGGGGAAGAAAGGGGAAAAGCTTAAATAGTATTAGTATTAACATAATACTAATTGGTATTAAATATGGACTATAATAAATTATTAAATGAGAATGTGATAAAAATCATAGAATCTCTTAGAAAAGAAAAGCTTTACTTTAGTCAAATCTATGAGAAAACTGGGATAAAAAGCAAGAACAATATATTAAAAAATTTAGAGAAAATGGCAAAATTAAATGTCTTAAAAAAAGATAAGGGAAAGGGAAATACTTTCTATACCATTAATTATGATAATCTAGTTGCAATAGGTTTATTAGAACTAAACGATACATTAAGACTTCAAAGACTCCCATTAGAAAGAAGAAATTCAATAATAGAAACAATAAGTGAGTTAAAACCCCTTATAGCCATATTATTTGGGTCAACTGCAAAAGGAAATTTTAGAAAAGAAAGTGATATTGATTTACTTCTTGTTTTCAATAAAGAAATTGATAAGAAAGGTGAAAAAATTAAGGAAATTGGCTCAAAATATGGGGTAAAAATAAACCCTGTCATGATTAAATTTAGTGAGTTTGATACAAAAAACGAGACTATAAACCATATATTAAAAACTGGATTCCCAGTAGAAGGATTTAGATATTTTTACGGAGTAAGGAAATATGTTTAAGTGGGAAATATGGATTGAAGATAAAGGAAAATGCGAAATTGATTTTAATAAATATTTAGAAAAAGGAATAATAAGAGTAGAAGAAGAAAAAATAAGTCTCTCTAAATCACATATGAAAAAGACAGATTATAACATTGGTTTTATCAATAATCTAATGGACCAAAATAAATTTTATGATTGGACAATAATTGGCAGTTATTATGCAATTTATCATGCTTCGCTTTCTCTTTTAGCTATTAAAGGATATTCTTCAAAGAATCACCTAGCTACGTTATGTGCCCTAATCCACCTCTATTATACCAAAAAGAAACTACATAAAGAAGATATAGAATTAGTTTCAAGAAGTTCAATTGATAAAGAAGAGGTTAGTTATTTTGTTGATGCCAAGGACAAAAGAGAAACAGCTTCTTATGGGGTTAGTGAAGAATTCAATAAAAAAGAGGCAGTTGAATTAAGTGAAAAAACAATTTTATTTGTAAACAAAATTAGGGGGATTTTAGAGTGAAAATGAAAGATTTAATGAAGAACACATTTTGGCAGTTAGCGGTAGTTTATACTTTGCTTGTAGCTTTAATTTCCTTGAATTTTTTTGAAAAATATGTCATTCATTTTGAAGTTCTTGCCTTGATAATCGGCCTTCTTGGGATTTATATCATCGGGAAAGAAAAGACTGGAAACAAGATAAACAAAAGGCTTCATTATTTTCTTTTTGCTTTAGCAATTATTTTGATTTTAGCATTTAGGATAATTCCTTATGTAGGAAATTCAATACCCCTAGGTTATGATGCTGGAATTTACAAATATACAATTGAAAGCGGGCTTTCAAGCATGGATGAATGGGTTTTGAATAATGCAGAACCTCTTTTCCTTTATCTAATGGAGCCTTTGAAATTAGTTTTCTCAATCCAATTTCTTTTAACTTATGGATTTATTGGGTTTTGCTTGCTGCTTGGGCTTTCTATTTATTTTGTTTCCAGGGAATTTTTTGGAAATGACGCTGGATTAATTGCACTTCTTATTTATTCAGTATCCTACATCCAATTTTTGACCTTTGATTATATGTATTACCGGAATGTTATTGGATTAACTTTGGCGCTCTTCTCAATTTATTTTATGAAAAAGGCTAAAGATTCTAAAGATTCTAAATTCTTGGGGTTATCAATAACCTTATGGCTGTCTATAATATTGGGCGGGCTGTTGGGGGCAATGCATAGGCCAACTTTTTACATATTTGGATTGTCCTATTTTTTCTACGCTTTTATTTCTCCTTATCAAAATAAAAAATACGATTTTAGATTATTAAACAAAAATATCCTCCATGGTGTCTTGATGTTGCTTATTGCAGGAATGTTTTATCTAGGAAAATTTAGAAGCGCTCTAGCAATTATCGGACCCGTTGCTAATTCTTTTATCTCCCCTGGAAGTTCCCCCGGCACTTTTATATCCTTTTTCAGCTACCAGTTCTCAACACTTGCATATATTCCCTTTGCTTTGATTGGATTTGGAAGTCTTTTAAGAAAAAAAGAATTTAATATGCTATTTTTCTGGACAGCAGTTGCGTCCATTATTGTTTACTTTAGATTTTTCTTTTTTAACAGATTTATCATTCACTTAGACATTGCATTAATTATTCTTGCAGGAGCAGGTTTTAGTATATTAATCCAGAACAAAAGAAAAATTGGAGCTGTAATTTTGATAATAATGCTTCTTTCTGCAGGATTTGCAACTTTTAAAGAAGCAAGAAACGCAAAATCCCTAATCACCGAAGATGGTCTCAACTTGATAAAAACATTAGAAAATGTTGAAGAAGATGCTAGAATAATTTCCATATCAAGCAAATATAGCCCGTGGGTTTTAGGTTATTCAAATAGGATTACAATTGCTCCAGGTTTATTTGATGAAAACAAATGGAGTGAAGAAGAATGGAATATATTTTGGGAAAGCACTAATATAGAAGAAACAAAAGATTTAATGAGTGTCTACGGAGAAGGACCAATTTATTTATTTGCAGGAACAAAAGAATTTAACAACCCTTGTTTCCAAGAATATTCAAGTGAAAAAGAATGGAGAATATACAAATATGGATGCTGAAAATAACATGAACATTAAGAAAAGTGAACTAGATAATTTTGCTGAATTAGCTTTTGATGAATTAACAGATAAAATTAGAGTAACTGAAGAAAATATTAAAAGACTGGAAAAAGAAATTGAAGAATATGTTACAGACCTAAGATATATTAAGCTCATTAAATTTGCCGTTTTAATTATTCCTTTAGTTATCTTTGGATATTTGATATATAACAACTTTATTGTATCCCAAGACTTTACCTACTTCTATGATATAGGCAGTGAAAAAGACAATTATCTTTCCCCGGCCACAAGAATTTCTGACAAAATTATAGAAGAAGATGTTAATTACAGGAATATGACCGGGCATTTAGTTTATTTTAATGTTCCAATTCCAAGGGGAGCAGAAACAATAAAAGTTCAGGCAAAATTTAAAGATAATTTTCCAAAAAATACTAAACTAAGATTTGGAGCTAAAGACCAAGAAGTTTGGCATTATGTTTATAAAGAAGTATTTAATTCAAACAATAATTCAAACGAGAAAGAATGGATTATCTCCGAAGAAATTAGTTTTGATATAGAGGAAAATAACCTTTATTTAATCGATGGAAAGCTAAGTATGTTCTTAAATATGGAACATTTAAATCCCTCAAGAAACGAAACAAACACAGAGTATATCCCAGTAGACTGGATAGAAATCAAAGTTCATAAACCAGGAGCATTTGAAAAATGAAAAGCTTGTTCAAAGGACATAATGCAGAATTGGTAAATCACACCTTTCAAATACTTTTAGTTACATACTTAATTCTGCTTTTAGCTGAACAAGTTTGGGTGGGCATAGTGTCTATTTATCTAAATCTTAATTATTTGCTTATATTAGTAATTATTGCAGGGGTTTTAGATGTATTCTCTGACATGCCTAAAAAGGAAAAAGAAAAGCCGAAAAAATGGGATTATGTTCTTATTTATTTTCTTGGAATTTTAGGTTTTGCAATAATTAAATACAAAACAGTTGAACTAGGCTTTCTTTCGTGGGTAATTTCAATTATCGCAGGAATACTAATAATTTTATTAAGCCATTTAGTTTTGGAGGAAGAAGATGAACAAGAATAAAAAATATTTGGCAGGGGTTTTAATTTTTATTGGAGTTTTAGCTCTAATTAGCTTAGCTATAGGAATATTTAGCCAAATCTCATTTTTAGAAAGCTTTAGAATAATCTTTGGTTCAGTCTATGTTTTATTTCTTCCAGGATTTATTTTAACTTATATTTTCTTTCCTTTAACCAAAAAATTTGACGATAAAAATGAAGAAAATGGCGCTATAGATTGGATTGAGCGAATTGCTTTAAGCTTTGCTTTGTCAATCGCAATAGTTCCTTTGGTTGTTTTTTATCTTAACCTCATTGGAGTTAAAATAAGCGTCATAAATAGTTTTTTTACCATCATTAGTATAATTATTATTAGCCTAGGAATATTATTTTGGAAAAGAAAAAAACATCTATAAACTGCCTTCCCCGAAAACTATTTAAGCGCATTATTATTCTACAATTCAATAAACTCCATAGAATCTGTAAAAAGGATCCTATGTTTTTTATTTTGATAATATGAAGAGGGTAGCAATTTATATTGATGGAAGTAATTTTTATTTTTCTGTGAAAAGAACACCTTAGTAAGATTGAATACTAATTTAGATTACTAATGATAACATGATCCCCATTGATCTACGAGTCACTGGATGATCTAATTCTATTATGATCAAACTTAAAAAGTTAGTAGTTATTTTGTTTTATGGAAAAAAGTAAACTTTATAAATCTAGAAATTATATTATTAATACTTTAAGTCCCCGGTATCTCGCTTGCGACATGCCGGGCTTTATATTCTTTTCAAGGGGGATATTTTATGGGTAAAAAAGCTGTTATATTTATTGATGCTAATAATTGGTACCACAACGTTAAAAAATGGTTTAAACCAGGCAACATTGATATAAATAAACTAGTAAATCTAATAAGTAATGAAAAAAGTCTTGATGTTTTAGAAGTTCGTTGGTATACTTCAATGCCAAATATATCTGATGACGAAATTATCTATAAAAATCAAAGAGCATTTTTAGGAAATTTAGAAAAACAAGGAGTTAAGATAATTACAAGAAAACTTCAGAAATTATCTACTAAGGAAATAAAAAAGAAAAGAGAAGAATTTATCGAATCTTGGAGACTATGTAAGGATTGTAAGCCCATCGTAGAAGAGAGTTTTTTAGACATTTCTGAACACAACACAAAAGAAAAAGGCATCGATGTCTGGATTGCAATTGATATGGTAAAAAAAGCTATTCACAACGATGCAGATTATTTTATTTTATTATCTGGGGATGCCGACTTTGTTCCAGCATTTAATCTTATTAAAGAAATTAAAAAAGAAGTCCTAAGTGTGTCTGTACCAAATGGTTACTCTCATGAATTAAGACAAAAATTCCCTTGTAGAATCCTAAAAAGAGAAGAGTTAGCAAAATGTCTAAAAGATTATCCTACAAAATGAAAAAATCATTAACAAAAAATAAAACAATAATTCTTCTTTTGATATTTTCAGTTATAACTTTAGTTATAATCTTTTTATCCTCAATTCAAAATCAACCAATAACATCTTCTTCATCATCGTCTGGGACAAAAAGCGCCCCTATAGTTTACGGTGTCGCAGCACCCTTGGACTTTGATAATTTTGAAAATTTAGCAAATGAAAATTCTATGATTAAAGACTTACCAGAAGACTCAATAATCCAAATAGATTTTTATAATTTTAATTCCGGGGAAAGAATCTGGGAAGATTCCTATGTCATAACAAAGGAAGGAATATCTAAAGGCACAACAAGTGATGCCCAAATAAAAATAATCCTTCATTCAAAATACTTGACAGTATTAAACGAAGATAATTTTTGCAAGGTTGTTAAAATGGCGTCCAGCAACGGCGACCTTGGATATGAAACCGGACTTTCTTCAATAGAATTGGCATGGAAATTTAAATCCATGATGAAATATAAAGATTGTTAGACTCTAAGTCTTAATAAAAACCAACACTTTTAATTTTGAGTTAACTTTTTATACTCCCTTCTCCTAAGTTCTCAATGGATATAGGGGTGACATCTGGTCTTCTTGGAGGTGTTGGGGGGCTTACTAGAGGTGTTGTTGGACTTCTTAAAGCACTTTCTTTAAGGCGAAAGATTTTATGGAATTATTATTTGATAACTCTTTTTATTGCCATTGTAATAGGTGCTTTTGTTGGGGTAATATTTGATTTTGATTACAGACTTTCCCTTCTAGCAGGTTATGCTGGGACTGATATTCTTGAAGGAATCTATAAGAGTTTTAAAGTAAGTAAAGTTTATGTTAAGAAAGGATAAAATGCCAGACATAACTATTACCATTGATGATGAGGCTAAAAAGGTCTTGAGTGTAAGAGCCAAGAAGAATATGTTTACACTTCGCGAGCAAATAGAAGATATCTTAAGGCAAAGTGCTCTTAGAACAAAAAATTCTAATAAAATGGCCGAGATTAAATTTGATGATAGATTAATTGGTATTTTCTCCAGGGAAAAACGTGGGAGAAAGAATGGGAAGAAGAAGTCTAAAAAATGAAATCATCTAAAATATTTATTCTAGCATCAGTTTTTTTGCTTGTGATTTTAACAGGGGCATATTTTTTAATTTCTAATGAGGGATTTTCTAGTGAAAGTGGAGAAGAAGTAGATTTACCTGATAATTATGTTACAAGAGTAATTGATGGAGATACCTTTGTCTTAGCAAATGAAGAAGTTGTTAGGCTTTTATGTGTGGACACTCCTGAAGTTGGTGAAGAAGGCTTTGATGATGCTAAATTATTCTTAGAAGATTTGATAGTAGATAAAGAAGTTAGAATGGAATCTGGAGGTAAAGATAAGGATGTGTATGGACGTCTTCTTAGGTATGTTTATGTTGGAGATGTTTTGGTTAATAGGGAAATTGTAGAGCAAGGGTTGGGAGTAGTTTATGATTTTGGGGTTGGGGGATGTGATTAAGGGTAGATTTTTATAGTCCTTCCCCTTAACATAATCTATTAATAACCGCCCTCTTAAAAAAACAAGACTACAACAAAGCTTAATAACACGATTAGCATTATAAATTTTAGTAAAATGGGGCTTGATAATTTGCAGGTTCAAGAAAATATTTTTACCGAGAGTTTTAGGGATTATATTTCAAGAGAATATAAGGCGGCAAAATTATTAGCAAAAAATGCAGAATGGTATCCAATTAAAAAAAACGGGAATACATCAAAAGTGGCAATGGTTTTGCCGGGACAAGCTGCGCCGCCAGTAGTCTATTTAGGATTTGCGAGATCTCTTGAAGAATATGGTATTCAAGGAGTTGTTGGAAGATATAGAAATGTTGCAACCAAAAAAAGAAAAACACTCCATGGCATATTTAGGGGAGGAACAAAATCTTTTGAAAATTTAGCGGCTCCTGTATGGAATTCCTTTGTAGAATTTAACAGCACTCTCTTAGATGAACTTCCTAGTTTTGCTATTGACTATAATATTGCAGGTCTTGGCAGTTTAAGTGAATTTTATTCTTCGGCAAGAATTGAACCAGAAAAAATAAGAGAATTTGAAGAAGCAGCACATATCTTTAACACATTCTTTCTTCCAAGCTGGAATAGACCCTATTCTTCTCTTGAAAAAATAACAAATTATGTGAAAAGAGAGTATGGGGGGATTGATTTTTCAGTGGGACATAGCATCGGAGGGACTAGTGGACTTAGGATAGTTCCTAGAGAAGTAAAAATTAACCGGAATTTTATCCATTTTGCAGTTTCTTCTCCAATTTTTGAAATAGAAAAGTGGCAAACAATTAGGCTTGGAGAAAAATTTGGAGTTTTACCAGAACCATTAGTTAGGGAAAATCTTGAAAGAATAACAGAAGAAGCAAGACCCTATAAAGATAATATTGTAACAATTAGATTAGAATGTGACAGGATTGTTCCTCCAAGAAATTCAAGGTTTTCTGGAGCAAGAGATTATGTATTAACTAAAAAAGACCTTAAGCAGGATGAACCAGAAGAACTTTTCTCCCATACAGGCTGTATATATATGAAAAGAGTAAAAGAGATAATATTAGAAGAAATTAATACAGCAAGATAAACAAAAGCAAATATAAAATTTTATATACTCCCATCTCTTTTCATCTGATATGAAAAGAGGTTCAAGTTTTTTAAGCACAATTTTGTTTGGATTATTCAGCATAATAGCATTTCTGATTATTCTTTGGATTGCAAATATAACCAAAGATTCAATTTCCAGCCAAATATTTTCAAGTATTGTTATTTTCTTTAATACAAATTTAAAGATAATTATAGCAATTTCACTTCTCTTTCTTTTAGCCAAGATTTCAGATTTATTTCCAGCACCGGTAAATTTATTTGGACCATTTTTTAATGCAGTCGGTGCAGGATTTTTAATTGTATTCCTGCTAAAAATTCTCAAATTATCAGCTAATCTTGCAGGATTTTCTTTTTCATGGATATTTGGAAAATTAGATTCATTGGTTGTTCCAATAATTTTCTTTGTAGCTTCAATAATCTTCATAGTAGGATATATAAAATTATTAGTTGCTCAATTCAAAAATAAAAAATCTCAAAAAGAAAATAAGAAAGAGGATGGCAAACTAAAAAAACCAGTTCATCCAACATGGGCAGATATTGGGCATCAATTCAAGCTAATGCTCCATGATATAATTATAAGGAAAAGAAACAAGATTTCAAAAAATTAGTATAGAACAACAAGATTTATAATAGGGTCTTATAATTATTTCTATGGTAAAATTAGAAAATAAACATAAGAAATATATCCATCGAAAAATTGGAAGGGAACATATCCATTATGACAGTTCTGAATCAGGGGAAAAAGTTTCAGTAGAAATTCTTAGGTATACTTTAGTTCCTTATGGGGGTAGAGAAGTTTTAGCTGTTCAAAAAAGAATGAAGATAAATGATGGTAATCCAAATGATTTTGTTATAGTCCCAGGATATGTCCTGTCAACACAAGAAAGAATATCAATTGTTGAACCCCTAACAAGAGAAGAGGATAAATCAGCTTTAAGAAAGATTATATCAAAAGAGACTGTAGGGTTAATAATTTTTGAAATGGACTAATCTTTAAACAACTCTATCCAGCCATTCTTCGTCTGCAACCATATTTACTCCAACTCTTTTACAATAATCCATTGCAAATTTATCATCGACTAAAGCATCTAAATTTCCATCTCTTTTGAAAACTTCTTTGGCTTTCCTATATGATTTATAAGTTTCTTTTCCAAAACTTGCAAGCATAAAAGAGATTCACCAACAAAAGCATAGGTTACTAATGCGGGCGCATCAAGAGCCATTAAGTCTGCTCCAGTCTCATATTCAATATACTTGGCTAATGCAGCTGCCCCGAGTATAGAATATCCAGTTAATGTAAATTTATTTTTAATTGCACATTTTGTATAACCTATAATTTCTTGAAGCATGTTTTAGAAAATCCCTTTTTCAACATAAACTCCTTTTTCATCCAACTCGTAACCTAACTTACGATAATACTCTCTAACACCAACGCCTGAAATAACTCTAATTTTTTTATATCCTTGTTCGCGTGCGATTTCTTCTGCTTTAGACATAAGCTCTTTTCCAAGTCCCTTATGCTGCCATTTATCTCCTGCTGCTTCTCCTAGTTTTAAAGTTGGCCCATAAACATGCAGTTCTCTAACGGTCGCATGTTTATTTTTATCCAATCTTAATCTAATCAAACCAAATAAAACATCATCTTTATTAACAGCTTCTATAAAAAATTCTCTGCCCCCACTGGCTTCATATTCGGTAGATTTTATTCCTATATCTAAATTAACCATTCTTTCATCCCTCATAGCAAAACCAATTTCCCTAAATCTAAGCTCTTCAATTTTTTCTCCACTTTCCCTAATCTTTTCTTCAACATCTTTTCTCATGTTAATATCTTTAACACCTGCAATTAAATATGGCGTTGGAATCTCTCTCATAATCCTCATAATCCTGCAGTATCTTGGAGTTGCTTTTATCATTTTTATAACAATATCCGCAGTTTCTTCTTTATTATAGGGAATATAATTCCCATAATAATACAAATTTTCCAATCCAGCACCCTTTAAAACTTGGCAAGGATAAATTTTAATTTGGTCTGGCTTAAAAGAATCATCTGAAAAAATTTCTTTAAACATTTCCATATCTTTTTTCGGATTACTTGAAGGAAGACCGGGCATTAAATGATAACCTACTTTAAATCCAGATTCTTTAAGTCTTTTTGTTGCATCTTTAACATCCTGGACATTATGACATCTATTTATTTTCTTATAAATTTCATCATCGGGAGCTTGAACCCCAAGTTCAACTCTTGTTGCTCCCCATTCTAACATATTTTTTACATGGTGATCTGTGCAAACATCTGGCCTAGTTTCAATACATAAAGCAACACACCTATTCTCTGCAGTCTCATTAAATTTTTTCGCTTCTGCTAAATTTTCTGCCTCAAAGTTGTTCAAAGCATCATAGCATCTTTTAACAAATTCAAACTGAAAGTTTTCTGGATAAGATAGAAAAGTTCCTCCCATGATTATTAATTCAATTTTATCCGTGGAGTGTCCCATAAGGCGAAAAGATTCAAGGCGTTTTTCCACTTGTTTGAATGGGTCGTATTCACTAGCTTTAGCTCTTAAAACTCCAGGACTTAAAGGTGTATAAGACTGGGGAGCATTAAGAGTTGGACAATATAAACACGCCCCATGGTCACATCTTCGTGGTGGAAGCATAACTGAAAGCGGGGCTACACCAGAGATTGTTTTCGTTGGCTTTCTTTGTACACTTTCAAGTTTTTCCATAAAAAAGAAGATTAAATTTTGTTTATAAGATTATCTCTTGGTTTTTTCAGCTACTTTTGTAATCCAAATTGTTACAAGAACTGCAATTAGAGTTACTGTGACAGCATAAAACCACGGTCCGCCGGAGGAAGCTGCACAAAATAATCCTGCATCTTCGCTACCACAAGGTCCGATAAATAAGGCTCTAATCGCTTCATTCCAAGCCAAAGCCGCAACAAGCCCGAAAGCAGCAATTATTAATTCTGCAAGTTTTTCAGTAGCATGGGATTTTACCATTTTGATAAAAACAACAACAATTATTTAAATCTATCTTCTAATTAATTACATGAAACAACAAGAGATTTGGAATAAATTATCCAATCCTTGGAGCAAGAATAGGCAGGAAAAAATACCTCGCATAAAAAAATTCTTGAAAGGAAAAAAAGGAAAGATTCTTGATTTAGGATGCGGAAGTGGAAGAAATTTTTACAAAATTAAATACACAAAATTCTATGGAGTTGATTTTTCAAAAGAGATGATTAAACTAGCAAAAGTTTATGCAAAAGAAAATAAAATTTCTGCAGAATTAAAAACAGCAGAAGCTTACAAGACAGGATTTAAAGATAATTTTTTTGATTCAGCAATTTTTAACGCAGTTCTTCATTGCATAGATTCAAAAGAAAAAAGAAAAAAATCAGTTGAAGAATTGTTTAGAGTCTTAAAGCCAAATTCTTATGCAGTGGTTAGTGTTTGGAGTAGAAATTACAAAAAACTAAAAGATAAACCACAAGAATGCAAAATTTCCTGGACATTTAATGGAAAAAAGTATGAAAGATATACTTATATTTTTTCCAAAAAAGAATTGGAAGACTTATTCAAAAACGCCGGATTTAAGATTATAAAATCAACTGAAGATAATAATATTGTTTTAATTGTTAAAAAACCACTAAATTATAAAGGAAGTATATCTTAAGAGGTTAATGGAAAAAAAGGGGATTTCCGCAGTTGTTGCAACAGTTTTAATTATTCTAATAACTATTGCAACTATCTCAATTATTTGGGTTGCAATTATCCCTATTTTTAAAAATGATGGATCAGATTCTTCGGCTTTTGATTCGAGC
>Ga0209541_10011716_pt1 | contig 13673 bp, 10 predicted proteins | sample RifCSPlowO2_01_FD_184027 | JGI IMG/M metagenome (GOLD analysis project Ga0209541, IMG submission 184027) | Groundwater microbial communities from Rifle, Colorado - Rifle CSP2_plank lowO2_0.1 (SPAdes) (version 2) | ecosystem: Environmental > Aquatic > Deep subsurface > Groundwater | place...
GGCGTGCCGTTTTTTCATATGTCGGCTTCTGAATTTGTTGAGATGTTCGTTGGGGTGGGAGCTTCCCGCGTCCGCGATTTATTTAAGATGGCAAAAAAATCTGCTCCTTCCATTATTTTTATTGATGAAATTGATGCAGTTGGAAGGCACCGCGGAGCAGGTTTAGGCGGAGGGCATGATGAAAGGGAACAAACCTTAAACCAAATTTTGGTGGAATTAGACGGCTTTGAAACAAACGAATCGGTTATTGTCATGGCGGCCACAAACAGGCCTGACGTTTTAGATCCCGCATTGCTCCGCCCGGGCAGATTTGACAGGCGCGTGATTTTGGATTTGCCGGACATCGCCGACCGCGAGGCGATTTTGAAAATTCATTCAAAGAAAAAACCTTTTACCGAAGACGTAAATTTGCGGAGAATCGCCGAGCGCACGCCCGGATTCTCCGGCGCTGATTTGGCAAATTTGGTAAATGAAGCGGCAATTTTAGCCGCCAGAAACAGTAGAAAAAAAGTGGAACAAATGGACATCATAAATTCAATAGAAAAAGTGCTTTTGGGGCCGGAGCGGAAAAGCCATATTTTATCCGACAAAGAAAAGAAAATCGCCGCTTACCACGAAGCCGGGCATGCTTTGATCGCCGCCGCTTTGCCGGAGATGGACCCGGTGCATAAAATTTCAATCATTGCGCGCGGGAGAGCCGCGGGCTTTACTTTGAAGCTTCCAACCGAAGACAAGCATTTTTATTCAAGCAAACATTTTCTTTCGGAACTCGCGGTTTCTTTGGGCGGATTTGTCGCCGAAAAATTAATTTTCGGAGACGTCACGACCGGTCCGCACGACGACCTTAAAAAAGCCACCGATTTAGCGCGAGCGCTTGTCACAAAATACGGGATGTCGGAGAAAATCGGACCGCTCGCTTTCGGCGGCCGAGAAGAATATGTGTTTTTAGGCAAAGATTTCTCGGCGGAGCGGGATTATTCCGAAACCTTGGCGACTTTAATTGATAAAGAAGTCTCGCGGCTGATGCATGGAGCCTTGAAAAAAGCCAAAGAAATTTTAACGCGCCACAAAAACGCCTTAGACGCTCTAGCCCAGAAACTCATTAAAGAAGAAACAATTGAAAGAGACGAATTTGCCAAATTCGTCCAGGCGTACGGCATCGCTTAAGATTTTGCGAGCGGTAGGACTCGAACCTACAACCCCCGAGGTATAAGCTCGGTGCTCCGCCATTGAGCTACGCTCGCGCCTTTTAATTTATAGCATAAAAATTTGCCTATTGACAGCCTTGCCTTGTTTTTGCTACCTCTTAATTAGAAGCCTATTCAGGCGTCTTTGAAAAGGAGGAGAAAAATGACTGAAAATAAGGGAAGGCTTACTTTGAATGATCTGCCGGATATCGTTGCCCCGGAAGAGTTAAGGTGGTCGGGCGATTTTATTGATTATGTAAACAAATGTATTGAGTACCCGCCTACGGTGCGGACAGCCCACCAGAGATTCGCCGACGCGCTTATGAGTTATGGCCAGGAAGAGTATACGTTTTTGCGCGAGAAAGTGATCAGGTATAGGGTTTTTGATGACCCTTTTACTCAAGATCATAAAAACGCGATCTACGGCCGGAACGTAGACATCTCTTTGATGAAATTGATGCGCATCTTCAAAGCCGCCGCAAACCGTTTGGGGCAAGAGTGGCGAATGTATTTAACAAGAGGGCCAGTTGGTACGGCGAAGAGCACATTGGCGAGCTTATCCGCTTTGGCTTTGGAAGATTACACGCAGAAACCGGAAGGCCAGCTTTTCAGCCCGTATTGGGTTGTAGAAGACGGCGACGAAGAAGGCATGGAAATTCTCGGTACGCTTACCAGGAAGTTTGAAAAAACGCGTTTTGATTGCCCTCTTCACGAGGAGCCTCTGCGAGTGTTGCCTGTTTATGCCAGGCCGGAAATTTTAAAGTTTCTCAACAAGCAGGTTCTTTCAAAAGACATCAAGAACACTTTTTTTATGGAAGGCGAGACATGCCCCATTTGTTTTTCAATTTTTAGAAAACTGATGAGGAGATACGACCATAATTGGAAAAAAGTTGTAGAAAAACATCTAAGAGTGCGCAGATATGTTCTTTCCAAGTCTGCTCGCGAGGGGATTGTGACTGCGCGTCCAAAATCAGAGAAAGATCAGGACGCGGCGGAATTTTTGGGAAGTCCCAACTACGCCAATTTAGGCGCATTTGGCACCAAAACTGATCCGCGCACGTTTGATTTCGCGGGGCATTTCATGGCCGCCAATCGCGGAGTTCTTAATTACGAAGAACAGCTTAAATTCGCGTTGCAGTTTTTGTATGATTGCTTGGGAGCTACGCAGGAGCACCGGGTGCAGCCCAGCTCTTTTATGGAAGTGTACGTTGACGTTGTGATTATGGGGTCAACTAACGAGCCGGAATATCAAGAACTGAAAAAGAATGAGAAGATGGAAGCGTTGCGGGATAGGATGATTGTGGTTGATATTCCGTATATTCTGAAACTTTCTGACGAAGTCAAAATTTACCAAAAATTTTTTGGCCCTGAAAAACGCGGCGGAAAACATTTGGCTCCGCGAACGCTTTATTTGGCGTCTTATTGGGGCTTGCTCACCAGGCTTGAGGAATCCAAAAAGGGGAATCTTAAGCTAAGAGATAAACTCAAGCTTTATGACGGCAGGCAAGTAGAGGGATTCACGGAAGACGCGATACGAGAGTTGAAAAAAGAATCGGAACGTGAAGGGATGGACGGCATTTCTCCCAGATACATTCACGACAAAATTTCAGCCGCCTTTATGCGCGAGGACGATAAATCTTGCATAAATTTCTTCACGGTTTTTAACGAGCTGTCGGAGGGGTTGTCTCATCATCAGCACATTAAATCAGACGAAGCGCGCAAGCGCCTAGAAAATTTGATCATGCTGGCTAGAGAAGAGATGGAAGAAAGGCTTGAAGAAGACATTCAGGACGCGGCCACCGGCGGAGAAGAAGACTTAAAAGAGCTTTACGACCGCTATATTGATCAGATAACCGCTTACAAAATGCACGAGAAAATCCGGAATCAAGTAACCCAAGAGATGGAAGAGGCGGATGAGGAATTCATGCGTTCTATTGAAAATAAAATCGGAATTAGCGATTATTCTGATTTTCGGCAGAAAATTATTAACCAAATGCAAAAGCGGGCATTGGAACGAGAGCGAGATCATTCAAAACCGGCTTTTGATTTTAGAACCGACGAAAGGCTGTACCGCGCTCTTCGCATGTTCCTATTTGATCAGGTAAGAGAACGGATTAACTGGGAGCGGCTGATTTCTAAGAAAGTAACGGAGCAGGGAAGCCTTACCGAAGCGGAGCGTTTGATTGATAAGATCAAGACTCGGCTTAAAGAAGAGAAATACGGGCCTGAAAACGAATCTTACTGTGATGTTTGCGCGTCCGAAGCTTTGGTCTACTACGCCTCCGTCTTTGTAAGAAGGAAGAAAAGGAAATAAATAAGCATCAAAAGTCCAGCAGAAGCTGGACTTTTTTTTATGCCCATGCTAATTCTATAGATAGAGTGTCTGTTGAGGAGCGCTTACAATGAGCAGATTAACCGGCATCCAATTTGACAAAGAAGAATTTATCAAGATGGCTAAAGGCAGAATACGCAAGGACATGAGCAAGTATCTTAAGCGCGGCACTATGCCCATCCAAGTCAGGGGAGGCAAGGTAGTTTCCATATCTATGGATTGGTTTGAAGTCCCTTCATTAAGATACGGTTTCCCGAAAACCGGCGTGGGGCAAGGAGAAGGCGAGCCCGGAGAAGATTTAGGCCCCGTGGGATCTGATGAAGACGGAGAGAATGGTCCCAGTCCGGGAGGGCATGGGGGCGGCGGGATTACCGTTGACATCGACGTTACTTTAGAAGAACTGACTGAATTTTTTCAAGAAACCCTTGAATTGCCGAGAATAAAACCAAAAGGCGACCGTAGCATTAAAGAAGCCAAAGAAAAATTCAATACTGTTTCCAAAGTAGGGCCGATTTCCAGAATTCACGATACGCGCACTTTTGAAGAGGCTCTTTTGCGCGCTCGGGCCGAGGGCAGTTACGATCCGCCCGAAAAAACCATAGTAATTCCGGAACGCAGCGACTTTCGTTTTAAATCATATTCCGTAGTGCACGAACCAAAAAATAACGCCGTTGTTCTCTACGTTAGGGATATTTCTGGCTCAATGGGTCAGGAAGAGACTATGGCTGCGAGATACTTGTGCGGTCTTTGTAGTTTCTGGCTTGCCCAAAATTATGACGGTTTGGAAGAAGCATATATTGTGCATCATGGCGAAGGTTGGGAAGTAGATAGGGAAGAATTTTTTGCTATCCGTTCCGGCGGAGGCACTGAAGCTTCCAGCGGCCACGAAAAAGCTTATGAGATAATTGATTCCAGATTTCCTCCAAGCAAGTGGAACATTTATATGGTATATCTTTCAGACGGGATGAATTTTGACTCCGATAATGATCTTTACAGAAATGTGCTTAGAGAAAAATTGCTCCCGGTTTGCAACCAGTATAATTACGGGCAGATTGATGCGCATCGCAATTGGTGGGGGGCCTATGATGGGTCCGGTGCTTCAGTGTTTTCAGCGCCGGGCACCATTGGTAGGATCTTGGAGCGGGAGTTTAGGGATTTTGAAAATATAGCTATGGCGCCAATCATAGCCGAACCAAACGATTATAGCTCTGTCATTGAGGCTATCAAAATCTTTTTTAAAAAAGGCAATTAAGTCCAGCTCCCGCTGGACTTTTTTACTGCCACGCTGCTATTGACAGAGTTATGCTTATATGCTAGCTTAAAGCTAGAGTTTCGTCCCACGAGAAGGAGGCAGAAAATGTCAGAAAAATGTGCAAATACAGCGAATGGCGAACACGCGTTTCCGCCAGACGTGTTCAGGCAGGCTAAGCTTCTGCAAGATTATCTTCATAGTGCAGAAGACGAATCGAATTTCGCGAAGCTTATTGATGCGGCTTATGAAGAATATCGCGATCGCATCAGCAAGCAAATCATGAATGCATGGAAAACCATTGAACGAGAAGATGGGATTGATCTATCGAAGTTTCCTCTTTTTGCGACCAATGAAATTAACAAGCGAGCTTATCAAACCATGATTAGTATTTTGACGAACGGTGAGATCAGCGGCGGGTATGGCTACTGCGATGGTTGCGCTCAAAGAACAATCGAATATTTCTGTACAATAGAATTGTTTCGGAGGTAAAATGGCATTTCTTGAAAAAGAGAAAGACACAGACTCGTTCGGTGAAAACCGGCCGAGTTTTTTTTATTTTTCGGCATCCGCTGGACTTTTTTTATGCTTGTGCTAGGTTAAAACCAGAAAAGGAGAGTTCTATGATAGAAGAATGGAAATTTCCAACTGAGCTTAAGTTATGGAAATATGAGCTGGAAAGGCTGGCTTTAAGAATAGGGTTGAAGCTTCTTCCGACCAAATATACCATTGTTGAATTTGACGAAATGAGCGAACTTGCGGCTACGCACGGTTTCCCGGTTATTATTCCGCACTGGAGAAACGGTCAGGAAGCCGTTCACGGCGAGAAGAAGTATAAGTATGGCCAGGGAATTATTTACGAGATGGTGATCAATACCTTCCCGGTTCATGCTTATTTGCACCACTGCAATACAGTGATGACTCAAAAATCGGTGATGGCGCACGTAAACGGCCATGTAGACCTTTTTGCCAGAAATGTGTATTTTAAGCCCACCAATAGGCGCATGATCGACACTATGGCGGATTTTAAAATGAAGTTCGATCAATACGTAGCTGATTACGGAGAAGAACGCGTGAAAAAGTTTTATGACATGTTGATCTCTTTTGAGTGGTGCATTGATCCAAACTCGCTTTATATAAGGCGCAGTTCGGCCAGGAAACCTGACGCGGAAATCGAACAAGAGCAAAAAGACAGAAAAATTCCTAAACGCATTTCTGTGCCTGAAGAGTTGCCAGGCTACTTAGACGAATGGCTAAACCCATCAGAATGGCTTGAGGATCAAAAAAAGAAATTGGATGAGGAGGATAAAGAAAGAAGCCTTGTTGAGAAAGGCGTTAAGCTGCCACCGCGCCCAATGCAAGATCTTTTGCAGTTTTTGTATTACTATGCTCCCTTGGAAGAATTTGAGCGCGGCCTGGTTGATATGGCGCGGGCGCAATCTTATTATTTCGCGCCCATGGCAAGAACTAAGCTTATGCACGAAGGATGGGCATCTTTGATTGAAGAGATGATTATGTCAGAACCGCACGTGCTTTTTGATTCCGAAGTCCGCCCTTTCGCCGTTGAGATGTGCGGCGTGCAAAGAAAAAGCAAAAAAGGCATAAATCCTTACAGGCTGGGATACGATTTATTGAAGGATATTTGGTTCAGGTGGGATACGGGCCGGCACGGTGATCTTTGGGAAAGATGCGAGGAAAGGAACATCAAAGAAAGATGGGATGAATTTGTGATTTTTAAGAACCTTTTTGAGAGCTCCGCCGGCGATTTGTCGTTATTTGCTAAAAGCTGGCGAGAGTTTTCTATGTTTTTTAAAGCGTTAAAAGGCGGGAAGCTAGCCATACCGGCAGAATTTTTTATCAGAAATTTGTTCACCAAACAATATTTGGTGCCGACTTGGCTGAAGTATTTAAACGCAGAAAAAGAGCATAAGCGTTTTCAAAAAATGCTGAAAGAGATGAAGCCAATGGAACAAGAGGCCACAATAAATTTCGAAAAATGTTCCGGGCGCGAACCCAACGGCGGTATTTCCAAAGAACTATTGCTTATTAAGGCGCGGAAGGATTTGTACGAAAGCCGCAACAAAAAAGATCTTTATATCTGGTCGCAAGATGAAGTTAAGGCCGAACTCTATTCGCTCAAAACCCTTCTTGATTTTAAGAGACACTTTAATGCCGAAAAAACAGATTATGACGAGCTTCCTATTCCGGAAGAATGGTTTTCTTATGCGCGCCGTTTCCCGGGCTTTATTGAATTGGGCAAGGGCAAAGAAAAGATTTTTGATGTTACCGAGACGTACGACGATCTGATGCTTATTGAAGAATTTTTTACTCAAGAGTTTTGTCTGGAACACAAATATTTTGTTTATAAAGCTAAAAAGGTTTGGGATTGGGAAAATTATCCGGAATTTGACCAACATTATTTCTTTGAAAGCCGCGCCTTTGAGCGAGTTAAAAAATTTCTTCTTTTCAGATATACCAACCTCTACACCCCGATCATCAAGATTGTTGACGGCAATTATAACAATAACGGCGAGCTTTATTTGAAGCACGAACACAACGGCGTTGATTTGGATTACTGGTCTGATGGCGGAATGCATATCAAGGACGTTTTAGAGCGCCTCTACAAGCTTTGGGGAGGGCATCCGGTGCATTTGGAGACCATTAAGACTGAGGCGCCGGAAGAAAGGCCTTGGTGGTACGATTGGCACCAAACCGAAGAGAAATCTTCTGACGAGCTTGAAGAACTGGAAGGCGTGAGAGTGCTGTACTCATGGGGGCCTACCAATGCTTATTCTTCCGGCAGGCAAACCATCGGTTACGCAGAGCAAAAACTCGAGAGAGTGAAATTCACAGCGCCATTTTAGGTTAAAGCCTTGCAGAAGCAGGGCTTTTTAATTTCTGGACATCCGATGTCCGCGGCATTAATATTGGGACATCGGATGTCAAAACATTATTACTTAAAACTTGCGTTTTCGCTGGATTTGAGCGGGCGAGATAGGATTATTTACCGCGCTTTGGAAATTGTTCCCGGCGCCTTGGCGTGGGCTACTCTTTTGGGCATGGTTTTCGCTTCTTATTTTTTTCCGATATACGCCGCGTTTTTTATCATATTTTTTGACCTTTATTGGCTTATAAAGACGGTTTTTTTGTCTTTGCACCTGCGGGCTAATGCGAAAAGGATGAAAGAAAATTTGAAGACGGATTGGCGGGAAAGGTTAAAAAACTTAAGAACAGAACATATCTGGCATTTGGTGATTTTGCCGATGTCCAACGAATCTTACGAAGTGGTGAAAGGTTCTGTTAAGGCAATATTAAAAAGCGCTTGGCCCAAAGGGCGGGTGATTCTTGCGCTTTCCTATGAAGAAAATTATCAGGAGCATGGCAAAAAAATAACAGACAAGGTTAAGGAAGAATTTGGCGCAATCTTTCCAAATCTTTTAATAACTATGCATCCAAAAAATTTGGATGGTGAGGTCTCTGGCAAAGGTTCTAATATAGCTTGGGCCGGCCGGGAAGCGAAGAAACATTTTATAGACAACAAAAATATTCCTTACGAGAATATAATTGTTTCTTGTTTTGACGTCGATACGCAGATTTCACCTCAGTATTTCGAAATTTTAACTTGGCATTTTTTAACCGCAAAAACTCCTGTGCGCTCGTCTTACCAGCCTGTTCCGGTGTTTAATAATAATATTTGGGATGCGCCGGCACTTTCGCGCGTGGTTGCCACATCCTGCACTTTTTGGCAGATGATGCAGCAGGAGCGCCCGGAGCGCCTAACTACGTTTTCAACGCATGCCATGAGCTTTAAAACTTTGGCCGATTTGGATTTTTGGCAGACTAATATTGTTTCCGAAGACTCGCGGATTTTTTGGAATTCTCTGCTTTATTATGACGGCGTTTACGAATCCATTCCGCTTTCTTATCCGGTTTCCATGGATGCTAATCTGGCTCCGACTTTTTGGCGCACGGTAAAAAATGTTTATAAGCAGCAGAGGCGCTGGGCGTGGGGAGTTGAGAATTTTCCTTACGTAGTTTTCGGATTTTTTAAAAATAAAAAAATTCCTTTTCGCACGAAGGCTTACTATGTTTTTAATATGATAGAGGGATATTGGTCTTGGTCTACCAACGCGATTTTACTTTTTGCACTTGGGTGGTTGCCGATAATTTTGGGCGGGCGTGAATTCAACACCTTGGTGTTGGCGTATAGCCTCCCTGCCATTACCCGCACCATTATGACTTTCGCGATGGTCGGCATTGTAACTTCAGCCATAATTTCAACGCAGCTTCTTCCGCCGCGCCCGCCACATTACGGAAGGTTTCGTACTTTTAGCATGATTATCCAATGGATTTTAGTGCCATTCACTGTTATTGCTTTTGGCGCGCTCCCCGCACTTGACGCTCAGACGCGGCTCATGCTCGGAAAATATCTCGGCTTTTGGATAACGCCGAAGCATAGGAAATAATCACTCAAAATGCAGGGGCTCTCGCGAGAGGGTCTTTTGTTTTATTGCTATTTATCGGCCAAACCGATAGTCGACATTTTTAAACGATCGTGATAAAGTGTCGCATATACATATATGCGAAGAGTTATAACTTATGAACCAACGGCGGCCGAATTGGTGCTTTTGGCTTTAAGAAAAGCCGGCAATGTTTCTTTAGATATTTTATTTGGCAGTAAAATTGTAGATACAAAATTTAGAAAAGCGACTGAACGGTTAAGAAAATACAATCTAATCTTTGGCGAACGCCGAGGCAAGCGCGTTGTTTTTGAGCTTACAGAAGATGGCAGGATTGAGGCCGATAAAATAAAATTAAAACTTGAAATGGCCAAACAGAAACATTGGGATCATAAGTGGCGGATAATAATTTTTGATGTGCCTGAAAAAATGAGAGGGAAGCGGGATCTGCTGCGCAAAGAACTTATAGAATTTGGATTTATGCAGCTGCAAAAAAGCGTTTGGGCTTATCCGTATAAGTTGCCGGAAGAGTTTATTGATTTATGGAAAAACGCCGGCATTTTATCTTATTGCGTTATCATAGAAGCCGTGAAGATAATAAACAACGCAACTCTCCAAAAATTTTATTTCCCCCAAAAATAAATATACGACACAATTATACGATCGTGTGAAAATGTCGCATATTGTTACTCAAAATGTAACGGCTCTTTTTGTAAGAGTTTAACTTTTTCAGTAAGCAATGGATATTTTGGAAGCGATACTGATTCAATTATATTTTTTGCCTCAAGGCGGGCGGCTTCAACCATTTTTAAATTGCGCAATGCCTCCATCCCGATATCGGAGATGCCCCATTGGCGATGCCCGGTAAGCTCGCCGGCTCCGCGGAATTCCAAATCGTACTCTGCAAGCTCAAATCCTGTTTTGGCTGTGGTAAGCGCCTTTAGGCGCCTGAAAATATTCGCGGAGTAACTTCCTGCTAAAATAAAACAATAAGATTTTTTCTCGCTTCGGCCGACTCTTCCTCTGAATTGGTGGAGCTGGGCGAGGCCGAATCTTTCCGCGCCCTCAATCAGCATAATTGTCGCGTTGGGCACGTCCACTCCGACTTCAACCACGGATGTTGAAACCAAAACCTGCGTTTTGCCGTCTCGGAATTTTCTCATTGTTTCTTCTTTTTCTTTCGGAGTAAGCTTGCCGTGCATGATTCCGATTTCAAACTCTGGAAATATTTTTTCTTTTAGTTTTTTATATTCTTCTTTTACTGACTTCATCTCGGCTTTAAGCCACCCTGTTGTTGACGGGTCTTTGGGCTCAATCCTGGGGCAGATCACAAACGCCTGGTCGCCCTCTGCCAATTTGCTTCTTATAAATTCATAGGCCAAATTCCTTTCTTTGGGAGGGACGATTTTTGTCTCAATCGGCTTTCTGCCCGCGGGCATCTCGTCAATCAAAGAAACGTCCAAATCCGCGTAGATTGTAAGAGCCAGCGTGCGGGGAATCGGGGTCGCGGTCATGGTGAGAAAGTGAGGAGGCAAAGGAGTTTTTTTGAAAAGCCGCGAGCGCTGCATGACGCCGAAACGGTGCTGTTCGTCAACCATCGCGAGCCCCAGTTTTTTGAAAACAACATTTTTTTCAATGAGCGAATGTGTGCCTATTAAAATCTGGATTTCGCCTGATGATACCCATTTTAAAAGCTGGCTTTTGGAGATATGCGTGGGGAGCTTCGGGTTTATTTTTGACGGAAATTTTTCGGAGATAGAGGAGGTTAAAAGCCCGATTTTTATGCCCATGCCGGTAAGCAATTTATAAAAAGTCTCAAAATGCTGGCGCGCCAGAATCTCCGTCGGGGCCATATAGGTTGCCTGCATGCCGTTTTTGGCGGCAATATAGGCCGTGCAGCCAGCGACTGCGGTTTTGCCTGAGCCGACGTCTCCCTCCAAAAGGCGGTTCATCGGGTGGCCTGATTTTAAGTCTTTAGCTGCGTCGCCCATGGCTTTTTCTTGCGCCGCAGTTAATTTAAATGATAAGAGTTTTATAAACTCATCCCGTAATTTTTCAATATTTTCCAGTTTTATGCCCGAGGATTTTTTGATTTCCTCTTTTTGGGACATTCTCAAAAGCTGCATCAAAAAAACTTCTTCAAAGGCAAAGCGTTTTTTGGCTGCCGAGGCGTGGTCTTCGGTTTTTGGGAAATGCGCCCAGCGGAGGGCTTTTTGGAGCTCCGGCAGATGATATTTTTTTATTATTTCTTCCGGAAGAAACTCTTGCGCTTCTGCTTGAGGGAGTATTTTTGAAACCGCTTTTGAAATCCAAAGCGAAGAGATGCCGGATGAGGAAGAATAAAGCGGCTGGAGCTTCGCGGAGTCTTCTTTAGAAAACGCAGGAATAACATTGCAAGGAACAACGTCGTAAAGCGGATTGGCGATATATTTTTCTTGTTTTCGTATCGCGACTTTTCCCGAAAAAATCGCGCAGGAGCCCTCCGGGAGCATTTTGGCGATGTAGGGCTGGCGGAACCAGACGAGCTTAATCCGTCCGGTCGGATCTTCAACAGTGGCGTAGGCAATGTTCATTTTTTTCTTCCAGGTTTTTTCGTAGTCAATTTTTTTGACGCGCCCCCAAATTCTCACTTTTTCTCCTTCAAAAACCTCGCCGATTCTTTTTAAATCCGCCGGATTTTCATAGCGATAGGGGAAATGATAAAGCAAATCACGGACTGAATTTAGCCCCAAATTTTTAAGCGCAGCCTTCTGCCTCGGCGTAAGTTGCTTAAAAATTTGTTCTAGAGGTGTCGCCAAATCCATATTGACAAGTTTAATGGATTTGATAACTTAAATCTAGATAAAAACTTGGAAGAAAAAATGCCTATTTTGCTCGGTATCGGAGATAGATTAAACGGCAACGTGTTTATAGACAATCATATTTGCGCAAATTTGTGCGAGTACAATTCAAACAGAATAACTCGCATCATGAAGCACAAAATGGGCATCTGGCTTGTGATGGATTATGATTTTATTATTTTGCGGCCCCAGATTAGTAATTGTCCTCATTGTGGAAAAAAACTTAAATAGTCAAATTAAAAAAACGCCGTTAGGCGTTTTTATTTTGGTTTAGTTTTTTAAGGCGTTCTGCTCCGGGCCAGGGGTCATTTTTTTCAAACGGGTGATTGTGTCTGATTCTCGCGCTTGCGAGATCGCACATGTGGCAGAAAGCGGCCAGTTCGTTCATAACGCGCTTTTTACTTGAGTAGTCGTTAAGTTCGCCTTCAACGTATTTTATCGCGTTCAATTGGCTCGTATTCAGCTGAATGCCGTATTTCTCAATTTTTTTCATTCTAAAATTATGGCAGTTAAATTTGGTTCTAAAGCCAATTTTGCGCCGTTGCTCGCCATCTGGCCCCGATTCAAACGCCCAGGGTTTTTCAAGGTCGTGCAGAAACACAACAAGCAAGGCCTCGCCAAGCGTAAAATTGAATATCCATAAAGGATCCAAGTTTTTATACAGCACTATAGCGATATTCATTATTTCCTGAATATGATCCCAATAGCCTCCATGCCAAGCTTGATGATTGTGTGTTGAACCGGGAGCTGTCTTGAAAAGCGACTCGTTTTCTTTCAATAATTTCAGACAAGGTTTTCTATTTATCGGGTGGTCAACTATCCCCAGCATTTCTTCAATTGAATAGTACATTCAAAGAACCTCCTTTCCTTTGGGAAGGTTAGCAAAATTATTTTATTCGGTCAACTTTTTGCCCTCGAGAGGAATCGAACCTCTATCACAAGCTCCGCAAGCTTGCGTCCTATCCGTTGAACGACGAGGGCTTACATTTTTTAAAACCTAGCAAGATGCGACAAATTGTCAATCAGCGATTCTTCCTGTTCTACTTCGGGGAGGAATTTTATGACAATCTCGCGGATTTTTTGGGGCTCCATTTTTCCCAGAGGGATTTTGACGAATTGGACGAATGCCTTTTTTGATTCCAAAGACAAGTCCTTGTGGAGCGGGGGATTATAGAAAATCCAAAATGATTTGAGCGTTTGCCAATGGTAGAGAGTAGACTCAACCAAAACTCCGCGCTCGGTTAGCGAAAATTTAAGGTTTCTGGGCGGGCGGACGGCGTAGAGTACGATTGTAAACCAGCCGACCAAGACCAAAACTCCGAAAAGAAAAGAGCCTTGGTAGATGGCAAGCCCAAGCAAAACAATGGCAATAAGCCCCACCCACCAATACCAGTCGTTGCCCTTTTCGTGGTGAAAATACTCATGCGCCTCCCAGCTCATAAGCACCTTGCCGATTTGGTCTTCTTTGGGGTCCATGGTGATATTGTAGCAAATTATATATTTTTATGCTAAATTACAGAAATTAAGGAAGCGTGGCTGAGCGGTCTAAAGCAGCGCACTGCTAATGCGTTAGGGGCCAAAAGCCCCTCGGAGGTTCGAATCCTC
>Ga0209541_10011717_pt1 | contig 13673 bp, 11 predicted proteins | sample RifCSPlowO2_01_FD_184027 | JGI IMG/M metagenome (GOLD analysis project Ga0209541, IMG submission 184027) | Groundwater microbial communities from Rifle, Colorado - Rifle CSP2_plank lowO2_0.1 (SPAdes) (version 2) | ecosystem: Environmental > Aquatic > Deep subsurface > Groundwater | place...
TACAATCCAGTGGAATTATTAAACAATACATTAAAACAAGGCATACATAGAAACTACTTCCCTAAAAACTATGATGAGCTTTTAGAAGCAACGACTGGCTCTATTTTAAATATTAAAAAAGATAGAAAGATTGTAAAATCTTTTTTTATGACAAAGAATACTTGCTATGCAAAGTGAGGGTATTTTAGTGTCGGGTTAATAAGTCCGATCTTTTTTACATAATCTGAAAATTCTTTAGGAAGCGGAGACGGTCCAACCCAGACGCTCCTTTGAATCATTACGAAGTTAAACCTTTTTAAATGAAATCTAAACCATTCCCTTTCCGCTTTCTTTTCTTCAGGTATATCAAACATGACCAAAAGATTTCTCGGGGCATCTTTTTTAAACTCAAAAGAAAAAACTTTTAATCTATCTTGCCTTCTTTTTAAATACTCCTTACTTTTAGGAAGCAGCCTGAGATATTCCCCGTCTGCACAAATATAATTTTCTTTTTTAAGCCGAGACACGGCACTATATAAAGAGCTCTTTTTATAACTGGAAAAAGCTGGTATACCGAAAAAACTTACCGGCACGCCCTTGTATCTAAACCTGGGTTCAAACAATAATTTTATTATTTCGCTTCCAATACTCATTTCATTATTATACTACATCCACAAAACCTTGCAAATTCTGCTATCGCTAAGTTTGCAAGGTTTGGCTTCTTAGTAAATTACAAATCTACATTTGATTGTAACTTTTTACTTAGCAATAGCTACTGCTTCGTCGAATTTTACTGAGAGAAGTTTTGAGGCGCCATCAGAGCCCACAGTGACGCCAAAAAGTGAGCCGGCGCGGGACATTGTCTCACGGTTGTGGGTGACGACGACAAGCTGAGAATACTTTGCGAGGTTTTCAAGCATATCGCCGTATTTTCGTGAATTGGCTTCATCGAGGGCTGCATCGGTCTCATCGAGTACAAGGAACGGAGGCGGATTTACTTGCGAGATAGCGAAAAGCAGGGCGATGGAGGTCAAAGATCTTTCTCCTCCGGAAAGCGCATGAAGCTCTTTGACCTTTTTCTTCGGAAGCGAGACGTTGATCTCTATTCCCCTCTCGAATTTATCTTCTTCCCTTTCTTCCAAGACCTCTTCCGTTTCTTCGCCATCAGCGCTCTTTTTATACTTTCTTTTTTGTTCAGTAATGAGCGAGAGAAATGCCGTTCCTCCTCCAAACATGAGCTCAAAGAAATTTTGGAATTGCTTATTTATTTTCTCTATTCCGGATTTGAATTCAAGATCAAGCTTTTCTTTCAGTTCCATCATTAGCTCTTTGAGAGACGATGAGCCCTGCTCAAGATCGGTAATTTCTTTTTCTAAAAACGCATCACGGTCTGAAACCTCTTGATGCTCTTTCATTACGTCCCCTCCTCCGGCAAGACCGGCATCTTCGAGTTTTATTTTCAATCTATCTATCTTTTTCTTGCGAGATTCTTGATCAAGCGGTTCTGACGAAGCGGATATTTCAAGTGTAGCGTAATTTTCTACATCATGGCTCGTGAGAGCTTTTGCCTCCCTTAGCTCTTCGGTCATTCTCGCAGAGTCATCTTCTAGTGTATGCATCCTCATATTTATGATCGAGATTTGCGAAGACAATTCCTGCTTTTTTATAGCGAGGTCAAATTTTTGCCTTGAAGACTCGCTTCGAGCAGAGCGTTCTCTATCAAGTTCACTATGCTGTACGGATATTTTTTGTCTTAAGCTATCTTCGGTTTCAGAAATTTTATTTACTTCATTTAAAATGCTCTCTCTGCCTTCTTTTAATTCTTGTATCTGGTCAGCATTTGAAATAACTTCCTGTTTTGGCTGGCTATTTGAAGCAGGTTTTAATTTTACCAAAATATTTTTAATATTTTGCATTGAGCTTTGGAAAAGATCAACCGTACCCTCTGCAATAGCCTGATCTGCATAATCTTCTATGTTTTTTATAATTTCTAAAAGTTCTGAGGACTTAAAATAAATAGTTTTATCTTGCTCTGGCACCTTTGGCATATCGTTTCTTTTTTCTTCAAGCTCAATCATTCCTTCAAGCCTTCCAAGCTGGCGGAGAAGCTCTGCCTTTCCTTCACGGACGGATGCGATCTCATTTTCTTTTTTTTGAATTTGAGCCAGTATTTCGTTTCCTCTATCTGATACCTGCTCGGTCTTTTCAACTCCCCTTAGTCTGCTTTCAACGCCATCAAGCTCCGCTTGTTTTGCTTTTAGCTCCGCATTGTAAGAATTTTTAGATCCATATATTCTTTTTGATTCAAGGTGGAAATATTCAAGATATAGATCCTTGAGTTCGCTTCGCATCTCTTCTGCTTTTGCAATCTTTTCAACCTGCTTTTTAAGGAAACCGAGATGAGGAGCAATTTCTCTTCGCAAAAGTTTTACTTCTTTCAGATTTTCATTTGTTTTTTCAAGTTTTCGCTCGCTTTCCTTCAGGCGCATCTGGTATATCTTCAGTCCAAGCGCATCTTCAACCATCTCTCGGCGGTCGCGAGGAGATGCATTGAGCACTCTGTCTGCCTCACCTTGAGAAATAATATGATGTCCCGAGCTTCCGATATTTGCCGAAGCAAGAATTCCAAAAATATCTTTAAGTCTTGTCTCAGAGCCGTTTATAAGATACCGACTTGTACCGTCTGCGAAAACTTCACGTGTAATACTCGCTTCTTGAAAGCCGAGCGGACTGTCTCCGATCTTCAATTTATTTTCTTTATTATCAAATGTGACAGTGACGCTCGCGCGAGAAAGTTTCGGCAAAAATTTTGACCCCTTAAAAATGAGGTCTGAGCCGGTCTTTCCGCGCATTGATTTCATGGATTGTTCTCCAAGCGCAAAGCGCACGGATTCGACGACATTCGATTTTCCGGAACCGTTTGGACCTACCACGCCCGTAATAGGGCTGGAAAAATCCAAAAGGCTCTCCTTCGCAAAAGATTTGAACCCATGAATTTCAATAGATTTTAAACGCATATACCGAGATATTATACCCTAAATCTTCTTCTTTCCCAAAAATACAAGGCCTTGCCTTGTATTTTTTAATTTTGTATAATTGAAACATGTCTAAAAGAAAAATATCCTTTGACTTTAGGGAGTATTATCACATCTACAACAGAGGAAACAGTAAGCAGACAATCTTTCACGACAAGCAAGATTACGAAAGATTTATTGCATTACTTTATTCTGTTAATACAAAACAAAATATAGTTTTAAGATTATTTACAGATGAGGTTTTTAAATTTGATCGCGAAGAATTACTTGTAAACATAGGGGCATATTGCTTAATGCCAAACCACTTTCATATTCTTTTAACTCCAACCGAAAATGGTGATTTGAGTAAATTTATGCAGAAACTAACCACCGCATATTCAATGTATTACAACAGTAAATACCAAAGAACTGGCTCACTCTTTGAAGGGAAATTCAAATCAGAATATGCGAATACTGACCGCTATCTAAAGTATCTTTTTTCATACATTCACCTAAATCCAATAAAATTAATTAATTCAAAATGGAAAGAAAAAGGTATAAAAAATAAAACACTTGATTTTTTGAATGATTATACATATTCTAGCTTTTTAGACTATCTCGGTGATGAACGCCTAGAAAAATCAATACTAAACAAAGAAGCATTTCCAGATTACTTTCCAACAAAAAAATTACTCCAAAAAGAAATTTTTGAATGGATGTCTTACAATGATTAAAATATAAGGCAAGGCCTTGTATTTTACAAACCAGTTAGAAATTCTTTTAATTTTGCAAAGGGTTTTATCTGTAAATAGGTTTTTTGGTCATCTGCTTCGCTGAGTTCTGCGCGAGTCTTATTATACCCTTCTGGAATAAAAATTCTATCAAAACCATAACCATTTTCACCTAATGGTATTTTGGCAATTTCACCATCCATTCCTCCTTCAAACAATTTCAGATTTTCACCGTCATAGTATCCGAACACGCATTTAGCTATCGCTTTTCTAGATTTTCCATCAACTAAATTACAAATGGTTTCAAGTGGAACATTATCAACAAAAAATCTAATAAAGGGTCCAGGCAGTCCACCAAGAGCTTCAAATTCTAATGAGACATCTTCTACAATAACAGGGGACTTAATTTTTTCATAAGCTTGCCTTACTTTATGTTCTACAATTTCTTTTAAATCAAGAGACTGCAATTCATCTAGATCAAGCTTCTTGTGGTAAGCTGGAAAACCCAAATAACGAGCCAAGTAATCAGCCTTATTTTGATTGCCAGTTATAAAAGTAATGTTTTTCATTATTTTGATAAATACAAGGCCTTGCCTTGTATTTAATCCATCCACTTTTTAACATTAAGCGCTTCTTGTGCGGCTTTTTGTTCGCCTTCCTGTTTGGACTGGCCCTTACCCTGAGCTATTAGTTTATCTGCAAAATATATTCCAATAGTAAAATGCTTGTCGTGATCGGGGCCGGCTTCTGTGATGACTTTGTATGCCGGAGTGACGCCTTCGTATTCTTGAGCTTTTTCTTGAACCAAACTTTTTGCATCACGCCAAAGTTTTTTGTTTACAATATCTTCTATTCTTCCATACAAACAATCCCCGATAAATTCCTCCGCTACGTCATATCCTCCATCCAAATAAACCGCGCCGACAAAAGCTTCAAAGGTATTCGCGAGGATGTATTGCCGTGCCTTTCCAATATCTTTGGCTTCGCCTTTTGAAAGAAGGAGGAAATCGTTCATACCAAGCCCTTGAGCGATCTCAGCAATGATGACAGCATTTACGAGAGCAGATCGATACGAGGTAAGCTCCCCTTCGGCCTTTCCTGGATATTTTCTGTAAAGCTTGTCTGTTATTACAAGCTCAAGCACGGCATCACCAAGAAACTCTAAACGCTCATTGTGTTCGAGTTTTATGCCCGGGTTTTCATTTATATATGACCTATGTATGAAAGACTGCTTCAGCAAATCTTTGTCTTTAAAAATTACTCCTGTCTTTTTTTCGAAATCTGAAAATTGAATCATTTGATTTAGTAAAATCACGTCTTGGACGCGGTTTAATTTTATTTTGTAATAATCTCAACAGCCTTAACCAAGAGCGGTAGAATATCGTCGTATACTTTCAGGTCACCAATTTCTGACAACGGGAACCACCTAGCATCATCAAGCCCCCCGGTACTTTCAAGCTTCAATTCTTGATATGGAGACTCTGCCAAAAAATAATATACATGCTTGCGTATCTTCCCCTTTTCCGGATGTGAAGCGATGTATTCATTTTCACCAAGTAAATCTTTAATTTCAATATCAAGACCTATCTCGTCTTTGACTTCGCGCATAGCTCCGAGCTTTTCATCCTCGCCTTCTTTTATACCACCTTTCGCCATTGCCCAATATCCAAAAACATCGTGCACCAGAGCTATAAAAAATTCTCCGTCTTTTTTTGCATATACGATCGCTCCGGCCTTTTTCTCAACCGGCATTTTTTCAGGATCAGTTTCAAAATGAATACCGTTCTTTTTCTTTTTGCTTGTCTCGTCTTTGCCCGGCTCGCCTATCTCACGATACACGGCGCCAAGCACTCCGTTTACAAATTTTCCGCTATTTTCTCCGCCAAAACTTTTCGCAAGCTCAATAGCTTCGTTGATAGCAACTTTCGGAGGTACCTGCGAACGGTCTTCAAAAAGAAGCTCGGCAAGTCCCATGCGCAAAATATTTCTATCAACAGCAGAAATCTTTTCTATCGGCCACTCGGGTGCAGCTTTTCGAATTATGTCATCCAAAATAGTCTGCTTTTTTAAAACGAGATCTACGAGGCCTTCAATGAAAGCATCGTCGTCAAGACCAGGACCAAATTCCTGTATATTCCTTGAAAGTACATCTTTCATCTCTTCATTTTTTCGCCCGTTAAAATCCCACTCAAAGAGTGCCTGGAGAACAATTGATCTTGAAAGGTGCCTGTTTGCCATAAATTAAGAACAAATTTATTATTTGGAATTACAGGAAAAATCTGAGATTGCAGGAGGGGCGGTATTATTTTGCAGCTACTTCTTTCTTCGTTTTCGCTTTTGCGACTTTCGCAACTTTTTTGACTTTCTTTTCAGCCTTTTTCACAACGTTCAAAACATTACGGCCCTTGTATGTCCCGCATGATACGCAAGCAGTATGGCGAAGAGCCTTTGCTCCACAATTTGCGCAACCTGTAAAAGTCTTTGATTTTAACGCATGATGAGAACGCCTGTTTGCAGTGTGCGATCTCGTATGCCTCATTCGTACTACCATAGGACTAATATACTGTATTTCCCTACAAAATGCAACCTCGTAGCCCTTTTGCCAATTATGCACCCAAAAGAGGTTTAGATTTTAAGTTAATTATGATAAGATAAGCTCTATATGAATGAAAATGAATTAGAGCATAAACGCCATACCCTTGCCCATCTTTTAGCTCAATCTGCAAAAGAACATTATCCAAATGCGGAGCTAACCCTAGGTCCGGCTATAGATAACGGCTTTTATTACGATATAGATTTTGGCACTGATAAAATAAACGACGAAAACTTGCCAAAGATCGAAAAAACAATGAAAAAAAATCTGTCGAAGTGGACAGGGTTTTCGCACCACGAAGTTTCAAAAGACGAAGCGCTTGAACTTTTTAAAACAAATCCATATAAAACAGAATTGATAAACGGCATTGTTGAAAGAGGTGAAAAGATCACTTTTTATACTTGCGGAGGATTTGAAGATCTCTGCCGAGGCGGACACTCTGAAGATCCGTCAAAAGAGATAGAACGAGATTCATTCAAACTTGAACGAGTCGCCGGAGCATACTGGAGAGGAGATGAAAAAAATAAAATGCTGACGCGTATTTACGGACTTGCCTTCAATACAAAAGCAGAACTTGAGGCGTATATAATGCAGACTGAAGAAGCTAAAAAAAGAGACCATAAAAAATTAGGACCTGCTATGGGCTTATTTGCTTTTTCTAATTTGGTAGGACCTGGATTGCCTATGTTTTTACCTAAAGGCGGAATACTTGTAAGAGAACTAGAAGAATTTGTCCGTGCAGAAAAAATAAAACGTGGTTACTCTTTTGTCCGAATCCCTCACATTGCAAAATCAGAACTTTATAAAAAAAGCGGACACCTAGGCAAATATGATGCAATGATGCCGATAATGAAAGACGAAGAAGGTATGGAAATGGTCCTGAAAGCGATGAATTGTCCGCATCATTTTGAATTATATAATTCCGAACAGCACAGCTATCGAAATTTACCTTTACGTTTTGCTGAGACAACTACTGTCTATCGAAATGAAAAATCCGGGGAGCTTTCCGGATTGCTTAGAGTGAAGGCTTTAACTCAAGATGATACTCACCACTTTGTACGTCATGACCAGATTGAAAGCGAAATAGAAATGATTTTAGGTTTGATGGATTCTATCTACAAGGTATTTGGTTTCTCAGATTTTCTTGTTCAAATATCTGTTCGTGATCAAGAAAATAAAGAAAAATATTTTGGCGGAGATGATTTATGGGAAAAATCCGAGAATATTCTCATAGAAGGAGTCAAAAAATGGGGCAAGCCGTATGTTGTAGAATCGGGTGAGGCAGCTTTCTACGGTCCAAAGATAGATATCATGGTCAAAGACGCTATTGGCAGAATGTGGCAACTGACAACAGTTCAGTTGGATTTTAACCAACCTGAAAATTTTGATATGCATTATACTGGCGAAGACGGACAGAAGCATAGGCCTGCAGTTTTACATGTGGCAATTTTGGGGTCAGTCGAACGTTTTCTCGGAGTATTGATCGAACACTTTGCCGGAGTATTCCCTGTCTGGCTTTCCCCTGTACAAGTAAAAATAATCCCGGTTCGAGATACGCACAATGCTTATGCAAAAGAACTATATGACACCCTCAAAGCGCAAAATATCCGTGCGGAACTTGATGATAGAGACCTCAACCTAGGAAAAAAAGTCCGCGAAGCTAAAAATGACAAAGTTCCATACATGATCATCATCGGCGATAAAGAGATGGAATCCGGCAAACTGACCGTCGAAGGCCGAAAAGAAAAACTTGAAGATATTTCAAAAGAAGAATTTTTGGAAAAAATTCAAAAGGAAATAAAAGAGAGAGTTTTGAATTAATTAATTAAAAAGATAATAAAATATATCTAGGACTAGCAAGGTGTCACCTTGCTAGTCCGCTAGTCCCCTTGCTAGTCCCTCTCGTATTTGCCGTTGCTTGGTGTAAAAAAGTTGAGTATTTTCATAAGGAGGCGCATGGTCTGATAGGCCCAGTAGTTTCGTGTGCGGAGCCAAAATGATTTTTTTTCCAGATAAGTCGTATCAGTGACGGGTACGCAGTCATCTTTTATTATATTCTCAAGTGTCTCCGTGAGACCGCCTGTAAATGCCTTGCCCGAAATATCGATATTTAGCTCGAGGTCATTGAAATCACTTATATAATTTAAATTGTACGATCCGATCGTCGACCATCTGCCGTCGACTACCGCAACTTTTGCATGCAAGACTGATTTTTGATATTCATAAATTTCAGCGCCACTTTTCATAAGTCCATGATATAGATATCTGCTCGCAAATCGAAATAGGCCGACATCGGAAAGTCCTCCTAAAATAATTTTAACTTTAACACCTCTTTTGCTCGCTTTCTTTAGCAGATGACGAACGCGTCTTCCGGGTAAAAAATAGCCGGAAACAATTGTAATCGATCTTTCGGCGTTTCGTATTGCTCTGTTGTAGCTTATTGAAATAGCATTTTTCCCTCGGCTCCAATCATTGTCGCGAACCGCAACCAACAGATCGTCATACGGAGAGGTTGGCATTATCCGAAGACCAGACCTTATGCGGGATATTTTGATCGTGTTTCCCCATACGGATTCGCAGATCGCTGTGAGCTCGGTACAAACAGGTCCGGTGACAGCGACCGCAAAATCAAGCCATGGCAATTGCCCATTCTCCCCACGATATTTGTCAGCGATATTTATCCCGCCAACCAATGCTTTTTTATTATCAATAACAATGACCTTATTATGCATCCGACGTCCAAAATGAAAAGCTCTGCGCGAAAAAATAGGCATAAAATATCTAAAATGTATGCCAGTCTGCGTAATCTTTTTTTCAAAGTTTGAAGACATGTCCGAAGATCCAAACGAGTCAACGAGCAAAAATACTCGCACACCTCGCCCCGATGCACGGATAAGAGCCTCAGTGATACTATTACCCGTTTTATCTGGCGCATAGATGTATACATGCAAATGTATCGATTCCTTTGCGGAGTCGATCATCTCTTCAAGCATTTCAAAATACTCCACTCCTCCTAACACGACGGAAGCATCACACCCAAGCCAATATTTTCCAGATATTCTTTTTAACAAAGACATTTAACTTTTCCTATTCTTAATTTATATATCTATTTCTGCTAATTTTGCATTCGACTGAATAAACGATTTTCGAGGAGGCACTTCTGATCCCATCAAGATATCAAAAGTCTTATTTGCTTCTTCAGCATCATCAACCATTACTTGTTTTAAAATTCTATTTCTAGGATCCATTGTTGTCTCCCAAAGCTCCTCTGGATTCATTTCTCCGAGACCTTTATATCGCTGAATGTGAATTTTCATCTTTCTTCCTTCGTCCGCCGAAGCTTTGGCGGAGGCGGGTTCTTTTTCCTCTTCTTCCGCAGTAGCGACCTCGTCTTCAAGATTTTCTATCTCATTTACATCCTGCGCGTCTTTTCCGATTATTTTATTTTTTTCTTCATCGCTGTATGCATACGAAACTTCTTTTCCTTTTTTTATTTTATATAGAGGAGGCTGAGCAATGTATACAAATCCCGCATCGACAACCGGTCTGAAATATCTGTAAAAAAGAGTCAGGAGAAGCGTACGAATGTGCGCTCCGTCAACGTCGGCATCTGTCGCGATTATTAGTTTATGATAGCGAATTTTTTCAAGATCAAAAGTATCCCCAATCGAAGTACCGAGGGCGATGACCAAAGACTTCACTTCTTTAAAGGCTAGCATCTTATCGATGCGAGCGCGTTCGACGTTCAAAATTTTTCCCTTGAGTGGAAGAATAGCTTGAGTCCTGCGGTCTCTCCCCTGTTTTGCCGAACCTCCTGCAGAGTCTCCCTCTACGATGAAAAGTTCGGATTCCGAAGCATCTTTACTTTGACAATCTGCGAGCTTTCCTGGAAGCGTCATGCCTTCAAGAGCGCCTTTTCGAAGCACGGAGTCTTTTGCCGCTTTTGCAGCCTTTCTCGCGCGGAGCGCAAGAATCACTTTGTTCATGATCTGCTTTGCGTCGTCAGGATGCTCTTCAAGGAAATTTCCGAATGCATCCCCGAATACCGTCGCGGTCGCACCTTGTGCTTCAGGGCTTCCGAGCTTTCCCTTTGTCTGACCTTCAAATTGTATTTCCGGCAATTTTACAGAAACGACGCAGGTCAAACCTTCAAGCACATCTTCTCCGGTCAGTCCCCCGTCGCTTTCTTTTATAAAATTATTTTTCTTTGCATAAGTATTGAGCAAGCGAGTCAAAGCCATTTTAAATCCAGTCACATGCGTTCCACCCTCAGGATTGTAGATATTGTTTGCAAATGGAGTGATTTTATCGGCAATATCGTCGACATATTGCAAAGCTATTTCAACTCCGACGCCGTCTTGCTCTTTTTCAGTATAAAAAATATTGCCATGTACTGGCTTTTGAAATTTATTGTAAAACTTTACCAAAGATACAAGCCCTCCTTCAAAATAAAATGAGGTTGAAGGAAAATCAAGATCGAGCTCTTTGAAATAATACATGTCGTCTGCGCCTCCTACTGTAGGAATTTTCAACTTCGGATCTGCCTCGCGCGCATCAATGATCATAATCTTGAGACCCTTTACCAAGTATGCCTGTTGGCGGAGATGATTTACAATCGTATGCAAATCAAATTTCAGATCTTTAAAAATTTCTACATCCGGTTCAAATGTAATGATCGTTCCATTTCTCTTTGAAGCGCCAGCTTTTTTGACCGCATACTTTTTCTTTCCCTGAGAATATTCTTGGATAAAAGCTCCGCCGTCATGATGCACTTCCGCTTTTGTATAAATAGAAAGCGCGTTTACAACGGACGCTCCGACTCCGTGAAGTCCCCCGGAAACTTTATACCCCGATGCCTCTCCGCCAAATTTTCCTCCGGCGTGCAAAGTCGTCATGACTGTCTCAAGAGCGGAAACTTTTGTCTTTGAGTGAATATCGGTCGGAATTCCGCGTCCGTTGTCGGCTACGCGAATTTTATTTCCGGGCAAAAGCACAAGCTCGATCGTATCACAAAAACCTCCCATAGCTTCATCGCGAGAGTTGTCAAAAATTTCCCAGACCAAGTGATGCAGTCCTTCAAGTCCAGTGCCTCCAATATACATTCCCGGTCGCTTTCGCACAGGCTCGAGTCCTTCAAGGACCGAGATAGAATCAGCATTATATTTTGGAGCAGTTTTTGCTTTTTTAACTTCGTCGTCTTTTTTAGCCATATAAACCTTATTTATTTCTCTTATTAGTATAAATAAAAATAAAAAACATCAGCAAATCTGTTAAATTTTCACTCCCCCATTATACCAAAAATACTTTCAAAAAGAAAGCATTTTCAGCCCCTTTTAAGCTTGTGGATAAAGGGTATTTACTTGACCTCATACCCTTTTGTGCTACCCTTGTGAAGCTTTGGATAAGCCATTTCATATAGCTCAGCGGCTTCTTTTTTGGTTAGAGTTTTATCAGGATGCCTTAAAATAATCCTTACTAAAACATTGTCTTGGTCTTCTTTTGCTCCAAGTTTCTCTCTGGCAACTGGATGTAACTTTTCATACGGAGTTCTTTCAAGTATCTTCACTTCTTCCAACAAATCGCTCTGATTACCAAAAACATTTCTAATATCTTCGCAGATATCTTCTTCTGAATCATTTCTATCTACGATATAAGACATATCCCGTGATATAGCTGGCTGATCGGAAACATTTTTATATGCTTCCATGTCAGTCATTTGTTTAATTATTCTTGGATCAGTTGAGCGAATAAGCCGAATGTCCGGCAAATTTTTTCTCGCCATGATTAGTCTCTCTACTCCCATGCCGAGTGCAAGCCCTGAATACTTTTCTGTATCTATCCCGCAATTTCGCAAAACTTCCGGATTGGCAAGCCCGGCCTCAAAAACTTCTATTTCTTTACCATCAACTTTCGCATAGACCTCAATGCCTTCAATGGTATAAGGGTGCTTTGCTTCATAAACTATCATTTCCGCGTCCGGGCAAGCTGCTTCAAAAACAGCTTTGCCTAATTGAAGCAGATTTTCTCTATTAACTTTTCCATATTTTTCGTTATCTTGCAGAGTCCAAATATCTATCTGGTGAAAGACATCTAGGTGGCGAGGATCGATAACATCTCGCCTATATACCAAACCGGGCAAAACAAAAGTCGAACGATCTATATTTTTCTCAAGATTTTTATAAGTTGATGGAATAAGAGCAGATGTGTGAGTACGTAGCACATGGTCTTCATCCGTGTATCTGGTATAAGTAGTAGATCTTCCGGGATTACCGGGTGTAAACAAAAGACTGTCAAAATTGTCACTGGCGAGAACATTTGGATCCCCTCGCACAATATGAATATCCAAGAAATTATGTTCCTCAAGTTTTTTAACAACTTGATCAAACACTTTACCTATTATATTTCTATCCCCACTTTCCGTCGGTAAAGTCAGATCTTTTACTGATAAAAGTTTTTCTATTGTCAGAGGGGAAGAAACCTCGAACTTAAGTTGCATAGGTAAATCGGGGTTTTCTTTTGGAATTTCTAATTTTGCTGTTTCTAGACTGGTCATAAATTTTATTAGCTTAACTTTGTTTTTAATTTTATCATAATCCCAAAAGCAAGGCAAAAAATTAAACTGTTGCGTGTTTGTGATATTTTTTCTTTCTATAAAAATACTTACGAATTTCTTCAATCCAGATGACAGAAGATGCAACGATAATAACCAAAAGCCAATCAGAAAGATCTATCGGCACGGTTCGAAGTATCTTGTTCATGATAGGGCTATACACAGCAAGAAGCTGAATAATAAGCATGATAGGCATTACCGACAAAAGATACTTGTTTGCAGTTATGCTTGAACTGAAGATAGACTCTTTTCCAGATCTACAATTCCATGCATTCAGCCACTGAAAGACAGCAAGAGAAACCAAAGCCATTGTATTTGCTTTTGCTGGATTTTCGGAGTAAGTAATAAAAATCAAGAAAGTTCCAATCGCCATAGGAATCGACATTGCAAGAACCCTAAAAAACAAATATTTATCTACCAATTGTTTTTGATAATTTTTCAGCTTACCGTCGAGATTCCCTTTTTCTTTCGGCTCCATGCCGAGAGCAACAACAAGAAATCCGTCTGTCACGAAATTAAGCCAAATAATCTGTGCCGGCACAAGAAGCAAAGGAAGGCCGAGAAAAAGAGAAAGAGATATCGCAAAGATTTCCGCCATACTCGTTGAAAAAAGATACAAAATGACGCGCTTAATCGATTTGAATATATTTCTTCCTTCATCCACCGCGTCAACAATACTACCCAAATTGTCATCAAGCAAGACGATATCCGAAGCTTCTTTGGCAACTTCGGTTCCGATCTTTCCC